>Ga0081455_10002249_pt1 | contig 22983 bp, 22 predicted proteins | sample TabmetS3T2R1_FD_70207 | JGI IMG/M metagenome (GOLD analysis project Ga0081455, IMG submission 70207) | Tabebuia heterophylla rhizosphere microbial communities from the University of Puerto Rico - S3T2R1 | ecosystem: Host-associated > Plants > Roots > Rhizosphere ...
GGGGGGGGGGGGGGGGGGTATCATACCCATCGTGAGGCCGCTATCCCCTCACCCCAGCCCTCTCCCCACAGGGGAGAGGGAGCGCGCCATGTTTTGGCGAGCGGCGGAGCGAGGCCAATGGGCTTGTCGTCACGTCCCCGCCACGAAATACGACGCCAGCCGCTGGCTGATCTTGTCGGCGATTTCCTGGGTGGCGCGATCCTCGGCGTCGCGGAAGCCGCGGGCGCGCGCGAAGCGCTGCTCCTGGCCGGGAATGTCGTAGGAGACCCGCGCGAAGGTCGTGCCCTGCACCACCGGCTTGTTGGTCGCGATCTCCCGGAGCACGAAGCTCGCATCGATGCCGTAATCCTCGATGTCCGGCCGGGCGGTGGTGACATCGACGATGATCGAGGTCCGCGAAGTCGAGAGCCTGACCTCAAGCCGGTGCGTCGGTGAGCTGCCGGTGGCGCTGCCATACATCGCGAATGCCAGCGCGTTCTTCAAATTGACGCCGAGCCGCGCATCATTGACATTGCCGGTCTTGACCGTGGGCAGGTCGACGGCGGCGAGCTTGTCACGCAGGCCGGGCGTGCCGGCGACGGTGTTTTCCGCATACATCGGCTGGAAGCAGCCCCCGAGCAGCGCGCCCAGAGCGGCGACCGCGAGCCAACGCAGGGCGAGACGGCGCTCCACCCGAGACCGTTTAACCCACGACATTGACGATCCTCGGTCGGACGATGATCACTTTTTTCGGCACCCTGCCCTCGAGCGCGCGTTTTACCTCATCAAGCGCCAGAACGGCACCCTGAATTTCCGCATCCTGAGCCGCGCGCGGAACCGTGACCTCTGCCCGTTTCCGGCCGTTGACCTGGACCGGCAGGGTCATGCTGTCTTCTACCAGGAGATCGCGTTCGATTTGAGGCCATGGTGCCCCGGCCACGAGCCCCTTTTGGCCGAGCGCGGTCCAGCATTCCTCGGCCAGATGCGGCATCATCGGGCAGACCAGCTGAACCAGGATGGTCGCCGCCTCCTTCAGCGCAAAGGCCATGTCGGGCGAGGCCTGGCCCTGCAATCCCGCCAGCGCATCGCCGAGCGCGTTGGAGAATTCCCGGATGTAGGCAAGGCACACGTTGAAGTGCAGCCGCTCGATGCCTGATGACACCTTGTCCAGCGTGCCATGCGCGATTTTGCGGAGCGCCAGCGCGTCGTCGCCAAAGGCGGAGGGCCGGCTACCGGGCGCCGATTGGCCGATCTCGGCGCAATCCGCAACCAGCCGCCAGATCCGTTGCACGAAGCGTGAGGCGCCCTGCACGCGTTCTTCGGTCCAGATCACGTCGCGGTCGGGCGGTGAATCCGAAAGCATGAACCAGCGCGCGGTGTCGGCGCCGTAAGTCGCGATGATGTCGTCGGGGTCGACGACGTTCTTCTTCGACTTCGACATCTTTTCGATCGGACCGATCGTGACCGGCTCGCCGGTCGCGGTCAGCTTCGCGGTGCGGCCCGAGCCCTCGGCGGTGACAGTGACATTCGCGGGCTCGACGAAACTGCCATCGGCCTTGCGGTAGGTCTCGTGCACCACCATGCCCTGTGTGAACATGCCGGCGAACGGCTCATCCAGCGAGATGTGGCCGGCGGCGCGCATCGCGCGGGTGAAGAAGCGGCTGTAGAGCAGATGCAGAATCGCGTGCTCGACGCCGCCGATATATTGATCGACCGGCATCATGCGATCGACGACGCTCTTCGTCGTCGGTGCCGTCTCGTTCCACGGATCGGTGAAGCGCGCGAAGTACCATGACGAATCGACGAAGGTGTCCATCGTGTCGGTCTCGCGCACGGCTTTGCCGCCGCATTGCGGGCAACTGACATGTTTCCAGGTCGGATGATGGTCGAGCGCGTTGCCGGGCTTGTCGAAGGTGACGTCGTCAGGCAGAGCCACGGGCAGGTCCTTGTCAGGCACCGGCACCACGTCGCATCTCGGACAATGAATGACAGGAATCGGGCAGCCCCAATAACGCTGGCGCGAGATGCCCCAGTCGCGCAGGCGGAAATTCACTTGGCGCTGCGCCACGGCGCGGTTGCCCAGCGTCGCGCTCTCGAGGCGCTTTGAGACCTCTTGCTTCGCCTCTGTTGTCGTCATGCCGTCGAGGAAGCGCGAATTGATCATGCGGCCGTCGCCGTCATAGGCGGTGCCGGTGATGATGAAACTCGCGGGGTCCTGCCCTTCGGGACAGACCACCGGCGTATTGCCGAGCCCGTATTTGTTGACGAAGTCGAGGTCGCGCTGGTCGTGCGCCGGGCAGCCGAAGATCGCGCCGGTGCCGTAATCCATCAAAATGAAATTCGCGACATAGACCGGCAGTTTCCAGCTCGGATCGAACGGATGCACGGCCTTGATGCCGGTGTCGAAACCCTGTTTCTCGGCGGTATCGATCACCGCCTGCGCGGTGCCGATGCGCTTGCATTCGGCGATGAAGGCCTGCAGCGCCGGGTTGCGCGCGGCCGCGGCGGTCGCGAGCGGATGATCCGGCGACAGCGCCAGGAACTTCGCGCCGAACAGCGTGTCCGGGCGGGTCGTAAAGATTTCCAGCTCGCTTTCACGGGCCGGCGTCGTTGCCGCGTCCAGCGCAAAGCGTACCAGCAGGCCTTCCGAGCGGCCGATCCAGTTCCGCTGCATCAGCCGCACCTTGTCGGGCCAGCGGTCGAGCGTGTCGAGGGCCTCCAGCAGTTCCTGCGCGTATGTCGTGATCTTGAAGACCCACTGATTCATCTCGCGCTGCTCGACCACCGCGCCGGAGCGCCAGCCGCGGCCGTCGATCACCTGCTCATTCGCGAGCACGGTCATGTCGACCGGATCCCAGTTCACCTTGCGCTGTTCGCGCTCGGCGAGGCCGATCTTCAGGAAGTCGAGAAACATCTTTTGTTGATGCTTGTAGTAGGACGGATCGCAGGTCGCGAATTCGCGCGCCCAGTCCAGCGACAGCCCCATGGTGCGGAGCTGCTTCTTCATGGTGGCGATATTGTCGTAGGTCCAGGCCTTGGGCGCGACCTTGCGCTCCATCGCGGCATTCTCGGCCGGCAGGCCGAAGGCGTCCCATCCCATCGGATGCAGCACGTTGAAGCCCTGGGCGCGCTTGTAGCGCGCCAGCACGTCACCCATGGTGTAATTGCGGACGTGGCCCATATGGATGCGCCCCGACGGATAGGGGAACATCTCCAGGACGTAATATTTCGGTCGTGGGTCGTCGTTCTTGGTGGCGAAGATCGCCGAGTCGTCCCACGCCTTTTGCCAGCGCGGTTCGGCGTCGCTTGCGTTGTAGCGTTCAGTGGTCATTGGACTTGAGCGGTTGATCAAAGCGGGAAAAAGCCGGCTTTGCTAGTGCCCGCTTTCCGACATTCGTTCAAGGGTCATGCCGAGACGGATGACGAGCCTTTGAAGCGCGGATCGCGCCATCAAAGCCTCCGACCGGTCAACGCTTGAGCGCGGAATTGACGCCCGTCAGCTGGCCGCGGGCAGCCATTCAAGGCTGCGGATAGCGCTGTGCTCGACGACGATGTTGCGGCCACGGCGCTTGGCCGCATAAAGGCCCGCATCGGCGGCTTCCACCAAGGCCCCGGAATCAATCTGCGATTGCGGTCCCACCGACGCAATGCCGATGCTGACGGTCACGTAACCGAGATCGGCTCCCGCATTGGCAATGTCCATCCGCTCGATCGAACCGCGCACCTTTTCGGCGATTTCGATCGCGCGCTCCGGGCCGGCGTTCGGAACCAGCAGGCAGAACTCCTCGCCGCCATAGCGCGCCGCGAAACCGTTGATCTCGGAGGCGATCGCCTGCAGCGCGCCTCCGACCCGCCGCAGGCAGGCATCGCCTTCGGGATGGCCATAGGTGTCGTTGAACAGCTTGAAATGATCGATGTCGATCATCATCAGCGCGAGCGGTTGGCCGTCATGTTCGGCGCGCGCGCATTCGAAGGCGAGGCGGCTGTCGAAGCCGCGGCGGTTGGCGAGTTCGGAGACGGTATCGACGGAGGCGAGCACCGTCAGGCGATTGTTCGAGGCGCGCAGTTCGCATTCGCGTTCAAACAACCGGCTTGCCATGACATTGAGGGCGGTCGCGAGCTTGGTGAATTCAGGCGGCAGGCTGTCGTGGCTGCTGCGCGCCGACAGGTCGCCGGTGCCGAGCCGCGTCGTCATCGACGTCAGCCGACGGATCGGCTGCATGATCAGCCGATCGCCGACAAACCAAGCGCCGAACAACACGAGAATGGTCACCAGCGCCAACTCGGCATAGGCTTTGTGAATGTCGCTGTCGATGGCACGCAACGCCTTGCTTTCATCGACGCTGACAACGAGCTTCACATCGGTTCCGGGAATGCGGCTGAAGGAGAGCGCACGCTGCGTGCCTGCCGACGTCGTGATCAAGGTCGAGCCGGTCTCCTCGCTCGCGATCATGCGCAGGAGCTGAGAATCCTGCAGGCGCTGACCGATGTTGTCGGCTTCGTCGGTCTGGGTCGCCAGCACCACGCCGGCACCATCGACGACGCTCGCAACGACGCCCGGCCGATCCCGCAATCCGCCCATCAGTTGCGTCATCCATTTCAGATTGACGCCGGCAACGACCACGACATCGGGGATGCCTTCGGCCGCCGGCGCCGCGTAGGCCGCCAGTAAAGCGGGCAGACCATTCACCTTGCTGACCAGATAATTGCTGACCACGAAGCGCCGATCCTCCAGGGCTCCCTGAAAATAGCGCCGGTCAGACAGATTCAGCCCGGCATAATTCGGCAGAGTCGAGCAGAGGATTTTGCCATCGGCCGTGGCGACCGACAGGCTGTTGATCCAGGGCAGTTCGACATTGAGGCTCGCGCGGAGGCTCGGACAGCTCCGGCCGGAATCGATGCCGGCGCCATAGCTGAAGGCCACGGTACGAAGCAGGGCTTCGATGGATGACATCATTTCGCGTTGGGCGGTGGCGCTGCGGCTGGCGAGACCGGCGAGTTCCGCCGAAATGCTGCGGGACTGGCTGGCTCGCGAGTTCTCGAGCACCCGCACCCGGTCCGCCATGAAGGGGACAACGAGGATCAGAGCCAGCACGACCAGGCGCGTGCGGACGCTCATCAGACCCGAAACGGTCACCTTGCGAAACTGCGGGCTGATTTTTTTCATTGGTCCCTTGCCCCCGGCGCAACCCTAAGTCACATGATTCAAGAACCACTGTGTGGAACCGCTAAAATTGTAGCGATCGGGAACACGTCTTGAGCGCAGCCGTCTTAACTCCTCCTTTACCCTCGGCCTCTGCCGCCGCAGCCGGGCTCGCCGCGGTCGAGACCGAAATCGTCAAGGCCTGCCGGGATGCGGGGCGTCCGCGCGCCGATGTGCGGCTGATTGCGGTGTCCAAGACGTTCGGCCGCGAGGCGATCGAGCCTGTGCTCGGTGCCGGACAGCGGATTTTCGGCGAGAATCGCGTGCAGGAGGCCAAGGCGAAGTGGCCTGAGCTCCGCGCCGCCTATGAAAGGACCGAATTGCACCTGATCGGTCCGCTGCAGTCCAACAAGGCCAAGGATGCGGTCGCATTGTTCGATGCGATCCACTCGGTCGACCGTCCGAGCATTTGCGAAGCGTTAGCCAGGGAGATCGAAAAGCAGGGTCGCGCGCCCCAGCTGTTCGTACAGCTCAACACCGGCGAGGAGCCGCAGAAGGCCGGCGTGACGCCTGACGCGGCGGACGCCTTTATCGCAGCGTGCCGCCGCGATTTCGGTTTGCCGATTGCCGGGCTGATGTGCATCCCGCCGGTCGACGAGGCGCCCGCCCCGCATTTCGCCTTGACCGCCAAGATCGCGGGCCGCAACGGGCTCACGCTGCTGTCGATGGGGATGAGCGCGGATTATCCGATCGCCGTCCGCTTCGGCGCGACGCATATCCGAGTCGGCTCGGCGATCTTCGGCCATCGCGGATAGCTCTGTGGCGCTCGCCGCTCCAAAGCTCAAAACGGCACGGCCGCTCCGATTTTGGCGTTGCTGCGATCCTCGCCGACGCCGACCGCGCCGCGAAATTTGACCACCTTGTCGCCGAGCTTGACGCCCAATCCACCGTCGAGCCCGCCGCCCGTCGACGATCCGCCGGTTGCAACTCCGGCGCCGGAAAACGAATCGCCGCTGACGCCGCTGATCGGAGAGCCCGTGGCGACGCCTGCCGCTGCCGATGCTCCGCCCACGGCGCCCGTCACCCGTCCTGAGACGCTTTGAGCGGTCGCCGCGTCCGCGGCAAAAAATATCGTCGCGATCAGTCCGAATCGAATCATGCGCATCTCAAAATCCAGCCAAGGCCCGGCGGCAGAACATCGTCCAAACAGGCCGCTGTCAATATCCGTGGCGCAGACCGAGAGCATAGGGCGGCAATTCAACCTGACGCCATCGCACGCTAGCCGATTTCGATCCGCGTGCCGGCATCGAGCCGCTTTAACAGCCGCAGCATCGCGCCGCGCGTCATCGCCACACAGCCAGCGGTCGGCGCGAAGCCGGGTCGCGCCAGATGCAGGAACACCGCGCTGCCGCGCTTTGCGATCCGCGGCCTGGTGTTGTGATCGATCTCGATGATGAAATCGTAGAGGTGGTCATGTCGCGCGAGCCGGTCGCCGGGCTGGTCGCCGGCCAGCCTGACCGCCCGGTTGTAGCGCCGGCTTGACGGATCCTCGCACCAGGCGTCGGCTGGAGAAATGGCCCGGATCGGCAATGTCGTGAACGGACGCGGGTGACGGTCGGCTCGCCACCATAACCGCAGAGCGCGGAAAGCTCCCCGCGGCGTCGCGCCATCGCCCTCCCATTTGTTGGCCTTGATGCCGGCGCGGCCGAGCGCAACCGGGATCGCGTCGTCGTCGAGCAGCAAAACGCCGCGATTGGGCCCTCCGATGGAGCGGCGAACCCGGATCATGCGGGCCGGGCGATCACGGGTTGGTGTTCGATAAGTATTTGGAAAAGCGCGCTTTCTCATTACGGAGGCGAAACTCTCGCTTGCGCAGAAAGGGCCGAATGTTCTATTGCGCGGCAGGTCGGGGGTGATGTGGGTCGTTGCGGCCGTCCGCGAATCGTACCGCAGGTTTTACGCCGAACTCCATGAGGAATGTCCGTTTTGCGGACCTTTAAGTCCGAACTTTTTCAAACGGGTCTGCCGAAACGGCCGGCGGGTGGTAAAATCGGACCGTCCGTCCATGACCGAAGACGCTGGAAAGGATTGCTATGGCCAACGCTCGTAAGATTTTGATCGTGGACGACGACAACGATCTGCGCGACGCGCTGGTTGAGCAGTTGTCGTTGCACGAGGAATTCGAGGCCACCGCCGTCGACACCGGCGCCAAGGGCGCGCAGGCCGCCAAGGCCAATGCCCCTGACCTCGTCATCATGGATGTCGGTCTGCCCGATACCGATGGCCGCGAGGTCGTGCGCAGCCTGCGCAAGGGCGGTTTCAAGGCGCCGATCATCATGCTGACCGGTCACGATACCGATTCCGACACGGTGCTCGGCCTCGAATCCGGCGCCAATGACTATGTCGCCAAGCCGTTCCGTTTCGCCGTGCTGCTCGCGCGCATCCGGGCCCAGTTGCGCCAGCATGAGGCCAGTGAAGACGCGGTGTTCTCGGTCGGTCACTACAGCTTCCGCCCGGGCTCGAAGCTTCTGGTCGGCGCCAACGCCAAGAAAGTGCGGCTGACGGAAAAGGAGACGGCGATCCTGCGGTTCCTGTACCGTGCGGGTCAGGCGCCGGTATCGCGCGAGACGCTGCTGCAGGAAGTCTGGGGCTACAATTCCGGCGTCACCACCCACACGCTGGAAACGCACATCTACCGGCTTCGCCAGAAGATCGAAAGCGACGCCGCGAGTCCTGCGATTCTGGTGACAGAATCCGGCGGCTACAAACTCGTGCCGTGATACGCTCCGGCGGCCGATTCGGGTCAGTGTTCCCGGCCGGGGCGCCAGGTTGTAAATCCGAATGTCGATTGAAGACGACGTCAATCTTCTTGCCAGTATACCGACGCTGCGGCTCCTGGGCATCGAGGCGTTGCGCGTGCTGACGATCGGCGCCGAGACGCGAATGGTTCGGCGCGATGACGTTCTGTTCCGCAGCGGCGAGGCTGCCGATTGCGGCTATGTGGTGCAGAGCGGCGCGCTCCGGGTGTCGAGCGATGACGCCGGCGCCTACCGCGACGTGGTCGCCGGACCCGGCCATCTGATCGGCGAGCTCGCTCTGGTGATCGATATGAAGCGCCCGGCGACCGCGACGGCGATCGCGGATTCTTCGGTGATCCGGATTTCACGCAGCCTGTTTCAACGCGTGCTCGAGGGGCATCCGGATGCCGCGCACCGGCTGCGCGACTATTTTGCCAGCCGGACCAGTCAGGCGGCGAGCGAGATGCTGATGGCGAGCGGCAAGCTGGTCCCCTGAGGTCCTCGCAGGGACTCGCGGTCAGATGTCCAGCGCGCAGCTCACCGGCACATGATCTGACGGACGCGGCCAGCCACGCGCCTCGCGCCAGATCTGAAAATCGCCGACCGACGCCGCAAGCTCGCGCGACGCCCAGATGTGGTCGAGCCTGCGGCCGCGATTGGAGGCGACCCAGTCGGCGGCGCGATAGCTCCACCAGGTATAGACCTTCTCACTCAGCGGAATTTTTTGTCGCGCGATATCGATCCAGCTGCCGCGAGTCTGGATGGCGAGAAGCTTCTCGACCTCGACCGGCGTATGCGAGACCACGTTCAGCAATTGCTTATGCGACCAGACGTCGTGCTCATGGGGCGCGACATTGAGATCGCCGACGAGGATTCGGCGTTCGGTATCGGCCGGATGGATCTCGTCGCACGCCCGCATCTCGTCGAGGAATGACAGCTTGTGCTCGAATTTCGGGTTGGCCGCGGGGTCCGGAATGTCGCCGCCGGCGGGCACGTAGAAATTGTCGATCCGCAGCGGCGTCACGAGCCCGGCCGCCGCGCCGAACACCACGCTGATGTGGCGGGAATCGATTCGTCCGCAGAAGCTCAGCGCGTTGACCTGTTCGAACGGCAGGCGCGCAATCGTCGCGACGCCATGATAGCCCTTTTGGCCGTTCAGCGCGATGTGCTCATAGCCGAGGCGCTTGAAGCGCTTGGTCGGAAAGGCGTCGTCAGGACACTTGGTTTCCTGCAGGCACAGCACGTCCGGCCGCACGGCCTTGATGAATTTCGCGACGAGGTCGATGCGCAACCGCACCGAATTGATGTTCCAGGTCGCGATGGTCAGGGGCATTCAGGCGAAATCGGCATTGAAGCGCTTCCGCGCTTCATCTGAAAAATTAAAGGGCGATCAGTTCGGAACAGGCATGTTCGAGGTGGTATCGATGCGGAACATGTTCGGATCGACCTTCTTCGAGGAGTTGAGGTTATACACCGCAACCGTCGTGTCATAGCCCTGCGGATCGGTCACCGTCCATTGCTTCAGCTGCATGTCCTTGGCATCGAACATCAGCATCAGGCGGCTGGTGCCGATCAGCGCCTGCTTCTCCTCGATCGTGACGGTGGCGTAACCATCGTCATTGCTGACATTGACGACATTGGTATCGGCGAGAAGATCAATCCGATCCGACAACAGGAAGCGCAACGGTGTTTGCGACAGCGGATAGAGATCCTGCGTCGCAAGTTTCCGGTCTCGGATCGCCATGGTCGTGCCGTCGGCGATGACATCGATCGGCGAGGGCGGATCGTATTGAAAGCGGACCTTGCCGGGTTTCTGAATGACGAAATCGCCGGTGGTCTTGCCGCCATTCGGCCCGACCTGGACGAAGTTGCCGCTCAAGGTGCCGATCGACGACAGATACGCGCTCATCCGGCCGGCAAGCGCGCGCTGGCCGGCGTCAAAATTGATCGTCGAGCTGCCGAGCCCGAACAATTTGCGCGGGTCGGGCAACAACGGCGTCGGCTGCTGCTGCGCCTGCGGTGCCGGAATAATGGGCGGTGCGGGGGCCTGCGCCGGCGTGCCGACATAACGCGGCGAATCCTGTTTGGCTTGATCGGCCGCCGGCGCTGCGCTCCCGCGGGCCTTCGGTGCCGGTTTCGGCAGCGGAATCCGTTCCGGAGGAACCGGCGCCTGCGCCGACGCGATCGCCGGCCATGCCAGCAGCGCGGCGCCGAACGCAGCTGCCAGGCTTTGGCGCAGCTTGGAGCGAGGCCGGCGCAGTCCGGCGGCTGTTGTGGTTGGTCGCTGGTTCAAATTCCGCAGTCCCGTTCGCAGTCTGCCACGGCCGACCCGGTCTGGCCCGGCGCTCGCGCATGAGAGGCCCGGCCAAAAGCCCGTTCGCCATCCGAATCCGCTGTCGGTCCCGATCGCGCGCGGCTTGGTCGCAAGGCCGTGTCCCCCTGTTACAGCAGTCGCGCTAAGTCGTCGCTGTGGCGATTTCGCGGCCCAATGTGGCGATCACCATTATCTTCCATGATGTTGATCGGCCGCTCAGAAGCGCCCCTCCTCCTCGGGCAGGAGGATTTCGCGCTTGCCGGCGTGATTGGCCGGCCCGACGATGCCTTCATCTTCCATCCGTTCCATCAGCGAGGCGGCGCGGTTGTAGCCGATCTGCAGCCGGCGCTGAATGTAGCTGGTGGACGCCTTGCGGTCGCGCTTGACGATGGCGACGGCCTGCGAAAACAGGTCGCCCTCGCCGCCCATGTCGGTCGAATCGAACACCGCGCCGTCCTCGCCTTCGGCGGCTTCCTCTTCCGCGGTGACGGCCTCGAGATATTCCGGCGCGCCTTGCGCCTTGAGGTGGCGCACCACCTTCTCGACCTCTTCGTCGGAGACGAAGGGGCCGTGCACGCGGCTGATCCGGCCGCCACCGGCCATATAGAGCATGTCGCCCTGGCCGAGCAGCTGTTCGGCGCCCATCTCGCCCAAAATCGTGCGGCTGTCGATCTTCGAGGTCACCTGGAAGGAAATCCGGGTCGGGAAGTTCGCCTTGATCGTGCCGGTGATGACGTCCACCGAGGGGCGCTGTGTCGCCAGCACGACATGGAGGCCGGCGGCGCGGGCCATCTGCGCCAATCGCTGCACGGTGCCTTCGATGTCCTTGCCGGCCACCATCATCAGATCGGCCATCTCATCGACGATGATCACGATGTAGGGCAGCGGCAGCAGGTCGAGTTTTTCTTCCTCGTAGATCGCCTTGCCGGTTTCCTTGTCGAAGCCGGTGTGGACCTTGCGCGTCAGCTCTTCGCCCTTGGCCCGGGCGTCCGCGACGCGCGCATTGTAGCCGTCGATGTTGCGCACGCCGAGCTTCGACATCTTCTTGTAGCGGTCTTCCATCTCGCGCACCGCCCATTTCAGCGCGACCACCGCTTTCTTCGGGTCGGTGACGACAGGCGTCAGCAAATGCGGAATGCCGTCATAGACCGACAATTCGAGCATCTTCGGATCGACCATGATGAGGCGGCACTGATCCGGCTGCAGCCGATACAGCAGGCTGAGGATCATGGTGTTGATCGCGACCGATTTACCGGAGCCGGTGGTGCCCGCGATCAACAGATGCGGCATGCGGGCGAGGTCGACGATGACGGGATCGCCGCCGATGGTCTTGCCGAGACAGAGCGGCAGCTTGGCAACCGATTCGGTGTTTTCCTTGGCGGCGAGCAATTCGCGCAAGTAAACCTTCTCGCGGTGTTCGTTCGGCAGTTCGATGCCGATGGCATTGCGTCCGGGTACCACGGCAACGCGGGCGGCCAGTGCGCTCATCGAGCGCGCGATATCATCAGCAAGCCCGATCACGCGCGACGATTTGATGCCGGGCGCCGGCTCGAGTTCATACAAGGTCACGACCGGGCCCGGCCGGGCATTGGTGATCTCGCCGCGCACGCCGAAATCCTGCAGCACGGCTTCGAGCGCCTTGGCGTTCTCCTGCAAGACCTCGTCGCTCAGCGTCATGCGGTCTGATGCACGCGGCGCGGTGAGCAGGGAGACCGCCGGTAGCGTGAAGCTGCCGGATGGCTTGCGGGCAGCAGGGGCGCGCGTGACGCGCGCCTTGCGCGGCGCCTTCGCCGCAGGCTCCTCGTCGTCCTCTTCGTCTTCGTCCTCGTCGTCGACATCGACCTCATGATCGGCCGGAACCAGTGTCGCGGCAGGCGCGGCGAGACTGGGTTCGCGCCGGTCGAAATGCACGATCCGCGGTGCGGCCTTGCCGACCAGCAGGCTGTAGAGCGCGATCGCGATGCGGCCGAGACGGGCTTTGGCGCTGAGGATCGCGTGCGCGATCATGCCGAGCGAAATCGCGCTGCCTTGTTCATCGTCACCTGAATCGTCGGCCTCGTCCGCGTCGTCCATCTCGCGGGTCTCCGTGACGGTCGGCTTGGCGCGGGAGCCTGCGCCGCTCGCCACCAGGAAGGCCGCCATCGTGGCGGCGCCGAACACGAGCCCGATGCCGACCCGCTGCAGCCAGCCGAGCGGGCCAAGGGCCAGCGCCGGCAGCCGCAACAATGCGTCGCCAATCACGCCGCCGAGTCCCGAGGGCAGCGGCCAGGAGCCGGTGCGCGCAAAGCAGCTGGCGAAGCCCGCCGCCAACACGGTCGACAGCAGCCAGGCTGTGACTCTCAGCCATTCACGATCGAAATGGCGGTGCGTCAGCAGGCGCCAGCCCCAGATCGCAACCGGCAGCAGCAGCATGATGGCGCCAAGGCCCAGGATCTGCATCAACAGATCGGCGCCGATCGCGCCGGGATAGCCCAGCATGTTGCGGATCGGCTTGGAGGTGGCGTGGCTGAGGCTCGGATCCTGCACCGACCAGGTGATGAAGGCGGCAGCCGCCATGCTCGCCAGCGCCAGCAGGCCGAGCCCGCAGAGTTCGCGCACGCGCCGACCGACCATTTCGCGGACGGAATCAGGCAACCGATCGACAAAGGGCAGAACGCGCGCGATCGCAGACATGCTCATCTCGTTCCGTGAATATGCATCAACCCAACACCTCGACGATCCTGTGCAGCGCTTCGGCTGTGCTCTGGCTGTCCTGCACCAAAGCAAGGCGAATGTAGCCGGCGCCGGGATTGCTACCGTCGGCGCCCGGCCGGGCCAGATAGCTGCCGGGAATCACCCGCACGCCGACCTCTTTATACAGCCGCAACGTTACGGCTTCGTCGCCGCCGAGCTTGGAGACATCGAGCCAGACGCAGAAGCCGCCGTCCGGCCGGCGGTAGCCATAGCGATCGGACAGGATTTGGTCGGCGAGGTCGAATTTCAGCCCGTAGAGCCGGCGATTCTCCTCGACATGGGCTTCGTCGCCATAGGCCGCGATCGCGACTTGCTGCAGCGGCACCGGGACCTGAGGCGCTGCGACATTGCGAAGCTCGTGGAACGCCGCGAGAAAGCGCCGATCGCCGGCCGCGAAGCCGACCCGCATCCCCGGCAGGTTCGATCGCTTCGACAGCGACTGGAACACCACGACATTGCGAAAATCGCTGCCGCCGGACTCCAGCATGCTGCCAGGGGCGGCCTTGGTGTAGATCTCCGAATAGCATTCATCGCTGAACACCAGGAAGCCGAAGCGGTCGGCGAGGGCTTTCAGCCGGTCGAAATAGCCGCGCGTCGCCACCGCGCCTTGCGGATTGGCGGGCGAGGCGATGTAAAACGCGACCGTCCGGGCCAATAGCGCTTCCGGCAGCTGATCGAGATCGGGCAGGAAATTGGTCGCAGCCGTCGTCGGCAGGTAGATGGCGTCGCAATGGGCCGCGGCCGCGCCGGCTGCATAGGCCGGATAAAACGGATTCGGCATCAGGATCGCGGGCTTGCCGTCGCGCCCCGTGACGAAGCGGACAGCTGCGGTCGCGGCCAGAAACAGGCCTTCGCGGCTGCCATTGAGGACCAGGATCTCGCTGTCGGCATCGAGAGGACGCGGCAGGGCGAAACGGCGGGAGAGCCAGGTGGCCACCGAAATCCGGAACGGCTCGATCCCTTTTGCCATCGGATAGCGGCCGAAATCGGCGATATGCTGCGCCAGCACCGGTCCGACGAAATCGGGAACCGGGTGTTGCGGTTCGCCCAGTGACAAATTGATCAGCGGTCGGCCGGGTTCGTGCCCGCTCAAGAGCTCGGCGAGCCGGGCGAAGGGCGATCGCGCGGCCTGAGGGGCTGACTGTGACGAGGGGGTTTGCGACATCCAAAACGCCAGAATTCCGCTGCCGCCGGGCCGGCGGCACGGGGTACCAGTGCCCTGTTTTCGAGGTTCGTGATAAGTCGCGGCGGTCTCTCGCACGAACCTCGAAAGCAAGAGGGCACTGGCCATGGTTCCGCTTTCGATTTGACGCCCCTGAAACGGGATTGCCGCGGCTGCTGCAGGGACGTCAAATCGGCGGCACCAGCTCTACCATAGGGATGCGCAGGTTAAGACCCGATTAACCATCGGTTCCGCTGGACATTTCCGTAGGTAATACTACATCTAGAATAGGTATTACCTTGAGGACAGGTTCATGAGCAGGCTTACCGCGAAAGGCCAGGTGACCATCCCCAAGCCGGTTCGCGACCTTCTCGGTCTGCGCCCCGGCAACGCGGTCAGGTTTCGCCGCACCGAGGATGGGACGGTCCTCATCGAGCGGGCGGATCGCGAGGCGCCGCCGAGTCGGCTCGCCAGCCTGCGTGGGATCGCCGGACCCGGATTATCCACGAATGAGATCATGACGCTGACCCGCGGCTCGGACGAGCCGTGACGCTGGTCGATTCGAATATCCTGATCGATGTCTTTTCAGACGATCCGCAGTGGTCCGCTTGGTCCTTGGCAAAGCTCGAGGCGGCCCAGCTCGACGGTCCGTTGGTGATCAACGACATCATTTACGCGGAGACCTCGATTCGCTTTGCTCGGATCGAGGATTTCGACCACGCGCTCGCAGTCGCCGGCGTAACGATCGTGCCGATGCCGTCAGCGGCCCTGTTTCTGGCAGGAAAGGCTTTCATGCGGTATCGGCGCGCAGTTGACGTGCGCGGCGGTGTGCTTCCAGACTTTTTCATCGGCGCGCACGCGGCCGTCGCGAAGCTTCCATTGCTGACCCGCGATGTCCGCCGTTATCGGACCTGGTTTCCCACCGTCGAGCTGATCGCACCGTGAGCCGCAAGAATAAAAATAAAGGGCCCCAGCTTGCGCTGGAGCCCTCCGACGGACGGGGCATTGCCGGGTTTGTGCCCCAACCGCTAGATCTGGACCCTGATCTTATGGACCAGGGCCCGATGTTGCTTACTGCACGCTCTCGCCATGCAGCGCGAGGTCGAGACCCTCTTCCTCGGCGAGGTCGCTCGGACGCAGCCCGATCACCGCCTTGACGATGAACAGGATGATCGTGGTGGCGATCGCCGTGTAGACCAGCGTGACACCCACGCCATAGGCCTGGGTCATCAGGCTGCCATCCTTGCCGAGATCATTGACGCTCGCATCGGCCAGCGGACCGGTGAGCAGCGCGCCGAGGATGCCGCCAATGCCGTGCACGCCGAACGCGTCGAGCGAGTCGTCATAGCCCAGCATCTTCTTGAGGTGGACCGCGGCGAAGTAGCAGGCGACGCCGGCAACGATGCCGATGATCAGTGCGCCGGTCGGATTGACGAAGCCCGACGCCGGGGTGATGGCAACGAGACCCGCCACCGCACCGGAGATGATGCCGAGCACGCTCGGCTTCTTGTGCACGATCCATTCGGCGAACATCCAGGCGAGTGCCGCAGCGGCGGTCGCGACCTGGGTGTTGATCATGGCCGCACCGGCGAGCGCGTTGGCGGCGACGGCCGAACCGGCGTTGAAGCCGAACCAGCCAACCCACAGCAGCGAGGCGCCGACGAACGACCAGGTCAGGTTATGCGGCGCCATGATGACGGTGCCGTAACCCTTGCGCTTGCCGAGGACCAGCGCGCACATCAGACCAGCGACGCCGGCATTGATGTGAACGACGGTGCCGCCGGCGAAGTCGAGCACGCCGGCCGAACCAAGGAAGCCGCCGCCCCAGACCCAATGCGCGATCGGGCAATAGACCAGCAGCAGCCACAGGCCCATGAACCACATCATCGCCGAGAACTTCATGCGCTCGGCGAAAGCACCGGCGATGAGGGCGGGCGTGATGATGGCAAAGGTCATCTGGAAGGTGATGAACACGGTCTCCGGAATCGTCGCCGCGAGCGAGTTGGTCGTCGTCGCGCCGACGCCGGCCAGGAACGATTTGCCGAAACTGCCGATATAGGCGTTCACCGAATCCGTCGCGTTGGGAACGAACGCGATCGAATAGCCGATGATCATCCAGAGCACGGTCACCAGACAGGTGATGGCAAAGCTCTGCATCACGGTGGCGAGTACGTTCTTCTTGCGCACCATGCCGCCGTAGAACAGGCCAAGGCCCGGGATGGTCATCATCAACACCAGCGCCGTCGATGTCAGCATCCAGGCAGTGTCGCCGGAGTCGAGTTTTGGCGTTGCTGCCGCATCGGCCGGCTTGGCGTCGGCGGGAGCTGCGGCGGCGGGCGCTGCGGTCGTCTGCGCGAATGACGGCGTCGTGTGCGACACGACGGTCAGGAACAGACCGAGGAAAAGGCTGAGAGCAAGCACGAAAGCTCCAGCCCGGTGGGGACGTTTGAACGTCATAGTCGTTGACTCCTGAAGGATAAGGGAAAGCGCGGAAATCAGAGCGCGGCCGCGTCGGCCTCGCCGGTACGAATGCGCACGGCGTGGTCGAGCCCGATGACGAAGATTTTGCCGTCGCCGATCTGGCCGGTTTTCGCAGCGCTGGTGATCGCTTCGATGGTCTTGTCGACCTGGTCGGATGCGACCGCGACTTCGATCTTGATCTTCGGCAGGAAGCTCACGGCGTATTCGGCGCCGCGATAGATTTCGGTGTGGCCCTTCTGCCGGCCGTAACCTTTGACTTCCGTCACCGTGAGACCATGAACGCCGATGGCGGTCAGGGCGTCGCGGACCTCTTCCAACTTGAATGGCTTGATTATCGCCATAACGATTTTCATGGGTTTATCCCCGCTTGAGCCGGCTCAGCGATGAGCAGGCGTTCCCAACTGACAAACTGCGGAAAGAACACGCTTCGCCCCCTCGCAGACCAGCGAGGAGAATCAAATGGCATGCCAGTTCGGCCGGAACGCCCGAAAGGTTTACGAATCAGTAACTTCCGGGCGATCGCGACCCGGACTCACGCCTGCGCCAAACGGTCGCGCCTATCGATTAGGCACTGCTGGCGTGATTCTAGTCAAGGCACGGAGCCGACATAATTGTGCCTAGCTGCCGGGCAGCTTGGCCCCCGACACCCTTACCCGAATGCCGGCGATGGCAGCGGCGGCAGCCGGCCGCGATCAATCCCGGCAAATTGGCAGGATGTCGCCGCCGCATCTCACAGGGCGTCGTTGTCGGTCTCGCCGGTTCGAATCCGCACTGCGTTGAGGATCGGGGTGACGAACACCTTGCCGTCGCCGATCTGGCCGGTGCGGGCGCCGCCTGAGATCGCCTGCACCGCCTTGTCGGCGAGCGCCGATTCGACCGCGATTTCGAGCCGCAGCTTGGGCAGGAAATTCACCACATATTCGGCGCCGCGATAGATCTCGGTGTGCCCCTTCTGCCGGCCGTAACCCTTGACCTCGGTCACGGTCATGCCCTGCACGCCGACAGTGGTGAGGGCCTTGCGCACGTCGTCCAGTTTGAAGGGCTTGATGATGGCGACAATCAACTTCATGACCGAACCTCTCCCGCCGCCGATAGCGGCTGCTCAGACGCCGCCGCGCGGTTGTGGCAACGAAAACGGCGCATCGCGATGCCTCACTCTTATCGTATTGCGGCCGGTTCCGCAGCCGGTCCGCAGAAACTTATCCGGTATCCGGCCTGTGCGCGGGCTTTGGTCCGGGCCCGCGCAGCCGCAACACGCCTTCCTGGGCGACCGTCGCGACCAGCGTGCCATCACGCGTGAAGATCGAGCCGCGCGCCAGCGAACGGCCGGAATGCGCGTTCGGGCTGTCCTGGGAATAAAGCAGCCAGTCATCAGCGCGAAACGGCCGGTGAAACCACATCGCATGATCGAGGCTGGCGCTGGCGAGATCCTGGTCGAACACGCCCTTGCCGTGACGGGCGAGCGCCGCATCCAGCAGCGTCATGTCGGAGGCGTAGGCGAGGGCGCAGACGTGAATTGCGGGATCGTCGGGCAGTTTCACATTGCTGCGCATCCACAGATTGACCCGGCCTTCCGGAATTTTTTCGCCGAAATAGCGGCTGAACTCGACATGGCGCATTTCGATCGGCCGGCGGCGATCGTTCTCCTCGGTCTCGAAATATCGGCGCAGCGCGGGCGGCGCCTTCGCCATCAAGGGATGGGCGCGCATTTTCTTCGGCGAGAAATCCTCCGGCGGCGGCACCTTCGGCATCGGATTCTGATGGTCGATCGGGCTGTCCTCGGCGGCCGCGAAGGACGCGATCATCGTGAAGATCGGCTGGCCGTGCTGGATCGCGGTGACGCGCCGGGTGGCATAGGTGCGGCCGTCGCGCAGCCGGCCGACCTCGTAGACGATGGGTGCCGTCTTGTCGCCGGGCAGGATGAAATAGGCGTGCAGCGAATGCGGCAGCCGCTTCGGCACGGTCCGGCACGCCGCCACCATGGCTTGCGCGATGACCTGGCCGCCATAGACACGCGGCCAGCTCGAGGGCGGGCTGATGCCGCGAAACAGATTGACCTCGATCGGCTCGAGGTCGAGTAAACGAAGGAGATCGATCGGCTTCCGCGTCATGCATTCACCCCGAAGCCGGCAGGCGCACCGTTCTGACCCACCCGGCCCGCGGTAGCAAGAGCCGGGGCGATGGCTTAAATACATGCTTAGATACATGGCTTAGATACAGCGGCCGACGGGACGGCTGGCTCAACGAACCATGCGGGGTCGCATGACGGCAGAACGGACGATTGTGATCGGCGGCGGCTCGTTTGTGGGGCTCGCGCTCGCCGTCGCGCTGCGCCAAAGCCTCGGCGCAGGCCATCGGATCGTCGTTGCCGATCCCGCTTTGGCGAACCGGCCAAGCCGCGATCCCCGCGCGTCGGCCATCATTGCCGCCGGCCGCAATCTGTTCACCGTGCTTGGCGTCTGGGAGGCGGTCGCCGCCAACGCCCAGCCGATCCTGGACATGATCGTCACCGACAGCCGGCTTGACGATATCGTGCGCCCGACCTTTCTGACCTTTTCGGGCGATGTCGGCGCAAGCCACGAAGGCGCGACGCCGGGCCAGCCCTTCGCCCATATGATCGAGAACCGCTACCTCGTCGATGCGCTGATCGCGCGCGCAACCGCCGGCGCCATCGAGCTTCGCGCCGTTGCCGTCGCGAGCGCGGTGGCAGGTGCCGCCGGCTCGACCGTGACATTCACCGACGGCACGGTGATCGAGGCCGATCTTGTGGTCGGGGCGGACGGCGCGAAGTCGCAGCTGCGCGAGCGCGCCGGCATCGCGAATTATGGCTGGGACTATGACCAGTCCGGCATCGTCGTCACCGTCGCTCATGAGCGCGATCATCTCGGCCGTGCCGAGGAGCATTTCCTCCCGCCTGGTCCGTTCGCGATCCTGCCGCTGACGGGCCAACGCTCGTCGCTGGTCTGGACCGAGCGGCGGCGCGATGCCGAGCGCATCGTCGCCTTGCCTCCAGCCGAATTCCAGCTCGAACTGGAAAAGCGCTTCGGCCTGCATCTTGGCGACGTCAAGCCGCTCGGCCCCGCGCACGCCTTCCCGCTCGGCTACTATGTCGCGCGCTCCTTCATCGCCGAGCGGCTGGCGCTGATCGGCGACGCGGCTCATGTGATTCACCCGATCGCGGGGCAGGGGCTCAATCTCGGGCTGAAGGACGTCGCCGCGCTGGCCGAGGTCGTGGTCGATGCCATCAGGCTCGGTCTCGATCCCGGCGCGGCCGACGTGCTGGAGCGTTATCAGCGCTGGCGGCGTTTCGACACCATGGCGATGGGCGTCGCCACCAACGGTCTCAACATGCTGTTCTCCAACCGCTCGACGCTGTTGAAGGCCGCGCGCGATATCGGGCTTGGCTTCGTCGACCGGCTGCCGCCGTTGAAAAACATGCTGATCAAGCAGGCGGCCGGTCTCACCGGCGAGGTGCCGCGGCTGTTGCGCGGCGAGATGCTGTAAGCGCACGCTGATCAACAATAATCCTCGGAATGAGGAGCGGTGCGAGCCGCGTCTCGAACCGTGAGGCCCGGACGCTTTCGATGAGGGGCCTCATCTTTCGAGACGCCCGCAGGCGGGCTCCTCAGGATGAGGAGCAATGTCAGCGCAGGGCAAGCCATCTCAATCAATCTTATCAATCGATCTTGCGCGCTTCCTCCGGCAGCATGATCGGAATGCCGTCGCGGATCGGATAGGCGAGCCGCGCCTTGCGCGAGATCAGCTCCTGCCGCGCGGGATCATAATCCAGCGGGCCTTTCGTCAGCGGGCAGACCAGAATTTCGAGAAGCTTTGGGTCCACGGTGGCCTCGGGGCGGTCGGTCAGGCTCATGTGTTTCGCAATTCTATTCGAGGGCAAATCATTATCGTCGTCACGGGCAACCTATTGCAGCGGCGGATCGCCAGACGTTTTCTTCTTGGCGAGTTCGATCTCGGTGACCGCGACCAGGATTTCCGCCCGCGTTTTCAGGTCGGGCGCTTCCAGGAGCGCCTGCTTCTCCGGGCTGCCGTAAGGCGACATCATCGCCAGCGCATTAACGAGCGCCTCATTCGGTGCCTGGTCGATGCCTTCCCAATCCGCACGCAGATTGTTGGCTTTGAGAAAATCCTTCAGCACCGCGAGCAGCGCGGCGCGATCGACCTCGTCTTCGCCCTTGCGGGCGGTGAAATCGTCGAGATAGGCGAAATAGTCGACGCGGCATTGCCGGTAGCCTGTCGTGACCGGCAGCTCCTCGATCACCTTGAAGCGCGAGACGCCGGTCAATTCCAGCAGGTAGCGGCCGTCGCCGGTTTCGGCGAACTGGGTGATGCGGCCGACGCAGCCGACCTGGAACAGCGACGGCATGTCCGGCGACGCGGAATGCGTGATGTCGGGCTGGATCATGCCGATCAGGCGATGCGTACCGCGCAGCGCATCGTCGATCATCGCGAGATAGCGTTGCTCGAAGATGTTCAGCGGCATCTGGCCGCGCGGCAGCAGCAAAGCTCCCGGCAACGGAAACACCGGAATCACATCGGGCAGTTCGCCCGGTCCCCGATAAGGTGCGTTGATCGGCATTCGCGTCCCCGCTGCACGCCGGAGGTCATTTCATCGGATGCGGCCGGGGCCGCAACGAGAGGATGAATCTGTTTAGCGCATGATCTTGTCGGAAAACCGGTTTCCACTTTTCCGGATCATGCTTCAGGAAAACAGGATCGACGACAGCCGCTTGCGGCCCTCGACGGTGGCCTCATCGGTCGGCCCCCACGCCTCGAAGAACTGCACGAGCTGCTTGCGGGCGCCGTCATCGGTCCATTTGCGATCGCGCTTGACGATCTCGAGCAGATGGTTGGCGGCTTTGAGCCGGTCGCCGCCGGCATTGAGCGCGAGCGCAAGATCAAACCGCGCCTGGTGGTCGAGCGGATTGGCCGCGACCTTCTGCTCGAGTTCGGCTGCGGGGCCGATCGCCTTGGCCTGTTCGGCGAGATCGATCGCTGCCTGCACCGCTTTGACAGCCGCGTCATTGCGCTTGGGCTCGGGCACGCTGGCAAGCGTCTGCTTCGCCTCGTCCAGCGCGCCGGCTTCGAGCTGGCAGCGGGCAAGGCCGGCGGTGGCGGCGATGTTGGCCGGATCAGCCTGCAGCACCTCGTGATAGATCGCGGCCGCCGTCTCCGCGTCGCCTTCGGCGAGCGCGGCATCGGCTTCCTTCAGCACCTCGGCAATGTCGGGACTGCCGGTCATGCCCTTGGTCAGCTTGTCGATGAAGGCGGTGATCTGGCTCTCCGGCACCGCGCCCATGAATCCGTCGGCCGGGCGGCCATTGACGAAGGCGATCACGGCCGGGATCGACTGGATGCCCATCTGGCCCGGGATCTGCGGATGCTTGTCGATGTCCATTTTGACAAGCTTGACCTTGCCCTTGGCGGCGCGGACGGCCTTTTCGATGATCGGCGTCAGCTGCTTGCAGGGGCCGCACCATTCCGCCCAGAAGTCGATCAGCACCGGCTGGCGCTTCGATTCCTCGATCACGTCCTTGATGAAGGTCTGGGTCGTCGTTTCCTTGATGAGGTCGCCCGCCGGCGGCGCTGCGCCCAAATTCTCAACGATTGTCACGTCGGTCCTCGCCTCAAACTGGTTGGGTCTGTCTGAACTTTTGCTGGTTGTAGCACGCCTTCAGCCCGTTCCAGGCCGATCGATCTGTCCCGAGCGCAAGAAAACCGCTCATTCAGCCCAGCGCCGTTCCGCGGTGGTCCAAACGGCCCGGCTGCGCCCGGACGGACGCTCGCAACCATAAATGGCGGCTGAAGTGCAGAATTCAATCGGTTCTGGGCGGTTTTGCGGCCTGTTCCGCTGTTGCATTGCTGGAGACCTTTTGGCATAGCTGTCCGCGCGCCGCCACCACGCGGCGCTCGGATGCGGGTGTAGCTCAGGGGTAGAGCACGACCTTGCCAAGGTCGGGGTCGAGGGTTCGAATCCCTTCGCCCGCTCCAGTTTTTGGCACTTCTTCAGCTCGAACATCTCCAGAGTCATCCGTGGATCGCGCGTCGCTGGGACGGTCAGCTGGCCAGCGTTAACTTGCACGCCGAAAGCTAGCCCATACCTGCACTGTCATCGCGAGGCGGCTTTTGCCGACGAAGCGATCCAGCTTTTCTTTGGGCCTGGATTGCTTCGCTTGCGCTCGCCGGAACAAGCCCGGGCATGACGACCTCGTTGGCCTCATGCGAACAGACTCCCGCATTCTCGCGATCCCTGCGGACCCGAGCTTTGCCAAGAAATCTTCATTGCACTTCTCAAACAGCTGAGAGAGCGCAGGGAAGGCCGGGCGCTCAACCGCACCCGCAGCGCTCGTGTCAA
>Ga0081455_10002250_pt1 | contig 22976 bp, 24 predicted proteins | sample TabmetS3T2R1_FD_70207 | JGI IMG/M metagenome (GOLD analysis project Ga0081455, IMG submission 70207) | Tabebuia heterophylla rhizosphere microbial communities from the University of Puerto Rico - S3T2R1 | ecosystem: Host-associated > Plants > Roots > Rhizosphere ...
CGTGGTCGGCGTGGTGGCCGACCGGGCCGTTCCCACGCGTTCCGGCGAACCCGAAGCCGATCAGGCGCTGCCGCTCGCCCTGTTCGGGTGGACGTACCTCGGCTCGGTGGTCGCCAACGCGGTATTCCTCGGCCGGGAAGGCGTCGCGCTCAGCGGCGGCTTGGGAATGGGCCTCGTCGCGATTCCGCTGCTGTGGATTCTGGCGACCGGTCGACGATCGATCCGGCACCGGACGCCCGGCCAAGTTCGGCAACCCCCGAGCGGCGGCCGGCGATCCTTGGCGGCCAGGTGAATCGACAGGCCGGCCGGCGCACGATCCTCGATCGGGTCGCGAGGGCCGGCGCCGGCGCGGCGGTCGCGCTGGCCGGCCACGCGGCAATCAACCTGCGCTTCTTGCGCCGACCGCCGCACCCGACCGGCGCCGGCCCTCGCATCTCCGTGCTGCTCCCGGCCCGTGACGAAACCAGGCGGATCGCGGATTGCCTGACCGCTCTTCGCATCGCGCTCGACCGGTACGGGCCGGACGCCGAGCTACTCGTCCTCGACGACGGATCCCGGGACGGGACCGGTGCCGCCGCGCGAGCCGCGCTCGACGGGACGGCGAACGCCCGCGTCATAGACGGCGCACCGCTGCCCGCGGGATGGTTGGGCAAGCCGCATGCCTGTCACCAACTCGCGGCGGCGGCCGACCCCGCCAGCGAGGTCCTCGTCTTCCTCGACGCCGACGTCGTCCTCGAACCCGACGCGTTGACTCGGGCCGTGGAGCAGCTGCGGGAGACCGGGCTGGATCTCGTCAGCCCGTATCCCCGGCAGGCCGCGCACACCTTCGCCGAGCGGCTCGTCCAACCACTCCTGCAGTGGTCGTGGGCGACGTTGCTGCCGCTCCGCATCGCCGAGCGGACCGGCAGGCGATCGATGAGCGCGGCGAACGGGCAGTTCTTGCTGGTCCGCTCGTCCGCCTACCGGACCAGCGGCGGCCACGCCGCCGTCCGCGGCGCGATCCTCGACGACATCGAACTGCTGAAATCGCTGAAGGACAGTGGTTTTCGAGGATGCGTGACGGATGGAACGGAACTTGCGAGTTGCCGGATGTACGAAGGATGGCGCTCGGTTCGCGACGGCTACAGCAAGTCGTTGTGGGCGGTGACCGGCTCCCGGCCCGCCGCGGCCGGCCTGTGCACCGCGCTGCTCGTCACCTACGTACTGCCGCCACTGGGTTGGGCGCGACGCCCCCGCGACCCGCTGCTCGCTGCCGGCACCCTCGCGGCCGTCGGAAGCCGAGCGCTGGTCGCGCGGCGCGTACGAGGGCCGGTGTGGCCCGACTCGGCGTCGCATCCGATCGCCGTCGGCGCCTTCACGGCCCTCACCGCCCGGTCCTGGGTCGGGCGCCGACGGCAATCGCTGACCTGGAAGGGTCGGGGCGTGTGAGCCGGGTCGTCGTCATCGGCGCCGGTGTGGGCGGCCTCGCGAGTGCCGCGTTGCTCGCGGCGCAAGGACACGACGTCACCGTCGTCGAGCAGGCGGCGCGGGTCGGCGGCAAGCTCGGCGTCCACGTCCGGGACGGTGTGCATTTCGACACCGGACCTTCGTTGCTGACCTTGCCCGACGTGCTGCACGACGTCTTCGAGCGCACCGGAGGATGGCCGGAATCCCTTGTCCTGCGGGAACTTTCCCCCATCGCAACGGTGCGTTTCGCCGACGGGACCGAATTCGCCGTGAGCAGCGACCGGCGGGCGTTCCACGCCGAGCTCGAACGTTGGTCCCCCGGCGCCGGCGACGACTGGTTCCGCTTTCGCGACCGTGCCGAGCGGATCTGGGAGCTGACCCGGGAGCCGTTCCTGTCCCGCGAGTTGCACGGCGCGAGAACGCTGGCCGCGCTGGCACTGCGGCATCCGCTCGCCATCCGCGTCGTCGCCCCCGGGCGCACGCTCGCCGACCTGGGCGCGCGTCACCTGCGCGACCCGCGGCTACGCCAATTCCTCTGGAGATACGCCACCTACACCGGTTCCGACCCTCGACGGGCGCCGGCAGCGCTCGCCGCGATTCCCCATGCGGAGCAGCAGTACGGCGGTTGGTACGTCCGCGGTGGGCTGACCAGGCTCGCCGACGCACTTGCCACGCGATGCATGGACCTCCGCGTAACTGTCAACCTCAACTTGAAGGTAAGGAAGGTGCTCGTCCGCCGCGGACGCGTACGCGGGATTGCCCTCGCGGACGGATCCGAGATCGAGGCCGACGTCGTCGTCTCGGACGTGGACGCCCGGCACCTCTACGGCGATCTCGTCCGGCACGGGCGCGCTCGCCGGCGGGTCGAAGCCGCACCACGTTCATACTCCGGTTTCGTCCTGCTGCTCGGGATTCGCGGCGACCGTCCGGCCGGGTTGGCTCATCACACGGTGCTGTTCCCGCAGGACTACACCGCGGAGTTCGACGACCTCCGACGCGGCGCGGCGGTCGACGATCCGGCGATCTACTGCGCGGCCCCGGACGACCCCGGCGTCCGGAGCCCGACGGCATATCCGATGTTCGTCCTCGTCAACGCACCGCGGCAGGACCAGTACGACTGGGACGAAGCGCCTTCCGGCCGTCGGCGAAGCACCCGGGAGGCCTACGCCGACCGCCTGCTCGACCTGATGGCCGGCCGGGGCCTCGACGTCCGAGATCGCCTGTCGTTCATCGAGATTCGGACGCCGGCCGATCTCGAACGGGCGACCTTCGCACCGGGCGGGGCGATCTACGGAACGTCCGGGGACGGTCCTCGATCGGCGTTCCTGCGGCCGGCGAACTCCTCCCCGATCCTCGGCCTCTACCTGGTCGGTGGGTCGGCCCATCCCGGCGGAGGCATTCCACTCGTCCTGCTCTCCGCTCGGATCGTCGCGGACGTCATCGGACCAGCCTCGTAGAGCGGAATCCAAGGTCGACCGCGAGCACCGCGCACGAGCCACCCACGACCACAGCGGTCACCGCCGACGCCACCGTCGCGACCCATCCGGCTTCCCCCGGCACGCAGCCGGCCACGATCATCCCGAGCCCGGCGAGGACCAGCCGCGTCGGACGTTCCCCCGGCGTCAACCGGCCCATCCGGCCGCGGCGCAGCCCCGCGGCCCGGGTCGTCTCGAGCCCGAGGATCGCCACCGCCGCGGCCAACGCCACCCACCCCGATCCCCCGAGCGCGACGAACCCGGCGAGCAGCAAGCCGTCGGCGACGCGATCGCACACCGAATCGACGATCCGCCCTCGACGAGTGACCTTTCCGGCCAGGATCGCCACCGCCCCGTCGAGGCCGTCGACGACACCGGTCGCGGCGACCGCCGCGGCCCCGAGCAGCGGCCACCGCCCGCCCGCCACCCCGGTCGTGGCGGCCGCGCCGGCGAGCCAGACGGCGGTGAGCGACAGCACGTCCGGAGCCAGCCCGGCCCGTGCCGGCCACCGGGCCAGCCGGTGCACGAACCGAAGCCAGCGACGCACCAGGCTGTCGGCGTTCGGGTCGAGATCCCCGTGCAGGTCCGACCAGCGGGCGAGATGCGCCGAGAACCCCGGCGGCTGCGAACCGGCCGACTCGGCAGGGCGGCGGGTCGACACGACCGCCACGGACAGCAGCACCGCGGTCACCGCGAGGATCCAGCCGGCAACCGCTTCCACCCCGGGCAGGCTAGCCAGTAGGGTCGCCGTTGTGGCCGCGACCCCGTTCGTGATCGAGACCAATGACACCTTCAGCCCGGACGAGATATTCCTCCAGGGTCGTGATCAGGTAGTGCTGGCGGTTCGGATCACGCCGGTCTTCGGCCAGGTCGACCTCGGTCTGCTCGCCGTCGTCGTCGACGAGGCGAACGCCCGCGGAATGTCGCTGGTCCGCGAGGAGATCCTTCGGGACGAGTACCTCCTCGTCGTCCTCGAGGCCTACGACGAGGACGACGAGTAACTCGGGATCGGTGCGCCGGTCAGGTTCGCGTGGACGGCACCGGAAGAACTCGACCGGTTGAGCGTGATCAGGTGGATGCCCGGGGCTCCGCCGTCGAGCAGCCGCAGCGAGAGTTCGGTCGCCACCTCGATGCCGATCTGCCGGACCGCTTCCTCGTCGTCGCCGACAGCCCGCAGCCGGTCCGCCAACCACGCCGGGAACGCCGCACCGGACAGCACGGCCATCCGCTCGATCTGCGAGACGTTCGTCACCGGCATGACCCCGGGGATGATCGGGAGGTCGACTCCCCGCCGCGCGACCCGGTCGCGAAGCCGGAAGTAGTCGTCGGCGTCGAAGAAGAACTGGGTGATCGCGTAGTCCGCCCCGGCGTCCGCCTTGCGTACCAGGATGTCCGCGTCGTGGTCGAGATCCGGCGAGCGCGGATGCTTGTCGGGGAACGCGGCGACCCCGACGCAGAACTCGCCCAGCTCGTTCACCAGCCTGACCAGCTCGTCGGCGTAGTGCAGCCCGTCGGGATGCGCGACCCATTCAGCCTGCGGGTCGCCGGGCGGATCGCCGCGCAGCGCCAGAATGTTGTGGATGCCGGCGCCGGCGTACTGGCCGATGATCCGGCGCAGTTCCGCGATCGAATGGTTGACGGCGGTGAGGTGGCCGACCGGCGTCAACGTCGTCTCGGTCGCGATCCGCTCGGTGACCCGAACGGTGCGGTCCCGGGTCGAACCGCCGGCTCCGTACGTCACGCTCACGAACGCAGGGTGCAGCGTTTCGAGCTGGCGGATCGCCAGCCACAGCGCCGCCTCCCCCGCGTCGGTCTTCGGCGGGAAGAACTCGAACGAGAACAGCGGATCACCGCCGCGGGCGAGCAGCTCCCGCACCGAGGGGGTGTGACCGTGCCGCCTGCCGGTCGTCACGCCGCCGCCCCCCAGCTCACCACCGCTCATGAAGGCACTGTACGAGACCGCGCCGTAAGGTCGGTGAGGAAATGCGTAAGGTCAAAGGCCCGACGGATCGGATCGTCGTCGTCGGCGCCGGACTCGCCGGCTTGTCCGCGGCGCTTCGGCTAGCCGGTGCCGGGCGCACCGTCACGGTCCTCGAACGAGCGTCGGAGCCGGGCGGCCGGTGCGGGGTGCTTCGGGTGAACGGCTACGCGTTCGACACCGGACCCACCGTCCTGACCATGCCGCATCTCATCGCCGACGCGTTGTCCTGCGTCGGTGAAGAACTCGACGACTGGCTCGAACTCCTACCGCTCGACCCGCTGTACCGCGCCCGGTTCGCCGACGGCAGCAGTCTGGACGTGCATCGCGAGCCGGAGCGGATGGCCGACGAGATCACCCGGCTCTGCGGGCCGGCCGAAGCCGTCGGATACCGCCGGTACGTGGAGTTCGTGAGCGCGCTCTACCGGGCCGAGATGCGCGATTTCATCGACCGCAACATCGACTCGCCACTGCAGCTCCTCACCCCCGACCTCGCACGGCTGGCGGCGCTCGGCGGTTTCCGCCGGCTCGCACCGAAGGTCGCGACCTACCTGGGCGATCCGCGCCTGCGGAAGCTGTTCTCCTTCCAAGCCCTCTACGCGGGACTCTCCCCCTACGACGCGCTGGCGATCTACGCGGTCATCGCCTACATGGACACCGTCGCCGGGGTGTTCTTCCCGCGCGGCGGCATGCACATGCTGCCCCGCGCCCTGGCCGGGGCGGCTGTCAAGCACGGTGTCGAGATCCGTTACGGCACAGGCGTTTCCCGTGTCCTCGTCACGCACGAACGGGCCGCCGGGGTGATCACCGAGGCCGGCGAGCTGGTCCCGGCCGACGTCGTCGTCCTCAATCCCGACCTGCCGGTGGCCTACCGGGAGCTCCTGCCGGAGGTATCCGTTCCCCGCCGGATACGGGCGCAGCGCTACTCGCCGTCCTGTTGCCTGCTGCTGTGCGGCAGCAACCGTCGCTACGACCAGGCCGCACATCACAACCTGCACCTCGGCGGCGCATGGCGCGAGACCTTCGAAGAGGTCGTCGATCGGGGTGAGTTGATGAGTGACCCGTCGTTCCTGCTGACGAACCCGACCCGCACCGACCCGTCACTGGCCCCCGGCGGCCGCGAGAGCTACTACGCCCTGTTCCCCGTGCCGAACCTGCGGGCCGGCCTGGACTGGACCGAACTGGGACCGCGCTACCGGGACGAGATCCTCGCGACGCTGGAAGCCCGCGGCTACGACGGTTTCGCCGCGGAAGCCGAGAACGTCCGGCTCACGACGCCGGCCGACTGGGCAGCGCGCGGCATGCAAGCGGGTACACCGTTCGCGGCCGCGCATTCGTTCCTGCAGACCGGGCCGTTCCGGGCGACCAACCTCGCCCCGGTCGAGGGCGTGGTGTTCACCGGGTCCGGCACCCAACCCGGGGTCGGAGTTCCGATGGTGCTGATCTCGGGGCGGCTCGCCGCCGAGCGGATCACCGGTCGGGACGGCGCCTACCGCCGGCGGTCCTACCGGTGACCGGGCGTGATTCGTCGGCGGAGCTGCGAGCCTCCTTCGCCTACTGCCGGCGCCTGCATGCCGCGCACGGCAAGACCTACTACCTGGCCACGTTGCTCCTGCCGCCGGCCAAACGTCCTGCGGTGTCGGCGTTGTACGGGTTCGCCCGGGCGGCGGACGACGTGGTCGACGCATCTCCCTGGCTCAGCCCGGCCGAGCAGAGCGACCGTCTCGAGAGCTGGTTCGCCGGCGTGCTCCACGGCAAGGCGGGCGGCCCACGGGAGGCCGACCCGATGCCGGCGCTGCGGGACACGATCGCCCGGTACGGGATCCCGCTGCATCTGTTCGAGAGCTTCCTCGTCAGCATGCGCATGGACCTGACCGTGACCGGCTATCCGACGTACGCCGACCTGGAGCAGTACATGTACGGCAGCGCGGCAGTGATCGGATTGCAGATGCTTCCGATCCTGGGCCACCCTGGGGTCGCGTACGACGAGGCGGCGCCGTACGCCCGTGACCTCGGGATCGCCTTCCAACTCACCAACTTCCTGCGCGACGTCGGCGAGGACCTGCGCCGCGGTCGGCTCTACCTTCCGCAGGAGAGCCTGGAGCGCGCCGGGGTGAGCAGGGAGAAGCTGGCGAGCGGTGTCGTCGACCGAGCCGTCCGCAGCCTGCTCGACGACGAGATCGCGCGAACCCGCGCGATCTACGACGCGGCCCGACCCGGCATCGACCTGCTCGCCCCCGAAAGCCGCGACTGCATGCGCACCGCCTTCGCCCTCTACCGGGCGATCCTCGCCGAGATCGAACGCTCGGACTACGCGGTCCTGCGCTCGCGCGTCACGGTGTCTCGTCGGCGCCGACTCGCGGTCGCGCTACCCGGTCTTGCTCGGGCGATGTGGACTCGCCGCGGGGCGTCCCCGTCCTAGCCCGGAACGGACGGCGGCGCCCCCACCACACCCACCACGCCAACGTCTGCACGACCAGCGCGAATCCGAACAGCAGGTCTTCGACCGGGGCGTAGACGAATCTCCCGTCGCCCACGAAGTGCGGGGTACGGCCGCCGACGACGCCGGACGGGTCGTAGGTCACCACCCGACGGCCGGTGAGGATCCCGTTCACGATCAGCTGGAAGAACAGCACGATCGCGTACGCCGTCCAGAAGTCCCTGCGGCACAGCAACTTCGTGCGTAACAACAGCAGGTCCACCCCGAGGCTTACCAGGACGCCGACGATCGCCAGGGCGGTGTAGCTCATCGACCCCGGCGGGCGCGAACCGCCAGCACCGCCTCGTAGGTGAGGATCGCGCAAGTCGGGATCACCACGAAGAACGCGACCTCTTCCAGCGGAACGTTCCCGAGCCGCCACCCGGTCGTCTGATGCCGGTCGTAGGACCATTGCCGGCGTGAGATCGCGTAGGCGTCCCAGAGCGTGAACGCCACGATCACCGGGGCGAGCGACAGCAACCAGCGACGTGGACGGCCGTACACCCGGGTGCGCAGGAAGATCTCGAGCGGCAACGTGCCCGCCACGCAGGCGGCCAGCAGCCCGAAATAGACGAACCTCACCAGCCGAGCGCCTGGGCGCGCCGCTTCACTTCGGAGCCGCGGTTCGCGCGCAGCGCGTCGATCGGGGACCCCGGCAGCGTGTCGTCGTCGGCGAACAGCCAGCCGATCGCCTCGTCGTCGGCGTACCCGTTGTCCCGTAGGACGGTGATCACGCCCGGAAGGTGCTTGACGATCCGACCGTCGTCCACGAACCGGGCGGGCACCCGCAGCACGCCGTCCTCCCCGCGGAGACCGACGAGCGATCCGTCGCGCAGGAGCTGCCGCACCTTCAGGACGTCGCTGCCCATCGCCACGGCGAGCTCGGGCAGCGGCACGAGCTCGGGTTCAGCCACCCGCGCAGCCTACGATCCGCGGCGCCCGCGCCGGGCGGAACGCTCGCGCGGCCCGCTCGAATCCGGCGTGGGAATCCCGGCGTGAACCCCGCCGGAGGGCGCGAAACACACGCTTGTCATTCGTCAAGCGACACGCCGTGACTTGTCACATGCGTCGCATTCGTATCAAGATTCCCATCAGTCACATGAGTTCCCCGACCGACGGACGGCATTCCACGCCTGATCTCCGACCCGACTCGACCGCTGATCCGACCCAGAGGCCTTCCCCATGCGCAGCAACCTCCTGAACCGCAAACGTCCGAACCGCGACCGCCGCCACCCGAAACGGCTCGTCCGCCTGCTCGTCGCCGGCGGCACGCTCACCGCGGTCGCCACCGCGGCCGCCCCCGGGTGGAGCCCGTACGTCATCAAATCCGGTGACACGCTCTGGGACCTGGCGCGGGCCAACCACACCACGGTCGACGCGCTGAAGCAGCAGAACGGGCTGAGCGACGACACGATCTACGCCGGGAAGTCGCTGCTGATCCCCGGCAACGGAGCTCCCGCGACCGCCCAGCAGGCGGCACCGACCCCGGCCACCACCCCCTACGTCGTGCAGCCGGGCGACACGCTGTCCGGCATCGCGAAGGCGCACCACCTGACGACGGCCGCGATCGCGCAGGCCAACCAACTCACCGGTAACCTCACGATCTACGTCGGCCAGACGTTGGCGCTTCCCAGCGGCAACGCGACCGGCACCAACGGGGTGTTCATGGCGACGCCGCGCGACCCGTCGTACGCCGCGGCCATCGCGGCGAGCGGGGCCCAGCTCGCCGGCCGACCCAACCCGAACAAGGCGACCATCTCCTCGATGGTCCGCGCCGAGGCGACCAGGCAAGGCGTACCGGTGGCGCTGGCGCTCGCGGTCGCCGACCAGGAATCCGGCTTCTCGCAACGCATGGTCAGCGCCACCAACGCGGTGGGCGTCATGCAGCTCATGCCCAGCACTGCCGCCTGGATCGCCGACTACACCAAGCAGCCGCTCGACCGGTACAACGTGTCCGACAACATCCGCGGCGGGGTCACGCTCCTGCGGGTGCTGCTGGCGAACGCGAACGTGTCCGACTCGGTCGCCGGCTACTACCAGGGCCTCGCCAGCGTCCGCGCCAACGGGATGTACGCCGACACGAAGGCCTACGTCGCGAACGTGCTGGCGCTGAGCAAGCAGTTCTCGTGACCGAAACGGCCGGCGCCGGACGAGCGTCGTCGAGCTGGTTCGGCCACCGGCGAACGTAAACTCGAATTCGTGGACGAGCAGACCGAGGTGCTGCGCAGCGCCGCACCGAACGGCGGCTCGCCGACCGACGTGCGCGACGTCCCGGATCCGTTGGTCGGCCGCCGGCTCGAGGGCCGGTACGAGATCGTCGCGCCGCTTGCCCGCGGCGGGATGGCCACCGTCTACCGCGCCCTGGATACTCGCCTTGACCGCGAGGTCGCGGTCAAGATCATGCACGCGGCGTTCGCGCACGACCCGGACTTCGTCCGGCGCTTCGAACGCGAGGCGAAGGCGGTCGCCCGGATCAGCCATCCGAACGTGGTCGCGGTCCACGACACCGGATTGGACGACGCCTCCGACGCGCCGATCGTGTTCCTCGTCATGGAGCTGGTCCGCGGCCGGACGCTGCGCGACCTGTTGGAGGAGCGGGGGCGGCTGACCCCCGCCCAGGCCCTGCACATCCTCGAACCGGTGCTGTCGGCACTCGTCGCGGCGCACGACGCCGGGCTGGTGCACCGGGACGTGAAGCCGGAGAACGTGCTGCTCGCCGACAGCGGAACCGTGAAGGTCGCCGATTTCGGATTGGCCCGAGCCGTCGAGGCGAGTTCGCTGACCGCAAACGGGGGGCTGCTGCTCGGCACCATGGCCTACCTCGCGCCGGAACAGGTCACCCACGGCGACGCCGACGGGCGTACCGACATCTACGCCGCCGGGATCGTGCTCTACGAGATGCTCACCGGGAAGGTGCCGTACACGGCGAGCACCCCGATGGCGGTGGCGTACCAGCACGTGCACGAGACCGTGCCCGCGCCGTCCGCCCTCGATCCGAGCATCCCGCCCGTCGTCGACGCGCTGGTCCGGCGCTCGACCGCCGGGGCCCCCGCGGAACGGTTCCCCACCGCGGCGGAGTTCCTGGTCGCCACCCGTCAGGCCACCCGTGGCCTGCCGGCCGCCGGGAGCCGGCACAGCACGCTCGCGCTCCCGGCGTCCGAGCAACTCACGCAGGCCGTTCCGGTCGGTGGGTCCACGGGCACGGTCGGAGGTGCGGCCATCCCACCCCGCCCGTCGGCAACCCCCGCGAGTCCGCGACCACCGGCGGCGCCGGTCGGGCGCAGCCGACGCCGCTGGCGCCCGCGGCGCTGGGTCGTCGTGCTGGTCCTGCTCACGTTGATCTCGGCCGGCGTGGGTGCCGCCGCCTGGTGGTACGGCAGCGGCCGGTACGAAAACGTGCCGCGGCTGTCCGGCCAGACGGTGACGGCGGCCACCGCCAGCCTCTCCTCGCACAACCTGAAGGTGGTCCCAGGAACACCCGAGTACTCCGACAACGTCGCCTCCGGGTTGGTCGCCTCGACCAGCCCCGGTTCGGGCAAGCGGCTGGTACGCGGTAGCACCGTGGTCATCCACCCGTCGCTCGGTGTGCAGATGGTCGCGGTTCCCGCGGTCGACGGCACCACGCTCGACCAGGCCCGCAAAGCGCTGCAGGACGCCGGTTTCGGCGTCGGCGAGGTCAAGCACGAGTACTCGACGACGGGCGGCGCCGGCACCGTGATCGGCAGCGACCCCGCGCAGGGGCAGTCGATCAAGCACGGGTCCGAGGTCGCGTTGACCGTCAGCGACGGTCCCGCACCGGTGAACCTGCCCGACCTCACCGGAATGCCGCAGGCGCAGGCGACCTCGACGTTGACCGCCCTCGGGCTGACCGCCTCTCCGGTGACCCAGGACTTCTCCACGACGGTGCCGACCGGGTCGGTGATCAGCCAGAACCCGACACCGGGCACCGTGCACGTCGGGGACAAGGTCACGCTCGTCATCAGCAAGGGACCACCCACGGTCGCCGTACCCGACATCCGGGGCAAGAGCGCCGGCGACGCGAACGCCGCGCTGGCCGCGTTCGGCCTCAAACCCGAACAGGCCTTCAACGGCGGCGGCGTCGTGGTCTACCAGAACCCGCTGCCCGGCAAGTCGGTTCCGGTCGGCTCGACGGTCCGTTACTTCACCGACTGACGTCCTTGCCACCGAGTAGCCTGCCTGGCCATGCCTCCGCGCCGGCCGTCGCCGATCGGCGCGCACGTCCCGACGGGCGGCGGGCTGGCTCGCGGAGCTCTGAGATACGCCGTGGGGGTGGGCGCCGAAGCCATCCAGGTCTTCGTCAGCAACCCGCGTGGCTGGGCGCGGACGGCCGGTGATCCCCGCGACGACCGGGCGTTCCGGGAAGGGTGCGCGGCCGGCCGGATCCCGGTCTTCGTCCACGCCCCCTACCTGATCAACGTCGGCTCGCCCACTCCCACGACGGTCGAGAAGTCCCTGTCGGCGCTCCGGCACGCGCTCGGTCGGGCGCACGAGATCGGGGCAACCGGCGTGGTCGTCCACTCCGGGTCGGCGATCGCCGGAACCCGGCGCGCCGATGCCCTCAGGCAGCTCCGGGACGTCCTCCTACCGGTGCTGGACGAACGCAGCGACGGCCCCGCGCTGCTGATCGAGCCGACCGCAGGGGGTGGCCAGGGCCTCGCGGCCCGGATCGAGCAACTCGGCGAATACTTCGAGGCGCTCGACGCCCATCCCCGACTCGGCGTATGCCTCGACACCTGCCACGCCTTCGCCGCCGGGCACGACCTGGCCGCGCCGGGCGGCGTACGGACTGCCCTCAACCTCTTGGTGAAGACGGTGGGCCGGGGACGGCTGCGGCTCGTCCACGCCAACGACAGCAAGGATCCGATCGGGTCGTCGCGGGATCGGCACGCCCCGATCGGGGACGGCAGCATCGGGCTGAATCCGTTCCGCGAGCTCTTCGTGCATCCGGCGACCCGGGACGTGCCCGTGGTGATCGAGACGCCGGGGGGCGAGGCGGGACACCGCCGGGACATCCAGCTGCTCCGCGAGCTGCGGGACAGCTGACCCGGCGACGGCCGACCGCGGGTCGTCAGCGGTTTCGCCGCCGCCACCGCAGCTCGGTCGGCCGGCCCAACACCTGGTTGTACGCGAAGACCGCTGCGAACAGCGCGGCGCCGATCGAGGCGAGCACCACGACGAGGCCGATGATGAGGTTGGCGACGAAGTAGACGACCAGGAAGGCCACGGCAAATGCCCCAGCGGAGATCAACAACGCCTTGTTCCGTTGGGTCACCTGACCTCCGTAGCCGAAATATAGTTCGAAATGACCAGATCGCCGGGCCGTCCGCCTCGTTGCACAGCTAACCCGCCGGCTGCGCTCAACGCCACCGGGCGCTGCGGATAGCGGGGCAGGACGCCGATAGAGGACTCGGTACGTGTCGACGGCCGAGACGAGACAGGGATCAGCTGATGGCAGCAAGGCGCTGGGGATTCGGTGCACGCGCCGAATCGTTCGCCGCTGCTCTCGACGCGGCGCCGGACGCGGCGGGGAGCGACGCACAGCTCGTCGCGCTCGTCGGGCGGCTGCGCGGCATTCCGGACGTGCCCGCCACGACGAGGGCAGCTTCCCGCGCCGCCGTCATGAGCGCCGCGGCGATCACCGCCGCCGAATTCGTCCGAGCCGGCTCCGCGGCCGGGCTTCATGCCGGGACCCAGGCTGCCGGCGCGACCACCACCGCGGCCGGGGCGAATGCCACCGGCGCGGTTGGCGTCTCGACCGCCACGACAGCGACCGCCACGGCAGTTGGCACGAGTGCCTCCGGAGCGGGATTCCTGGCCGGTCTGCTGCACGCCACCGCTCCCTTCGTCATCGGGACGACGGCGGCGGCCGTCGCGGCAACCGGCGTGGGCGTCGCCGCCCATCGAGCAACCCCCGGCCAGCCGTTCTACCAGGTGAAGAAGGTCGTCGAGCAGGTCCAGCTCGATCTCGCCGACGGTTCCCATGCCGCGGCGAAGGCCCGGCTCGGGTTCGCGGCCGCGCGGCTCGAGGAGATCCGCAAGTTGGCCGGACCCGACCCGTCCCCGTTGGCTCAACGCCGGATCTCGGCATTGCTCGACCAGCTGTGGAGCAACCTCGATGCCGCGACGCCCACGCTGCTGCACGGCAGCGTGGCCGACCAGCAGGCGCTCTGGAAGGCGTTGAACGAGACGACCACCACGCTCACCTCACTCGTCACCACGCTGCCGGGGACGCTGAACGGGCAGCTCGGCGCGACACTCAACCTGGTGAGCAACGCCGAGGGCCAGGTCTCCGCCTCGCTCGGGAACCTCCTCCCGCCCGGCAGCCCGACACCCGGCAACGGCTCCGGGCCGGTTCCGGCCCCTTCGGCTTCCGCCGGCGGGACACCGAACGTTCCGGCTCCGGGGATCGACTCGACCCAGCCGCCCGGCGTCATCGGCGGGCCGGTCCCGCCGGTGACCGCGCCGCCGCTCCTGGAGAACCTGCCGTCCAACCTGGGCGGGCTGGTGGGCGGCCTGGTGGGTGGCCTGGGACCGCCGAACCCGACCGTCACGCCGACCCCCGGCAGCGGTGACGGAACCGGCAACGGCGGGCCCCAGAATCCGGTGGCCCCCGTCACCTCGGCGGCCGGATCGCTGGTCTGCCAACTGCTGCACACCTGCTGACGCCGGCGAGGTCACCGACGTCGGTCGGACGCCGGTGGCACTCGTCCACTCCGCCTTCGCCGATCCGATTCGCCCGGGCCCGCGGGCCCGTCTATCCTCCGGCGCGTGGTTATCGTGATGAGCGCCGAGGCGAGCGCCGAGGACATCCAAGCCGTTGTCGCCACGGTCGAGGGTGCGGGCGGTTCCGCGTTCGTCTCCCGTGGTGTCGCGCGCACCATCGTCGGCCTGGTCGGCGACATCGAACTGTTCTGGAACCTGAACCTGGCAGGCATGCGCGGCGTCGCCGACGTCGTCCGCATCTCGGCGCCGTACAAGCTCGTCAGCCGGGACAACCATCCCGTGACGTCGACGGTGAGCGTCGGGGGCGTGCCGATCGGGCCGAACACCTTCACCTTCATCGCCGGCCCGTGCGCCGTGGAGACGCCCGAGCAGACGCTCGAGGCTGCCGCGATGGCGAAGGAAGCGGGAGCGACGATCCTGCGTGGCGGCGCCTACAAACCCCGGACCAGCCCGTACGCGTTCCAGGGCCTCGGGCCCCGCGGCCTGGAGATCCTGGCCGAAGCCCGCGCGGCTACCGGAATGCCGATCGTCACCGAGGTGGTGGACGTCGCCGACGTCACGCTCGTCGCCGAGTACGCCGACATGCTGCAGATCGGCACCCGCAACGCGCAGAACTTCGGCTTGTTGCAGGCTGTCGGCGCCACCGGCAAGCCGGTGTTGCTCAAGCGTGGGCTGACCGCCACGTACGAGGAGTGGCTGATGTCGGCCGAGTACATCGCCCAGTCCGGCACCCTCGACATCGTCCTGTGCGAGCGCGGCATCCGCTCGTTCGAACCGTCGATACGGAACATGCTCGACATCTCGGCCGTGCCGATGGTGCACGCGCTCTCGCACCTGCCGGTCATCGTCGACCCCTCGCACGCCGCCGGTCGGCGCGATCTGGTGGTACCGCTGGCCCGGGCGGGCATCGGCGTCGGCGCGGACGGGGTCATCGTCGACGTGCACCCCAACCCGGAACAGGCGCTGTGCGACGGGCCCCAAGCACTGTTCGGGGCCGACCTGGCCGAGCTCGCCGAGGCGGTCCGCACCCAACCCCGCCGCTAGTCACCGTCGACCGGCGAGGTGAACGCCGGTCGCTCGGCTCAAGCCAGAGTCGGATAATCCCGACTTGTTTGATATGGTTCTGCGCATGGTCGTCCCACTCGCGCATCCCCTCCCCGTCCCCCGGGAACTGGAGATCGCGGGCTCCTGTCGGTGTCGCTGACTCCCCACGTCGTTTTTCCTCAGCCGACAGGACTCTTCGCAATGACCTCGTTCACCCCTGCCCGCCTCGTCACGACTTCCGAACCTTCCGAGACCCGATGGTCCGGGCGTCAGCTCGCCGAGTTCGTCACCGATGCCGCCGCCGATGCCCGGCGATGGGCGCGGCTCGTCGGGTTCGACGAGCACGAACGGTTCGCCCTCAAGCTCGACGAGGACGACGAGCGGGACCTCTGGCTGCTGACCTGGCTTCCCGGCCAGCACACGGGATGGCACGACCACGGCGGCTCGAACGGGGCGTTCGCGGTGGCCCGCGGGGCCTTGCACGAACGTCGGTACGTCGCCGGCCACGGACGGCGCGAGATCCGGCTCGGCCCCCGGGCGTCCCGCATCGTCCCCGACCCGGTGCTGCACGACGTACGCAACCAGGGGCCCGCGTCGGCGATCAGCCTGCACGCGTACTCCCCTCCACTGCGCACGATGACCTACTTCGACGAGCGCCTCGATGTCTCCCAGATCGCCGACATCCAGGCACCGGGAGCCCGGGCCCGTTGAACCCCGGGTCCGTTGACCCCGGAGCCGTTGAACCACAGTGCGTTTCGCAACGTCTGGCAGACGCCCGCTCCCCCGGCGAGGATGACGTGGTGAACCTCGCCAGGCGCACGATCGACGACGTGCTCGCGGAAGCCCGCAGCCGGTTGCGCCGCGTCGACCCGACGGAGGCCGCCGACCGGCTCGCCCACGGAGCGGTCTTGGTCGACATCCGCCCCGCGGCTCAGCGCGGCGCGGAGGGCGAGATCCCCGGCAGCCTGGTCATCGAACGCAACGTGCTCGAATGGCGGTTCGACCCCGCGTCGGACGCCGCTCGGCCCGAGGCCGCGCCGGACCTGGAGATCGTCGTCTTCTGCAGCGAGGGGTACACGTCGAGTCTCGCGGCGGCCGCGTTGCTCGACCTGGGACTGCCGGCGACAGACCTCGAGGGAGGATTCCGTCGATGGCAGGCGGAGGGATTCCCGACGGTGAACACGACAACGGAGACCGGCTCTTACGTGAGCTGAGCATGTCCGGCGGATGACGTCCCGGCGGCATGACGCCCGCCGATGCACATGGTCCGCGGATCCGCGAAAATGTGATCTCGTCCGCCCGTCCGGTGCGTACGTCTACCGGGAGGTGTCCGTGGTACGAGCGCTCGTCAGCGCGTCCGCGGTCACCGACGTCGTCGCGGCGCATGCCGACCAGGCGGGCGATGCGGCGCGCCGGCTGGGCTGCACGGTGCGGGAGGCGGCGGAAGTCACCCGACTCGCCGCCGCGCAGCTCGTCGACGACTTGGATCGCCGTCCCGAGACGGTCCGCGACCTGGTCGGGGCGTTCTTGGCCCGGGTGCGACTGCACGCCGAAACCCTTCGCCAGTCCCGGGTCACCGGGCCCACCGATCGCACCCCGGCCCTGGGCGCGCCGGCGGCGGTCTTGCAGTCCGCGGCTCAGCGCGCGGCGGTCGAACGGGGCCTGGACGAACTCGGTGACGAAGACCGGCTGGCGCTGCTGGCTCGGGACTCCTACGACCTGACCGTCCATCAGACGGCGGTGGCCCTGTCCCTGGACGCCCCCCAGTCAGCGCGCACCATCGCTTTGGCCCGACTGTTGCTCGTCGCCGCCGTCGAAGGCACCGCGCCGATCTCGATGGCCGGGCACGACATCGCCGTCGGCGATCTCGGTCAGCTCGCGGACGGCAGCGCACCTCCCGGAGGCCGGTTCGCGACACTTCGCCGCCACGTCTCGGGGTGCGCCGAGTGCGCCGCGGTCCTGGCCGTCCAGTCGCGCGCGACCGCGATGCTCTCCGCCCTGCCGGTCCTGGCCCTCGACGACGCCGACCGCGACGCGCTCATCTCGGACGCCTGGCGACAGGCCGCTGCGGTCCTGCCGGCCGAAGCGGCTGTCCAGCAAGAACTTCGAGAGGGATCGAGGGCACGACCGATCGTCGCGCCGCTGATCGCCACCGGCGCTCTCCTCGGCGCACTCGTCCTCGGCGGTGGCCTCGGAGCCCTGCTCGCCTCGCATCCGGCGCAAGGATCGACCGACACGGTGGTGCCCACGAGTTCTCCCCCGTCACCCCAGGCCGGCTCGACCAGTGCCGCACCGGTCACGACGGTGGCCACTCCCACGCCTTCGGTGGTGACCTCGACGGCCGTCGTCTCGACCGCGCCGCCCGCGCCGACGACGACCAGGCCGACACCGTCTCCCAGCAAGACGACGAGCCCGTCTCCGAGCGCGTCGGGAACCCCGACGGGTTCGACCGCGGCGCCCAGCCCGCACTAGCGAAAGAGGTCAGGCGCCTCGGTGCTGGAGCATCTCCGCGACGAGGAAGGCCAGCTCGATCGACTGACCGGTGTTGAGCCTCGGGTCGCAGGCGGTTTCGTAGCGTCCGGCGAGATCTGCTTCGGCCAGGTTCTCCCCCCCACCGAGGCACTCGGTGACGTCTTCACCGGTCAGTTCGACGTGCAGGCCGCCCGCGTAGGTGCCCAGCTGGTGGTGGATGGTGAAGAACGACCGAACTTCGCCCAGTACGTCGTCGAAATGGCGCGTCTTCACCCCGGAGGCGCTGGTCTGCGTGTTGCCGTGCATGGGATCGCACGACCAGATGACCGGATGCCCACTCGCCCGCACCTTCTCGATCAGCGGCGGGAGCTCGTCGAGGATCCGGCCGGCCCCCATCCGTGTGATGAACGTCAGACGCCCCGGTTCGTGGTCCGGGTCGAGCTTGTCGGCGAGCGCGACCGCGTCGTCCGGGGTGGCGCTCGGCCCGAGCTTGACCCCCACCGGGTTGCGGATCTGCGCGGCGAGGTTCACGTGTGCGTCGCCCAGCCCCCTGGTCCGCTCGCCCACCCAGAGCAGATGCGCCGAGAGATCGTAGCCGTCGCGCGTCAACGCCGCCTCGTAGGCGACGAGGAGCATCTCGTGGCTGGCGTACAGCTCGACGCTGTGCACGGCCTCGCTGTCGACGCCGCAGGCCTCCATGAACGCGAGGGCGCGGTCGATGTCCCGGGCCATCCGTTCGTAACGCCGCCCGGCGGCGCTCCGGCGGACGAAATCCTTCGTCCAGTCGTGCACGGCCCGAAGGTCCGCCTCGCCGCCCTGGGCCAGTTCGCGCAGCAGGGCGAGGGTCGACGCGCTCGCCCGGTACGCGGTCAGCATCCGCTGCGGGTCCGGAACGCGCTCATCGTCGGCCAGCCCGTTGACCGCGTCTCCGCGGTACGAAGGAAGCCCGGCGTCGTCGAGGACGGCGCTGCGCGGCTTGGCGTACTGCCCGGCCCACCGGCCGAGTTTCACGATCGGCATCGAGCCGGCGTAGGTCAACACGACCGCCATCGCCAGCAGCGTGCGCACCTTGTCCCGGATCGCTTCCGGGGTGTTCGCCGCGAACGTCTCGGCGCAGTCGCCACCCTGGAGCAGGAAAGCCCGGCCCTCCGCGACCGCGGCGAGCCGCGTCCGGAGCGCGTCGACGTCATCCCGGGCGACCAGCGGCGGCGACGCGGCCAGCTCGGATTCGACCCGGGCCAGCGCGTCCGCGTCCGGCCAGCGGGGTTGCTGCGCGGCCGGAAGATCACGCCAGGTCATGTTCACCAGCGTACGAGCCGGCGCAACCGATTCACGACAGGACGGGAGCGGGCGTCCCCGGCCCCTCTCAGCCGAAGAAGACCTCGGCTTCGGCGTACAGCTCCGGCGTCACCGTCTTCAGCTGCCTGGTCGCGTCCGCCATCGGGACGCGCACGATCTGCGTGCCACGCAACGCGACCATCTGACCGAACGCGCCGTCGTGGACGGCGTCGATCGCGTGCAGGCCGAACCGGGTCGCCAGCCACCGGTCGAACGGCGACGGGGACCCGCCGCGTTGCACGTGGCCGAGCACCGTTGCACGCGCCTCCTTGCCGGTGCGGGACTCTATCTCCCGGGCGAGGAGATCGCCGATGCCGCCGAGACGCTCATGCCCGAAGGCGTCCTTCTCCCCGACCCGGGTGGACAACGTCCCGTCGACCGGCTGGGCGCCTTCGGCGACCACCACGATCGGGGCGTAGTGCGAGGCGAATCGCTGCACGACGTAACGGCAGACCTCGTCGATGTCGAACGGTCGTTCCGGGATCAGGATGACGTTCGCGCCGCCGGCCAGGCCGGAATGCAACGCGATCCAACCCGCATGCCGGCCCATCACCTCGACGATCAGGACGCGGTGATGCGACTCGGCGGTGGTGTGCAGCCGGTCGATCGCCTCGGTGGCCACGTGCACGGCGGTGTCGAAGCCGAACGTGAAGTCGGTGGCCCCCAGGTCGTTGTCGATGGTCTTGGGAACGCCGACGACCTTCGCGGTTGCGGAGTCGGTGAGCTTCGTCACGACCCCGAGCGTGTCCTCCCCGCCGATCGCGATCAACGCGTCGACGCCGAGCGCCGCGAGCGACTCCCCCACCCGACGTTCCCCGTCAGGGTCGGCGTACGGGTTGGTACGGCTTGAGCCGAGAACGGTGCCGCCACGCGGCAGCAGGCCCCGGACCGCGGCGACGTCGAGCGGCATCGTCGTGCGCTCCAGCACGCCGCGCCAACCGTCCCGGAAACCGACGAAGGAATCGCCGTACGCCCCGACGCCCTTCCTGACGACCGCGCGGATCACCGCGTTCAACCCAGGACAGTCGCCGCCACCGGTGAGCACGCCGATACGCATGAGGCCGACCCTAACGAGCCGGGGTTTCGGGCTGAGGCGGCCAGTGCGCTTCGATGACTCGCCAGCGGGCCAGGTTGTGCCGGGCGTCGACCAGCGCGTCGTGGACGCCGTCGGGGTCGGTGGGGAGCTGCGGCGAGCCCACGTCCTCCCAGCGCTGCCGCAGGTCGCGGGTGAACCGGGGCAGCACCCGGGGCAACGCCCGCATCGCCCCCCACAGCTGGCACACAGCGACGTGATCGTAGGCGCCGTACCAGGCCCACAGCTCGATCTCGCCCGGTTCGGCGGTGAGGAATTCCAGCAGGTCCGCCTTGATCCGTTCCCGGCTGCGCCAGGCCGGCGAGGACGGCGGCGGGAGCTGGTCGAGGACGTTCTTGCGCACCCACGGAATCGCCTTCGAAGGGTCGTGTTCGGTGCTCACCGCGTAGAACTCCCGCGCCCCGTCTTCACTGACCACGCCGATCGAGACCAGGTCGATCGTCACCCCGTCCTCGATGAACTCGGTGTCGTAGACGTACCGCGGCACTCGAACAGGCCTTCAGTCCGCGTCCAGCTCGGCTTTCGCCGAGCTGGCGTAACGGTCCACGTACTCCTGCTCGGACAGTTCGCGGATCGCGTCCATGATCTCGTCGGTCACCTTCCGCAGCACCGCGCGGTCGGCCTCCTGACCGGCGTAGTGCGAGAAGTCCAGCGGTGTTCCGATGCGGACCTCCACCGGCGCCACCCGCGGAATACGCCGGCCCTGCGGCGCAGCCTCGTACAACCCGATCAACGCACACGGGATCACCGGGACACCGGACTCCAGGGCCATCCGCGCAACCCCGGTCCGTCCGCGGTAGAGCCGGCCGTCCGGCGAGCGGGTGCCCTCCGGGAAGATGCCGAGCAGCCGACCGGAGGCGAGCACCTCCTTCGCCGTCTCCAGCGCCGCCGCGGAGGCGGTGCCACCGGTACGAACGACCGGCACCTGCCCGGTGCCGGCGAAGAACGCCTTCTGGAACTTGCCTTTGATGCCGCGGCCGGTGAAGTAGTCGCTCTTCGCCAGGAAGCAGATCTTGCGGGGGGAGACCAGCGGCAGGAACAGCCAGTCGAGGTAGGAGCCGTGGTTGGCGGCAACGATCGCCGCGCCCCGTTTCGGCAGGTTCTTCACGCCGCTCTTCTTGGGTCGCCACACCACCCGCAGAACCGGACCCACGGTCGCCTTGACCACCCAGTAGAGCACCGACACCGACCTCTCTCGCCCGATCTGCGCGGCCAACCCTACGCAGCGCGTTTCCGGGGAGTCCACCATGCCGCGTCCCAGGCGGTCCGTGTCACGATGGGCATGAACGCCGGGCGCCGGCTCGAGCTGCCGCAGAGGGAGGTTCGGATGGCCTTCGGAACACGGACGGTCGCCGGTGCGGACGCTTTCGCGGTGGACGGGTCGCGTACCGGCGTGCTCGTCCTGCACGGCTTCACCGGCAGCCCGGTCAGCGTCCGGGATTGGGCGGACGACTTCGCCGCGGCCGGGTTCACCGTACGGTTGCCGCTCCTGCCGGGGCACGGCACCAGGTGGCAGGACCTCAACGAGACCCGCTGGCCGGATTGGTATTCGGCCGCCGAAGCCGCGTTCGACGAACTGCGTTCGCGCTGCGACGAAGTCTTCGTGTGCGGCCTGTCGATGGGCGGCACTCTCGCCCTGCGGCTCGGCGGTCTGCGACCTGGCGAGGTCGCGGGGATCATCGTCGTCAACGCGTCGCTCGACACCGCCGACCGACGCGCGTTCCTGCTCCCGGTCGTGTCGCGGTTCGTCGCCTCGTTCCCCGGCGTCGGGGACGACATCAACCGGATCGGCGTCACGGAGAACGCCTACGACCGGTTGCCGCTGCGCGCCGCGGCGAGCCTGCGCCAGCTGTGGCGGCAGACGAGGTCGACGCTGGGCTCGATCACCGCTCCGGTGCTGGCGTTCCGGTCCGCCGTGGATCGGGTGGTACCCGCGAGCAGCCTGGCGCTGTTGCGCCGCGGGGCCGGCTCGACGACCGTCACCGAGCGCGTCCTGGAGAACAGCTTCCACGTGGCGACGCTCGATGAGGATGCTCCGGCGATCTTCGCCGAATCGCTCGCGTTCGTCCGCCGGCACAGTCGCACGTCCCATCACGCCGGGGTGGAGGGATGACCGGCGGGGCGCCTCCGGGTGCGCGCAGCAACGGGGAGCCGGTGCGTTCTTGGTGGGCACCGCTCGGCCGTTGCGATCCACGCGATTCGGGTGACGTCCTCGGCGCCCTTGCCAACGCCGGGATCGCCGCGTACACGCAACCGGACGGCGGGGATCGAGGGAGCTACCTCGAGGTTCGGCCGCCGGGACGTCCGATGGACCTCGTCTACGTCGAGGGCAATCGCCGCGACGAGGCACACCGCCTCGTCCGCCATCGTCTCGGCGAGCATGCGGATTCCTTGGTCGACGAGGACGCGGCCTTCGCGGCGATCGTGGCCGGCTTCCACGCCCCGCCCTCGACCCGGCTGTGGCCGGTCGAGGAGGACACCGGAGACGGGAACGATCCGGAGCCGACGTCCGGCTGGCCCTCCCCCGGCGATTGGCCGGACGATCCGCCGCGTACCACCTACCGGCGGACGATCCGGGCCGACACCCCACCGACGCCCCCCGGCCTGCTCGACCCCGGTGGGCTCCTCGGCGACGAGATTCGGGTCCCCGGTGCCGATCCGTTCGAGGACGACGACGAGCATTTCGTGCCGCCGAAACTGGGCAAGGCTCCTCCGATCCAGGCGCTGACCCGCCTCGCCTGCCTGGCGATCGCCGCGGGGATCGCGCTTCTCGTCGCACCGACGTTCTGGGGTTTCGAGGATCCGGCGTTGTCGGCCACGCTCGGGCTCGCGTTGATCGTCGCGGGCGCCGTCCGGCTGGTGGGCCGGCTCCGCGACGACGGCGACGACTGCGCTCGCATGATGTCG
>Ga0081455_10002251_pt1 | contig 22976 bp, 21 predicted proteins | sample TabmetS3T2R1_FD_70207 | JGI IMG/M metagenome (GOLD analysis project Ga0081455, IMG submission 70207) | Tabebuia heterophylla rhizosphere microbial communities from the University of Puerto Rico - S3T2R1 | ecosystem: Host-associated > Plants > Roots > Rhizosphere ...
CGCGGCGTATGCCTTGCGTCGTCAACCAGAGCACCAGCGTGACGCAGCCCATCGCCGCAACTCCTATCGCGAGGGGCCAGGCGCTGTCTCCGAGCAGCCAGCCCACGACCGCACCACACAAGGCTGCAACGCTTTGCTGCACGAACCCGAACAGCGAAGAGGCTGCGCCGGCACGTTCCGGAAATGGGGTCAGCGCGCCGGCAATGCCCTGTGGCAGCACCATGCCGAGACCGGCGAGATAAATGGCCATTGGAAAGACGAGTGCCAGCGACGAGGCAAATCCGCCGGCGACAGCCAGCACCATCCCAATGCCGCCGGCGGCGCAGGTACCCGCGCCAATTCCAAGCATGCCGTCGAGTCCAAATGCCACGACCACACGCGCGGCCAGGGCCGAGCCGGTCATGTAGCCGACGGAGCCGAGCGCGAACGCGATACCGAAATCAAACGGACTGAGCCGATAGAGATCCTGCAGCACAAATGCGGCCGCGGAAATCCAGACAAACAGGCCGGCGTAGCTCGCAGCGGTAATGCCGAGATAGGCGAGATACGCGGGGTTGCGCGCCACGAGTCGATACGAGCGAAGAATCGATGTAATCGATAACGGCTCCGCGGCTCGCAACTTTAGTGTTTCCGGCAACGTCGCCCACACGATTCCCACGCCGGCGAAGCCTGCGGCAACCAGGGTAAAAAACACCGCTCGCCAGCCGAGATAGGTCTGCAGGAATCCGCCCGCAATCGGTGCCAGGACTGGCGCCAGCGCCATCACCGAGGCAATGAGCGACAATTCGCGCCCGGCCTGAGCACCGGAATGGATGTCGCGCACGATCGCGCGGGCCAGAACGATGCCGCCGCAGCCGCCGAGTGCCTGGAAGGCACGCGCCACTATGAGCATTTCGATCGATGTCGAAAGTGAGCAAGCCAGGCTCGCGATGCAGTAAAGCGCGAGCGCGGCGATCAGGATCGGCTTGCGGCCGTGTCGATCGGATACCGGCCCATAGAAAATTTGCCCGACGGCAAATCCGATGAGGTAGGCGGAGATGGTGAATTGCGCCTGCGCCGTCGAGGCGTTGAGCTGGCGAGCGATGTCCGGCAGTGACGGCAGATACATGTCTGTCGTGAGCGGACCGATCGCGCTCAACGCTGCAAGCAGAGCCGTGAGCGCGAATGTTCCGGGACGCAGCATGGCCGAATTTGTTTGTCCAGTATCCTGACCCCGGGCATGCCGGCAGGATGACCAACTTGATGCGAGAGCAAAAGGCTAGCGCGAATCCAGGCCGTAGCGATGGAGATCCGCGCCATGCGCATCCAGCCAGGCCTTGGCACGGCCCATGTGCGGGCAGATGCCCTCAACCAACCGCCAAAATCGACGCGAGTGATTCATCTCGATGAGGTGGGCAACCTCGTGCGCTGCAAGATATTCGAGCACGAACGGAGGAGCCATCACCAGTCGCCAGGAATAGGAGAGCACGCCGCTCGAGGAGCATGAACCCCAGCGGCTCGACTGGTCGCGCACTGACACCCGCTTGAACGCGATGCCAAGGGCCTGTGCGGCCGACTGGCTCGCCGCCTGCAAGTCACGCTTGGCTTCGCGCTTGAGATAATCGTGCACCCGGCGTGACAGATGAGGTTTTTCGCCGGCGACACACAGCAAGTGTCCGCTCCCGTGCGTCTCGATCCAAACCGTGCCTCTCGCCCCGGGCCGGTGGTCGATGCGGCATTCGCAGCCTCGCAGTGGCAAGAATTCGCCATGGGCAAAAGGTGCGGCGCCCGGCAGCCGGCGCAGCCGTGACGTAATCCAGGCACTGTGCTTTTGAGCGAATTCCTTTGCGTGCTTGAGGCTGCCGCGCGTGGGCATGGTGAGCACGACCTCGCGGCTCGCCGCGAGAATGCGCAACGTATAGCGGCGCGCCTGCCTGTGCCGGCGCACGCGGACAGGATGAATTTCCCCACCGCAAGTGACCGTAATGGCCGATGGCTCGCTGGTGCGGCGATAAAGCAAGGCGCGGAATGGAATCGACATCATCGGGTCAAATCGGAACGGGCCAGCTATGTTCCCCAGTCACGCGCGCACGCCATCAACGCTGAGCTACGACCTTCAGGAGTGTAGAGCGCAGGTTACGGCTGCCATCATGCGACAGCGCGAAGTCGGCAATGCGGGGGGCGATCTCGGCGCGGAAGCGTGAGCCATTGAACACGCCATAGTGACCGACCGCCGGCTGCACATAGTGAACCTTATTCTCCTCAGGAATGTTGATGCACAGTGCATGGGCAGCCTCTGTCTGGCCGACGCTCGAGATATCGTCGTTCTCGCCTTCCACCGTCATCAACGCGACGCGTCTGATCGCGGCAGGGTCGACGCGCCGGCCGCGATGCGTCATCTCCCCTTTTGGCAAGGCATGGCGGATGAACACGGTATCCACGGTCTGCAAATAGAATTCGGCGGCGAGATCCATGACCGCGAGATATTCGTCGTAGAATTCACGGTGCTTTTGGGCGGAATCGCCATCGCCTTTCACGAGATGAAGGAAGAGATTGTGATGCGCCTCGATATGCCGATCGAGGTTCATGCTCATGAAGCCATGAAGCTGCAGGAACCCCGGATAGACGTCGCGCATGAAGCCGGGATGCGGGAACGGCACTTTGGCAATCACGTGATTGCGGAACCAGTTGAGTCCCCGCCGCTCGGCGAGCTTGTTGACCTCGTTGGGATTGATACGCGTGTCGATCGGCCCACCCATAAGCACCATGGAGTTCGGGACGTCGGGATCGTTGTCAGCTTCCAAGAGCGCGACGGCGGCCAGCACTGGCACCGAGGGCTGACACACGGCAATCACGTGCAGATCGCCACCCAGCAGATGAAGGATTGAAATGATGTAGTCGATGTAGGTATCGAGATCGAAGCGCCCTGCCGACAACGGCACCATGCGGGCGTCGACCCATTCGGTGATGTACACCTCGTGATTGGGAAGAAAAGTCTCCACCGTGCCGCGCAACAATGTCGGATAATGACCCGACATCGGAGCGACAATGAGCAGTCTGGGCTGAGGCCGCCGCGGCGCCTGCCTGAAAGCACGTTCAAAGTGCAGGAGCCGACAGAAAGGACGCTCCCAGATGCTCTTGATCTGGACGGGGACCTTCTCGCCCCCGACGGTGGTCGAGTCGATGTCCCATTCCGGGCGTCGATATCGGCGGGTCGAGCGCTCGAACAACTCCATGGTGGCCGCCATCGACTTGCCATAGGAGGTGTGAGCGAGCGGATTCGCCGGATTCTTGAAGAACAGCCGCGTGGCGTCCGCAAAGGCACGAGCCGGATTGAGTGCGGCATGCCCCATTTCGTAATACCAGTACATCGGCGTGGCCAATAACGTGCCGCTGCCGTCGGAGAGCGTCGCTGCTCCGCCGAATTCACCAATTGCCATTGATTCCCCCGGCCCTCGCTGCAGTGCGGCAGACTGTCGTGTTTCTGTCATAGCGTCAACATAGAGAATAGTCGTTGGTATGCCGTTTACAACGCCCAACGGCGCTGTAAGTCCCATTAAACACAAGCTTTTTTTATCTACTCACTGGTCTGCAAAAGCGAGCCTTGCACCCGCGCGCTGTGCAAAAGCTTCAAAAAAGCCAATGATGCAACCGCGAACAGCACAATATTGAGGGCAAAAGCCCCGATCATCAGATCGGCACGAAACACATGATCAATGAGCAGCGCGCGCATGCCTTCAAAGACATAGGTCGGCGGGAGCGCCCAGGCAAAGTACTGAAGCCAGCCGGGCAGCACCGCCACCGGATAGTAGACGCAGGTCAGCGGCAGAAACAGAAACATGATCGTCCAGGCCATGCTCTCCGCGCCAAGGCCGTTACGCAACAAAAGTCCGGCAACGAAAATGCCGACGGCCCAACTCGTCAAAATCAGATTGGCGAAAAACGCGGCCAGTGCCAGACCGAGCGCCCACAGGTTAAATCCGAAGAAGGCAATCGCGAGCAACGAGACCGGGATCATTCCGATCGATAAACGCACGATGCTCATGATCATCAGCGCGAGCAGGAATTCCGTCGGCCGCAGCGGCGACATCATGAGGTTGCCGAGATTGCGCGCGTACATTTCTTCCAGAAAGGAAATGGAAAAGCCGAGTTGGCCGCGGAACAAAATATCCCACAACAATACCGCGCCGATGAAAACGCCGCCGGCCTGGACGAAAAAATTGGAGTTTTGCGAAATATAAACCTGAAGGAAACCCCACATCAGCATCTGCACCGCCGGCCAATAAATCAGATCGAGAATCCGGGGCCACGACGAACGCAGCAGGTACCAATAGCGCCGCACCATGGCTGCAACGCGGTTGAACGAGAAATTCATGCCCGTGTCACTGGCGATCATTTCGCAGCCTCGCTCTGCCGTCGCCCGCGCGCGACATCGAGAAATACCTCTTCCAGCGTCTCGCGGCCGTAGCGCGAGAGCAGCCGGTCAGGCTTGTCGTCGTCCTCGATGCGGCCTCTGTGCATGATAATGACCCGTTCGCACAATCGTTCGACCTCTGCCATGTTGTGAGAGGCAAGCAGTATCGTCGCCCTCTCTTCGGCACGGTATCGTTCGAGCCGCGAGCGCACCCAGTCTGCCGTGTCAGGATCAAGCGAGGCGGTCGGCTCATCCAGCAACAGCACTTCGGGCTTGTTCAGCAGCGCCTTGGCGAGCGACACCCGCGTCTTCTGGCCGGCGGAAAGCTTGCCGGTCGGCCGATCAAGAAATTCGGTGAGATCGAGATCGGCGGCCAACCTGTCGATCCGTTCGTCAATGTCGGCCACCGCGTAAAGCTGGGCGAAGACGGAAAGATTTTGCCTCACGGTCAGGCGCATCGGCACGTCGACGTAGGGGCTCTCGAAATTCATCCGGTGCAGCACGCGATAGCGTTGCCTCGGCATCTCGGCGCCCAGCACGGTCACGCTGCCGGAGGTCGGCGTGACCAGCCCCATGATCATCGCAATCGTCGTGGTTTTACCGGCCCCGTTGCCCCCAAGCAGCCCGGTCACCGAGCCCGGGGGCAACCGAAAGCTGATGCCGTCGACTGCAGCTACGCCTTTATAGCGCTTGACCAGTCGATCCACGGCGATGGCGGAAGCATTTTGCGCATCCATAGGCGGAAACATGTGACGCTGCACCGCAAGAAGTGCAAGCCCCGCGACGCGGGTTGCAATTTGTACCGCCGCCGCCCGGCGTTAGACTGAATCATGGCCTCGCCCCTTACCCAACCTCACCCCGGCCGAAACGTGCGCCTCGATACATTGGTGCGGTTGCGCTGGCTTGCAATCATCGGCCAGACCACGGCCGTCGTCGTGGTCTACTATGGACTCGACTTCCAGCTTCCGATTTACGCGTGTCTGGCCGCCATCGTCCTCGCGGCTTGGCTCAACGTGGCGCTGCGTTTGCGTTTCCATATGACGCAAAGACTCGAGCCGGACCGCGCGGCGTGGCTGCTTGCCTTCGACATCGCGGAACTGGCGGTGCTTTTGTATCTGACCGGGGGTCTGCAAAATCCGTTCGCCTTCATGTTTCTGGGACCGGTCTTGTTGTCGGCGACGGCGCTGCCACCGCGGTTCACGCTTCTGCTGGGCGGTTTTGCAGTCGCATGCGCCACGATTCTGGTATTCGTGCATTATCCCCTGCCGTGGGACAGCGAGGATCCATTGCAACTGCCGCCCATCTACATGATGGGTGTCTGGCTGTGTATCCTGCTCGCGATCGGTTTCATCGGGGCATATGCCTGGCAAATCACGGAAGAGTCTCGCCAGCTTTCCGACGCGCTCGCCGCCACCGAGCTGGTGCTGGCGCGCGAGCAGCATCTTTCCCAACTTGACGGACTTGCCGCCGCGGCGGCACATGAACTCGGGACACCGCTTTCGACCATCTCTGTCATCGCCAAGGAGCTGGAGCGGGCGATCGCGCCGGAGGCGCCGCACGGCGACGACGTGCGCCTGTTGCGCGAACAGGCGACGCGCTGCCGCGACATTCTTGCCAAGCTCACCGAATTGTCTGCCGGAGGAGAGCCGTTTGACCGCATGCCTCTCACTGCGCTGATCGAGGAGGTTGTGGCGCCGCATCGCAATTTCGGCGTGAGCATCGAAGTGATTTCGCCAAGCGATCGCTCCAGCGAGCCGGTTGGAGCGCGCAACCCCGCCATTCTTTATGGCCTCGGCAATCTGCTGGAGAACGCGGTCGATTTCGCACGTGACCGCGTTGCGGTCGATGCGCATTGGAACGAAGATTCGGTCGCCGTCACGATCAGCGATGATGGGCCGGGGTTTGCGCCGGAAATCCTGGCCCGAATTGGAGAACCCTACGTGACCACCCGGCGGCACCGTCAGGACGATACAGGCGAGGAGCCAGCGGGGCTTGGTCTTGGTTTCTTTATCGCCAAGACATTGCTGGAGCGGTCAGGTGCTACCCTCTCATTTCAAAATCGGCCCGGGCCGGAGCGGGGCGCCGTTATCAGGCTGAGGTGGAGCCGCAGCGATTTCGAACAATCAGCAGCGTTCGCAGCCGCTTGAGGGAGCCTCGCGAGATCACTATTTGTTGCGTGCGACTGATAGGTGTCCGCGCTAGGATGCGGGTAAGGGCAGATGTGGTGAGACCGTGGACATTGCAACGAGCGATACCGCCCGACCGGCGGCGAAAGATAAACTCAACGGCGAACGGTCATTGTTGATCGTCGAAGACGATTTTTCCTTCCTGCAGCGGCTCGCCAAGGCACTCGAGCAACGCGGATTTTCGGTTACGACCGCGGAGTCGGTTTCCGAAGGCTTATTGCAGGTGGAAAAGGCAGCGCCGGCCTATGCTGTGGTCGATATGCGCCTCGGCGACGGCAACGGACTCGACGTGATTTCTGCGCTCAAGCGCCGTCGTCCGGACGCGCGCGGCATCATTTTGACCGGCTACGGCAACATCGCGACCGCGGTGAACGCGGTGAAGCTTGGCGCGGTCGATTATCTCGCCAAGCCCGTCGATGCCGATGACGTCGTTGCAGCCTTGTTGGCGTTGGACAACGCCAAGATCGAGCCGCCCGAGAATCCGATGTCGGCCGACCGCGTGCGGTGGGAACACATTCAGCGTATCTATGAGCTGTGCGGCCGCAATGTTTCGGAGACCGCGCGCCGACTCAATATGCACCGCCGGACCTTGCAACGCATTCTGGCCAAACGCGCGCCCAGATAGGCTGCCAATATTTCTCCGCCGTTCGTCCCGCGACCCTGCGCTCGCTTCGCGATGCGTGAAGTGACCTACTCCGCCTGCCAGTAAGGTCCTGTCGGATCGGCCAGCGATTGCAGCCGGATTGCGGCGGCACGCGCAAACAACAACATCATCGATTTTCGTGTCGCGGCCGATAACCTGTGTTCGGGCGCTTCACATTTGAACTCGGCGCCGAAGGCATCGGCCACGATCAGCCCGGTGTCCGGCGGAAAAATTTCGCACGGCACGTCGACGGTCGTGGCGAAGAACAAGCGATCGCAGTGCGCCAGATAATCAATCCATTTCTGATCGGCGCGAAAATCGGCGATCGAGGACTTGATCTCGATGATCCAGATCTCGCCGCTCGGATCGAGCGCGACAAGGTCAGCCCGGCGACCGGACGGCAAGGGCAGTTCGCTCACAACGCAGCGCCCATGCGCGTGCAGCAGCCGCGCGGTTCCGCGTGCAACCGCGAGTGCAGTCTGCGACTGGCGGCCATCGAGGGGCATTTGAAACGGAGACGATGCCAAGGCCATCAGCTGACCTTGCGATTCGATTTGGGCCGGACTTCGGCACGTTCAGGGAAAGCGCGGGCAAGCGCGGCACGATTGGCCTGCACGATGCCCCGCTCGGTGATCAACCCGGTGACCAGTCGCGCGGGGGTAACGTCGAAGGCAAAATTTGCAACCGGCGAGCCATCGGGAACAATCCGCACTTTCTCGATGTCGCCGGAGGCGGTCTTTCCGCTCACCATTGCGACTTCGTCGGCCGCGCGCTGTTCGATGGGAATCTCGGCAAGACCGTCATCGATCGTGAAGTCAATCGTTGGCGAAGGCAGCGCGACGTAGAACGGCACCTCGTTGTCGCGGGCTGCGAGTGCCTTGAGATAAGTGCCGATTTTATTGCAGACGTCGCCTTGCGCCGTCACGCGGTCGGCCCCGACGATGACGACGTCGACCAGCCCGTGCTGCATAAGATGCCCGCCGGTATTGTCGGCGATGACCGTGTGCGGCACGCCGTGATGGCCCAGCTCCCAGGCGGTAAGCGCAGCGCCCTGGTTGCGTGGCCGCGTCTCATCGGCAAAAACATGGACGGGCAGGCCTTTGTCGTGAGCCGTATAGATTGGCGCCGTCGCCGTCCCCCAATCGACGGTGGCCAGCCAGCCGGCGTTGCAGTGGGTCAGCACGTTTACCGGCGCGCCCTTTTTGGTTGCGGCAATTTCCTCAATGATTGGCACTCCATAGCGGCCGATGGCCTGGTTGATCGCGACATCCTCATCGGCGATCTCGCTCGCGCGCCGTAGGGCCGCTTCCGCACGCTCGGCGCGCGGCCGGTTGCGCACCGCGCCCCGTATTTCGTCCAGCGCCCATTTGAGATTAATGGCCGTCGGACGTGTCGCAATCAGGGTCGCACAGGCATCGTCCAGTGCTTCATCGGATGCGTCGGCCCGCAGGGCGAGCCAGAGGCCATAGGCTGCCGACACGCCGATCAGCGGCGCGCCGCGCACCTGCATGGTCACGATCGCCCGTGCGACATCCTCAAGCGTGGCAAGTCGTACCGTGGCAAAGCGATGAGGTAGCAGCGTCTGGTCGATAATGCCGAGGCTTGCGCCATCGCTTTCGACCCAGATCGTTCGCATTTGCTTGCCGTCGATTTTCATTGCTAAGAAATAACGCCGTTTCACGTGTTGCGCAAAGCCAGGTCATTCACGCCCGAGAACCGCCATGCCCGTCGACTACGAGGTTGAATACGACAACCGCTCCCGCGTCCCTGACCATCCCGAGATTTTTGCACGCTGGCAGCGCGATGCGGCAGCGTATCGCGCGAGCGCGCACAACCCCAAGCTCGGCATTGGATATGGCCCTTCATCGCGGCGGACCATGGACCTCTTTCCGGCCAAGGACGACGACAAGGCGCCCTTGGCCATGTTCATTCACGGTGGTTACTGGCGCTCGCTTGAGCCTTCAATGTTTTCACAAATGGCAGCAGGACCGAATGCGCGCGGGATAACGGTCGCGGTCATAGGCTACGATCTTTGCCCGCATTGTTCGATCTCCGACATCATCGAACAGATGCGCAGTGCCTGTCTGGCCCTCTGGCGTAAGCGGCGCCAGCGCATCTGTGTCTACGGTCACTCGGCCGGCGGGCACCTGGCCGCGTGCATGGTGGCGCAAGACTGGAAAGCTTTCGCCTCCGATGCCCCGGCCGACCTCGTGCCGGCAGCGTATGCGATCTCCGGGGTCTTCGATCTCGCACCGTTGGTCCATTGCTCGCAAAATCTGGATTTGCGTCTCGATGAGGCGGAAGCGCGCCGGGTATCGCCGCTCTATTGGCGCGTGCCGCCCGGCCGCAGCCTGGACGCAGTCGTTGGCGCGCTGGAATCGAAAGAGTTCTTGCGCCAGAGCAGCACGATTGCCGAGTCATGGCAACAACGCTTGGCGCTCACCCGCTACGAGGAAATAGCGGGCACAAACCACTTCACGGTCGTGGATCCTCTCGGCAATCCAGATAGTGCGATGACCGCACGGGTCGCCGCCATGGCGCACAGCATCAACAACATGGCGCTGTAGATGATACACGCTAAAACCAGTAGCGCCGTGCAAATGCGATTGTGAGCGCCGCACCGACGACCACGATCAGCACACGCACGACGTTGCGCGGAATGACGCGCGCGACATAGGCGCCGATCAATCCGCCCGCGATCGTTCCGACAGCGAGAGCCAGGGTCTGCGGCCACAGCACGGCGCCCTGCGTCGCGAACACCACGGTGGCAGCAAATCCGTTGAGGCTCGAGACGAAATTCTTGGCGACATTGGCCGAGCGATAGTCGCCGCCTGTCGCCAGCGAGAATACACCGAGCATCATAATGCCCACGCCGGCGAACACCACGGTGGCAGCAAATCCGTTGAGGCTCGAGACGAAATTCTTGGCGACATTGGCCGAGCGATAGTCGCCGCCTGTCGCCAGCGAGAATACACCGAGCATCATAATGCCCACGCCGGCGCCGAAGTACCCACCATAAAACGAGACCGGCAGCACCACCTTGAGACTGGCGATGTCGAACGCAATCGCATGGCCGCGTCCCTCCGCGCGGGCGCGGAGCCAGCGGCTGATCCGTTCGGAATAGGCGAACAGCAACGTCGCAAAGCCGAGCAACAATGGCACGATCTGCGCGAACATTCGCTCCGGCGTCAGCAGCAGAGCCGCTGCGCCGGCGCCTGCACCAATAATCGAGGCGGCGATCAGACCAACGAAAGCACGATTGAACGGCGGAAGTTGCGATCGGTCCGATAATGCCGCCAGCATCGTTGCTGGCATGATGGAGGCCAGATTGGATACTGCGGCGAGCTGTGGCGATACGCCGGTCGCAATCAGCGCCGGATAGATGACGACCGCTGCGCCACCCACCATGCTTGCGATGATTCCTGCAACAATGCCGGCGCCGACGAGAAAGGCGATGGTCATCAAATCCATGCGCGGTCCCCGCCCCCGTTCATTCCCGCGCAAGCGGGAACCCAGCCCGCACAATGCAAAGGTTAATCGAATTCCCTGGATCCCCGCTGTCGCGGGGATGACCGGACGGGGAGCCCATTGCGAACTAGAAAAACGCCTGGATGCCGGTCTGCGCGCGGCCGAGGATCAATGCATGAATATCATGTGTGCCCTCGTACGTATTCACCGTCTCCAGGTTCGAGAGCACGCGCATCACGTGGTATTCCTCTGAAATGCCGTTGCCTCCGTGCATGTCGCGCGCAAGGCGCGCGATTTCGAGCGCCTTGCCGCAATTGTTTCGCTTCATCAGCGAGATCGACGGCGGCGAGGCCTTGCCCGCTTCCAGCATGCGCCCGAGCCGCAGGGCTCCCTGCAGCCCGATCGCGATTTCGGTCTGCATATCCGCAAGCTTTTTTTGCACCAACTGATTGGCGGCGAGCGGACGACCGAACTGCTTGCGATCGAGCGTGTACTGGCGGGCGCGATGCCAGCAGAATTCCGCGGCGCCCATGGCGCCCCAGGAAATTCCGTAGCGTGCATTATTGAGGCAGCCGAATGGACCGGCGAGGCCTTTCACGTTGGGCATCAAATTCTCTTCCGGGATCACGCAATCGTCCAGCACAATCTCGCCGGTTATGGAGGCGCGAAGCGAAAGCTTGCCTTCGATCTTCGGGGTGGAGAATCCCTTCGTGCCACGCTCGACCAGGAAGCCGCGGATCACGTTGTCGAGCTTGGCCCAGACGACCGCGACATCGGCAACGGGAGAATTCGAAATCCAGGTCTTCGCTCCGTTGAGCTTGTAGCCGGCCGATACTTTCTCGGCGCGCGTCACCATCGAACCGGGATCGGAACCGTGATCGGGCTCCGTCAGCCCGAAGCATCCGATCATCTCGCCGGTTGCCAGCTTTGGCAGAAATTTGCGGCGCTGCGCTTCGCTGCCATAGGCGTAGATTGGATACATCACCAGCGAAGACTGCACCGACATCGAGGAGCGGTATCCGGAATCGACGCGCTCAAGCTCGCGCGTGATAAGGCCGTAAGCGACATAACCGAGCCCGGCACCGCCATACTCGTCGGGTATGGTGGGTCCAAGCAGGCCAAGCTTCCCCATCTCGGGCAGCAAACCGGGGTCGTATTTCTCGTCGCGGTATGCCTCGACCACCCGCGGCATGAGATAGCTTTGCGCGAAGCCGCGGGTGCTGTTGCGCACCATGCGCTCGTCTTCGGAAAGCTCGCCTTCGAGATCGAGCGGATCTTCCCACACGAAGGCCGCATCCTTCAGTATCGCCGGCATGCCACCGCGCTTCTCGGCCGCTTGTGACATTGGAGTCCTCCTGGCTTTTGAGGTGCCATTATAGAGGACTTTTCAAACAATTCCCTCCCTAGCGCGGACAAAACAAAACCCCGCCGTCGCACGGCGGGGTCTTGCAAGTCGAGAGCGCGCGCTCAGATCGCCATCTTGAGATCTTTTGCCGCGCGGAAAGCAACTTTCTTGCTGGCTTTGATCTTGATGGCTTCGCCCGTCATCGGGTTGCGGCCCATGCGGGCGGCACGTTTGCGCACGATCAGAATACCTAGACCTGCAATCTTTACCCGCTCGCCCTTTTTCAGGTGCTTGGTGATCAGGCCGATCAGGTCCTCCAACATTTCGAGGCCCTGCTTTTTGGTGAGCTGATGCTGTTCCGCGAGCGCGGCGGCCAGGTGCCTGGTGGTGACCGGCTTGCCGGCTTTCGGCTTGGGTGAAGCGGCTTCTGCCATTTGAGAATGCTCCTTGAGGGCGCACCATGCGCGAGCCTTAGAGAAATAAGAGATTCGCGCCGGAGCGCATAGCTAGGGGCTGCAAAAGCCGCGGGCTTAACCACAGAAAGCTCGAAAAAAGCCCCGCAGACCGTGAATTCGGCGCCGTTGCCGGTCGCGGACGTTTCGTCTATTGAGGGCTTACGCGCGCCCGTAGCTCAGCTGGATAGAGCGTTGCCCTCCGAAGGCAAAGGTCGGACGTTCGAATCGTCTCGGGCGCGCCATTATTGCCCGATCGGCGGACCCAAGCCCGACTCAAGTCCGACCCAAGCCCGACCCAAGTCCGATCCAAGCCGGGCCAAGCATGACACTACTCTATTCCCGCAGCGCCGCCTCGCGCGGCGCCGACATGCGTCGCGGCTGCGGCACATAGTACGTGCCAAGCGTCACCATCGGGCGCGGCTTGAACACGATCGAGATCAATCGGTCACAGAGCGCTTTGGGCGATGTCGGCTTGAGCAGAAACTCGTTGGCGCCGGCGCGCAGGGCTTCATTCACTTGGGCGCGTTGTGCCCGGGCCGTCAGCATGATGACCGGAAGGTTCGGGCGCGGAAACACTCCGGGGGAGCGAACGATACGCAACACCTCGATGCCGTTGAGGACCGGCATGTCCCAGTCCAGCAGCATTACGTCGGGATCCGCGGTGCGAATCGATTCCAGCGCGGCGAGGCCGTCGGAAGCCTCAAGCACGGACCTGCCGCCGAGGTTGGTCAGCATGGTGCGCGTGAGGCGCCGCATGTATGCATTGTCATCAACCACCAGGATATTCAGACCCTGGAGCATTTTTTCGATTTGCTTGTTGGCCATGAAACCCCGGATCGTCGCCAGAATTGGCCGCAATTTACGCCGGAGCTTCTGTTGTTTCGTTGAAAACGATCGTTCAAATTTTCGCAATCTGCCGTGTCGCTGCCAAAATGCAGCACCTAAATCGGGACCGCGCGCAACCAGGTTTACAGGGCATTTACTTATATGCGGGAGAGCGCGATGAAACTTCCCGGTCCGGACCATCCAATCACCGTCACGTCACATGGCAAGCACGTGCGCGTTGCCTTCGTACGCCGCGTGGTCGCCGACACGACGCGGGCACTCGTGCCAAAGGAGGCAGGCTACAAGCCGGTCCTCTATATTCCACGCGCGGATGCAGACATGAGTCTGCTCAACCGTACCAGCCATTCCACGCATTGCCCCTATAAGGGTGATGCGAGCTATTTCAGCATTGTTGCCGATGGCCGCACCGCCGAGAACGCGGTCTGGAGCTACGAGAGCCCTTTCCCGGCAATGGCCGAGATCAAGGAGCATCTCGCGTTTTTTCCCAGCCGGGTTGATGCGATCGAAGAAACCTGAGCGAGTCTGTTCAGTGCAGCCGCGGACCCTTGAGGAATTTTGCGCGGTCAGACGAGTTCACACGCACGTCGAATGTGACGCCTTCACGATAAAGCGTAAGCGGCACTTCGACGCCGGCGCGTCCGAGCGCCCAAACCTTGCGGTAAAAGTTGGCGAGTGTCGATACGCGGTCACCCTTGACCGCCACAACGACGTCACCCGTCTTGATTTCGGCGCGCGCAGCCGGCCCTTTAGGCGCAATGCCGACCACAACGATCTTGTCCTCGATCTCGGTTGAATAAAGACCGAGCCAGGGTCGCACCGGCCGATTGGCTCGGCCAAATTTGCGCAGGTCCTGCAGAACCGGATCCAGCAGATCGATCGGCACGATCATGTTGAGGTGCTCGTTCTTGCCTTCGCGCGCGCGTTCAAGCTGAAGCGAACCGATACCGATCAGCTTGCCCTCGCTCGAAATCAGTGCCGTGCCGCCCCAGTTTGGATGCGCAGGGTAGGTGAATATCGCCTCGTCCAGAACGTACTCCCAATAACCCGCGAATTCCTGTTTCGCCGCGATACGACCGGCGAGTGAGCGCGTGCGCCCGCCTGCGCCGCCGACGACGATGCGTTCGCCAACTTCAGCAGCCTTGGAAGAACCGATTTCAAGCGAAGGGAGATCAATGCTGCCAAGCGCCTGCACCAGACCGAAACCTGTTTCCTGATCGAAACCGAGCGCATGTCCTTGCACAACGCCCCCGTCGCCAAGATGCAGCCACACGGTGTCGGCTTCGGTGATCAGATAGCCGATAGTGAGCACGAGGCCGTCGTCGATCAGCACACCATTGCCTGCGCGCTCGACCCCAAGCGTATCGGCAGTAAAAGCATCGGCGGGGATAATCGAATGAAGACCGACCACCGAGGAGAGAGCGCGCTCAAGATCGTAGCCATAGTCCTCCACGCGTGGCTGAACCGCCGCCGGCACTCTCCATTCGATCAACGAGGCCATCGATGCGCTCCCAATCGGTCCCGTTTATCATACGCCGGATCATGCGGGCGAAAAGACGGCGCTCACATGTTAATGTGGGCCTTCTCCGATGATCCCGCTGTCCATCCTCGATCTGTCGCCAGTTTCGGCCGGCTCCACCGCAGCGCAAGCCTTGCGCAATTCCCTCGATCTCGCGCGGTTCGCCGATGGCCTCGGTTTTACGCGCTATTGGGTGGCCGAACATCACAATTTGCCTGCCATTGCGAGCTCGGCCCCCGACATCATGATCGGCCAGATCGCGGCGGCAACCCGCAATATGCGCATCGGTTCGGGCGGCGTGATGCTGCCGAACCACGCGCCTTTGATGGTGGCCGAGCGCTTCAAGGTCCTTGAGGCGCTTTATCCAGGCCGCATCGATCTCGGTTTGGGCCGCGCGCCGGGCACCGATCCGGCAACGTCATATGCGCTTCGACGGCGACAGGGCATCAGCGAGGAAGACGATTTTCTGGATCGGTTCAATGAACTGATGCTGCTCGAAACGCGCGGCTTTCCCGCTGGTCATCCCTTCCACAATGTGCAAGCGATGCCATCGGATGTCCCACTTCCGCCGATCTATCTGCTGGGTTCTTCGGATTACAGCGCGCAGCTTGCCGGACATATCGGCGCGGCCTTTTCGTTCGCGCACCACTTTGCCAATTTCGATGCGGTGGAAGCGATGCGGCTCTATCGCGACAATTTCAAGCCATCGCAATCGCATCACACGCCTTACGCGATCCTGGCAACCCATGTGGTATGTGCCGACACAGACCAGGAAGCCGAACGACTGGCCGCGACCGTCGATCTCAATTTCGCGCGTCGCGCCAAGGGCGAATATTTTCCACTCGCTTCACCGGAAGATGCTGCGAAATACGACTACACGCCGGTTGACCGCGCGCGCATCGCACAGAACCGACAAAGGGTATCGGTCGGCTCTCCTGCGACGGTAAAAGCCGGGCTCATGCCTTTGATTGAAGCCACCAAGGCCGACGAGCTGATGGTGACCACCATGCTGTTCGATCATGCAGCTCGCAAACGCTCGTATGAACTGCTGGCGAAGGTTTTTGCCTGATCCGCCCGTCATGGCCGGCACTCGGGCCCCTCCTTCGGCCGCCCGAGCACAAGCCTTATGCTGGGCACCGCCTCCCACCGTCATGCCCGCGCATAGCCGTCCGAAGGACGGCGTGCTTTCGCACGCCTATGTCGCGGGCATCCACGTCTTCCCTTCAGCATTCAACAACAAAGACGTGGATGGCCGGGACAAGCCCGACCATGACGCGTCAAATCGGCCATGCTAAAAGCCGACCGATTTTCCCGCGTAAAAAATCATGGGAGGTACCGTTGGGTAAGCAGTTCACCTTGACCACCACCGATCAGCATTCTCTCGGGGCATACCGCGCCGATCCCGCCGGAACACCCAAGGGCGGCATCGTGGTGATCCAGGAGATATTCGGCGTCAACCGCCACATCCGCGCAATGTGCGATCGCTTCGCGTCGATCGGCTACGCTGCCGTTGCGCCGGCCGTGTTCGATCGCTTCGTGCGCAATTTCGATAGCGGCTACACGCCGGACGAGATCGCGCACGCGCGCAGTTATCTCGGAAATCTCAACTGGGATCACATGATGCATGACATCGCGGCAGCAGTTGAGAGCCTGAAAGGCAGCGGCCCCGTCGGCATCGTCGGCTACTGCATGGGCGGGAGCGCCGCCTTCCTCGCCGCCTGCCGCGTGCCGGGGCTTGCGGCCTCTGTGTGCTACTACGGCGGCGTTATCGGAAAATTCGCCGACGAAAAACCGAAATGCCCCGTTCAAATGCATTTCGGCGATAAAGATGAAAGCATTCCGATGGACGTGGTGGAGGCGATCAAGAAGAAGCAGCCGCAGGCCGAGATCTATGTCTACATGGATGCGCCGCACGCTTTTTCAAACGACGACCGCCCAAGCTTCCGCAAGGAGGCGACGGATCTGGCGTGGAAGCGCACGCAGGAATTCCTCGCAAAGCATATGAAGCGGTAAGTAATTGACGCACTCCTTTTCACGTCATGCCCGGCCTTGTGCCGGGCATCCACGTCTTTACGACATTGCCGAAATTAAGACGTGGATGGCCGGGACAAGCCCGGTCATGACCGCTTCTGAGTTCTACACCAACAGAACCCAATTCAAGCCGGTGCTCCCTGCGACAGCTTCGCGCCAGTGCCGATGGGGCAAGAGACGCCGGTGCCGCCGAGTCCGCAATAGCCGAAAGGATTCTTGGCCAGATACTGCTGGTGATAGTCCTCGGCGAAATAGAACTCGGGCGCTTCGACAATCTCGGTCGTGATTGCGCCATAACGCTTCTTCTTCAGCTCCTGCTCGTACATCGCCTTCGAGGCCTCGGACGCCTGCTTCTGCGCGGCATTAAATGTGTAGATGCCGGAGCGATATTGCGTGCCGACGTCGTTGCCCTGACGCATGCCTTGCGTCGGGTCGTGGCTTTCCCAGAAGGTTTTCAGCAGCGTATCGTAGGAAATCTTCTTGGGATCATAGATGACCAGCACCACCTCGTTGTGGCCGGTACGCCCCGAGCAGACTTCCTCGTAAGTGGGGTTGGGCGTCATCCCGCCGGCATAGCCGACGGCGGTGACATGAATACCCTCACCCAGTTCCCAGAACTTGCGCTCGGCGCCCCAGAAGCAGCCCAGTCCAAACATCGCCTTCTCGGTGCCTTCCGGGTAGGGGCCCTTCAGCGCACGGTGATTGACGAAATGGGTGGCGGCCGTCCGGATCGGGTCGGCGCGGCCCGGCAATGCCTCGCCGGCCTTGGGCATGGCAACTTTCTTGAAGCCAAACATGCGGGGATCTCCTGCAATCGCTGCAGGTAATATAGGTCTGATCAGAGCCCATCGAAACCGCCCCGTGATCACGTGCTGGTCAACATCGTCAATGGCGATGTCGCGCCGGCATCAGGATCGCGCGTAGCCGATCAGCGGCTTTTTCTTGCGGCCCAGCAGAAGAAACAGGATCCCGAGAACTCCGAGCACCCCCCAACTGGGCGATGCCAGCACTGACACCATGAGCGGGTCCCAGAGGTAGCCGCCGACATAAGATTGAATGGTCGGTTCAAGCTTCGCGAGGCTCGCCGCGTTGATCAGCTCCCACAGGCTGCGCACACTGGTCAGAAACAGCCTGTTGCCGGCGATCGATTTGGTCCCGTCGTAGATCAACAGGATAAATGCGGCCGCCAGGCATATTAGTCCGATAAAGCGCAGCACAAAACGGATCATGACCCCCACCATCGTCCGTGCTGAGGGATTACCCTGCGACGCGCCTTCGCACAACAGCCGCCTTCCCTTGAGTCAGATCGGCAGCATCCGCTAACGTCCCCGGCGCCGGCGCAACCGGCCGCGTTCATGGAGTCCCAATGCCTGCCAAGCCGCCCGCCGGGCACAACCGGCCAACGTTTACCGATCAGGAAGCCCTGCAATTTCACAGCGTTGGTCGGCCAGGCAAGCTGGAAGTCATCGCCACCAAACCAATGGCGACCCAGCGTGACCTGTCACTCGCTTATTCGCCGGGTGTCGCCGTGCCTGTGCTCGCTATCGCAGAGGATGAATCGCGAGCGTACGACTACACCACCAAAGGGAACTTCGTCGCGGTGATTACCAACGGAACGGCGATTCTGGGTCTCGGCAACCGCGGCGCGCTGGCGGCAAAGCCGGTCATGGAAGGCAAGGCAGTCCTGTTCAAGCGCTTTGCGGACATCGATTCGATCGATCTCGAGGTTTCATCCGAGGACCCCGATGAGATTGTCAATTGCGTAAAGCTGCTGGGAAAGGGTTGGGGCGGCATCAATCTGGAAGACATCAAGGCGCCGGAATGCTTCGTGATCGAGCAGCGCCTGCGCGAACTGCTGGATATTCCGGTCTTTCACGACGACCAGCATGGCACCGCCATCATCGCCGCCGCCGGCTTGCTCAACGCGCTGCATTTGACCGGACGCGAGATCGCAACCACGAAGCTCGTCTGCAACGGCGCGGGTGCCGCCGGCATCGCCAGCCTCGAGTTGCTGAAGGCCATCGGTTTCAAACCTGAGAATCTCATCCTTTGCGACACAAAAGGCGTGATCTACCAGGGCCGCAAGGATGGGATGAACCAATGGAAGTCCGGTTACGCCATCAAGACATCCGCGCGAACGCTCGCCCAGGCGCTGGAAGGCGCCGACGTATTCTTCGGCCTCTCGGTCAAGGGCGCCGTGACGCAAGACATGGTGAAGAAAATGGCGCCGAAGCCGATCATCTTCGCCATGGCCAACCCGGATCCGGAGATTACGGCTGAAGAAGTCGCCGCGGTGCGCGACGACGCGATCATGGCGACCGGGCGATCCGACTATCCAAATCAGATCAACAACGTTCTCGGCTTTCCGTACATCTTCCGGGGAGCGCTGGACGTGCGAGCCTCTGCCATCAATATGGAGATGAAGATTGCCGCTGCGCATGCGCTGGCCGCGCTCGCGCGCGAGGATGTGCCCGACGAGGTCGCGAGCGCATACGGCGCAAGGCCGAAATTCGGTCCCGACTACATCATTCCCGTGCCGTTCGATCCGCGCCTGATTTCATTCGTACCTCCGGCCGTTGCGAAAGCTGCCATGGATACGGGCGTGGCACGCAAGCCGATCGTCGATATGGGCGCCTATCGTCACCAGCTGAACGCGCGGCGGGACCCGATCGCGGGGACTTTGGTGCAGGTGTACGATCGCCTGCGCCGCCAACCCAAGCGCGTGGTTTTCGCGGAAGGCGAAGAAGAGCAGGTGATCCGCGCTGCGTGCAGCTTCGTGCATCAAGGTCTCGGCAGTGCGCTCCTGGTCGGCCGCGAAGACCGCGTAAGGCAATCCGCCCGCGACAACGGCATTGAACTTGGCGAGGGCATCGAAATCGTCAACGCACGGCTCTCGACCCGAAACGCCTCCTACATCAATTACCTCTACGAAAGGCTGCAGCGGCGCGGCTACCTGGTGCGCGATTGTCAGCGTCTGGTGAATCAGGACCGCAATCACTTCGCTGCGTGCATGGTCGCGCTCGGTGATGCCGACGCGATGGTGACCGGCGTCACCCGCAATTTCTCCGTCGCACTTGAGGACGTTCTGCGTGTCATCGACCCCAAGCCCGGACACCGGGTGATCGGCGTTTCGGTCGTTGTGGCACGCGGACGAACGGTATTGGTGGCGGACACGGCCGTGACCGAGATGCCCGATGCGCATGAGATAGCGGAGATCGCCATCGAAGCAGCCGGTGTGGCGCGTCGTCTCGGCTATGAACCGCGGCTGGCGCTGCTTGCCTTCTCCACCTTCGGACATCCGCCAGGTGAACGCTCGGCGCGCGTCATCGAGGCGGTGAAAATCCTTGACGGCAAGCGGGTCGATTTTGAATACGACGGTGAAATGGCTGCCGACGTCGCGCTCAACCCGGAGCTGGTGTCGGCCTATCCGTTTTGCCGGCTTTCAGGCCCGGCGAACGTGCTGGTCATGCCGGCATTTCACTCGGCCTCGATCTCGACAAAGATGCTGCAGGAGCTTGGCGGGGCTACGGTCATCGGCCCGCTGTTGGTCGGCCTGGACCGGCCGGTCCAGATCGTGCAGTTGGGAGCCAAGGACAACCAGCTCGTCAATATGGCTGCGCTTGCCGCGTATAATGTGAGTGGATAGCGAATAGCATGCGGTCAGGACCGTCATTTCTATTCGCCTGTAGAACGAGGAATTCAAATGACTCAGAGACTGTCCGGCGTCATCGCCGCTATCGCCACGCCGATTGACGAGAATGGCGCGCCCGATCTCAAGCGCGCGATCAATCTGGCGCGTTACCTGCTCGACAATGGTTGCGACGGGCTCAACGTGCTTGGGACCACGGGTGAGGCTACCTCGTTCTCCGTCGACGAGCGCAAAAGTGTCATGGATGCCTACAAGGAGAATGGCCTGCCGTTGCAGCGTCTGATGGTGGGGACCGGCGCTGCGTCGGTGTCCGATGCAGTCGCGCTGACACGCCATGCCGCAGAGCTCGGATTCGCCGGCGCGCTGGTGCTGCCGCCCTTCTATTACAAGGGCGTGCCGGACGAAGGGCTCATTGCTTACATCGACACCCTGATCAAGGCGACGGAGCGAAAGCCGATCCCGATCTATCTTTATCATTTTCCAGCCATGTCAGGCGTGCCCTGGCAGGTGCCGCTGATCCGCCGCCTGCTCGATTCTTTCCCGTCGCGCATTGCCGGCCTTAAGGATTCTTCGGGCGACATGGGTTACGCGCGCTCCGCAGCGGCCATCTCCAGGAATTTTGCCGTATTTCCATCGACGGAGGCGGCCCTGCTCGAAGCGCGCCAAGGAGATTTCGCCGGCTGCATCTCGGCGACCGCAAACCTCAATGCCGACCTGTGCGCGCAAGCGTGGAGCCGAGGCGACGGCAGCGCCCTCAATGCGGCGGTGGCGATCCGAAAGCTCTTCGATGGCAAGCCCCTGGTGTCGGGCGTCAAGGCGCTCCTTGCTCACATTCATGGAGACCCAGCACTGTCGCGCGTAAGACCGCCCCTGGCGCCTTTCTCTGCCGCGGATCGCGCGTCCGTCATAGCCGGACACGATGCGGTTCGAGCGAGGCGCGTTGCCTGAAGTACAGATCGCGCGGGCGTTGACGCGTGCGTGCAGCCTCACTATAAGCCTCCCCCTTGGCGGCAAAATTTCTTGCCGCCGTAACCTGTTGTAATCCTGATCGCTTTCGCGGATATCCGCCGGAGGCGGCGGCTGCGAATGAGAAATTGATGCCCAACACGAAGTCTGCCCGCAAAGCCACACGCGTCATTGCCCGCCGAACCGAAGCGAACAAGGCGCGGCGTTCGCTGCTGCGAAATTCGGTCCGGAAAGTCGAGGAAGCGATCCAAAGCGGTGATCGCAATGCGGCATTAGCCGCACTCAAGGCCGCGGAGCCAGCCATCATGCGAGCGGCACAAAAAGGCATCGTTCACAAAAACAATGCCAGTCGAAAAGTATCGCGCCTCGCGCACCGCATTGCAAAACTTGGCAAGTAGACGACAGCGCGCAGTATAAATTGCTGCAAAGTTATGTAATTGACGTCAAAGCATCCGATCCGGCTTGGAATTCGTCGGGGCGTCGAAAGACCCCGGCTGTAGTCAAAACGTCATCGCGGCGTCAGAGAAATGTGCTCATCAAGCATTTGCTTGACCAAATAATTGCTCCAGATGCGTCAGTACAGAGGTCAAGGGCATTTTGGAAGCGCGGGTTACCTGAAAATTCGCTCAAATTTTTTTTTGCGAAGATAATGACTTAACGGGAAAGCAAATCGAGGACCCCAAAAATCCATATATGACAGGCTTTTTTTGGAGACGGTAAAACCTCGAATATTTTTTCGTTTGCACGGCTCTCTCGACCAATTTCAGCGTCGAAATTAGCGCGACTCCAACGTGTTGCGCAAACCACAAGCGTGGCGCTACCGCCACACCAGTGCGAATTGTGGCTTGGCTTACCGGCACAGGCGTAAATTTCATTGCGAGCGCACATTGCTTGTGTATCTTGAAACCGCGCACGGGAATTCTTCGTGCGTGATCATAAACAAGGATCAACGTCACGCTCATCGGCGGATGAGAACGGCTTTGGTTTGCCTCTTTGTACCGAGGATAGCCACGTCAAACGCCGAAATAGTTCGGTATCGAATTTGAGATCAAGTTCAGTGGGTTCGGTTGCAGCGCTTTAATGTCGATTGCTCCCGTGCCGCTTAAGACTGAAGAACAAAACCAGAGGGCGAAAGCCCAAGTCATTCGAGGGGTGATGTCATGACAGGCGCAGATAGAGGGTCGCTGACCAACGCAAGTGGCATTGGACGGCTGTCGTCCAATGCAGATTCGTATGTCGCTTCGGCCCGTGCCGCCGGTCAATCAGGTTCGCACTCATATTTAGCTTATTTCAGCTGCCGAAAAGCGTTGATCTTCACGAACGGAATTCGAGGCGCCACTCCGCCACCCGCGGGCTGAAGGCGCAACGCCCCTCGACGTTTCGTCGATGCGCTCCGCCGACTACTCACTGTGGTGGAATCCGCATCTCGCAGACGATAACCATCAGGCGAGTGTTGTTGCGTCCCGTTTTTCCGGTGC
>Ga0081455_10002252_pt1 | contig 22972 bp, 16 predicted proteins | sample TabmetS3T2R1_FD_70207 | JGI IMG/M metagenome (GOLD analysis project Ga0081455, IMG submission 70207) | Tabebuia heterophylla rhizosphere microbial communities from the University of Puerto Rico - S3T2R1 | ecosystem: Host-associated > Plants > Roots > Rhizosphere ...
CCACCATCGTGTTGATGGCTTCCTTGAGCTGCAGGATCTCGCCACGCACGTCGACCGTGATCTTTCTCGACAGGTCGCCGTTCGCTACCGCGATCGTGACCTCGGCGATGTTTCTCACCTGGCCCGTGAGATTGCTCGCCATCGAATTCACGTTGTCGGTGAGGTCCTTCCAGACGCCGCTGCCACCGCGCACCTGCGCCTGGCCGCCGAGCTTGCCTTCCGTACCGACCTCGCGTGCAACGCGCGTCACTTCCAGCGTGAACACGCCGAGCTGCGCGATCATCTCGTTGACGACCGTCGCGGAGCGCAGGAACTCGCCCTTGAGCGGACGCCCGTCAGCTTCGAGCCGCATGCTCTGCGACAGGTCGCCCTTCGCCACGGCCGTGATCGTGCGCGTGACTTCCGCCGTCGGCCACAAGAGGTCGTCGATCAGCGTGTTGACGGAGCCTTCCATCGCGCCCCAGGCGCCGCTGCGGCGTTCGTTCGACACGCGCACGCGCGTCTTGCCTTCCTTGCCGACGAGCTGGCCCGCGCGCTCGAGCTCCTCGCACAGGCGCTGGTTGCAACTAACTAGTTCGTTGAACGCATCGGCGATCTTGCCGGCGAGACCAATCTGGTCGGTCGGCAGCCGCACGGTGAAGTCCCCGTCGCGCGCGGATTGCAGCGCGCGCAAGAGTTTCTTGGCATCGAGCTCACTCGCCGGCGCAGCTCCATTGCCTCCGCTTCCGTTGGCGACCTTGAGCTTGACGACCGGCGTGCGGCGCCGCGTTGGTGCAGTGCGTCCGCGCGCAGAAATGTCCATGGAAAAGGCCCTGACGACGAGATGCGTCGGAGTCTAAAACGTGGAACCTGAGGATTGTTCCGCGCTGCCCTGTCAGAGTCGGACTACAGCCGGTTGGCACGGTGCCGGCGCCCTGAGATCTAGGGTTTGGGCGCGCGCGCGGCCCCCGGCGCGAAGGTATCGCCGAAGAAATCGCCGGCGATCCAGCGCGGCGGCCCATCGGCATCGGCCATGGCCCGCGTGATGCGGTAGTTCACTTCGGCAAACCGCGCGCCCGACTGCCAGTCGATGGCCTGCTTCAGGTCGTCGTGCGGGCTGTGATACGCGCCGCCGAGGAACTTGCCCCAGATCTCACCGCCGCCATTCGCGAAACCCGTCGCGAGGAACACCGCCGGCACGCCCTGGCGCACGAACATGTAGTGGTCCGAGCGCGTGAACACGCCCTGCTCGGGAAACGGATCGGGCGAGAGCTGGATGTTCATCGGTGCGACGGCCTGCGCGACCTGCGCGCCAATGGTCGAATGATTCGCGCCGAACGCGATGACGTCCGTGAAGGAATACAGCAGCAGCGGCATGTCGAGATCGACGTTGCCCACGATCTGCTTGATCGGCACCGTCGGATGCCGCGCGTAATAGTCGGCGCCGAGCAGGCCCTTCTCCTCGGCCGTCGACGCAAGGAACAACATCGAGCGCCGCGGCTTCTGCGCCGCAGCCCCGGCGGCCCGCGCCACCTCGAGCAGCGTCGCGATGCCCGCGGCGTTGTCGAGCGCGCCGTTGTAGATGTGGTCCGGATCGTTGCCGCCGGCGTCCTTGATGCCGAGGTGATCGAGGTGTGCGGACAGCACGACGTACTCGGGCGCGAGTTTCGGATCGGCGCCCGGCAGGATCCCGATGACGTTGGGGCTCGTCACGCGCGAGGAGGAGCTCTCGCTCTTGATGCGGATGCGCGTCTTCAGCGGAAAGCCGCGCGGCATGCCTTTCGGCTGATCGGCCTCGTTGCGGACGTCCGCGAGGGTGCGGGCGGCGCCCGCGAATGCGGCGTCGGCGGCGGGACCATGCAGCGCCGCGCCCGCGCGGATGGCCGGCGCTTCCTGGAACGGCACGCCGTCCGCGCCGACCCACGTGTAGCCCGGATCGTCGGCGTATTGCAGCGAGCGCTCCCAGGGCTGCGCCTTCGCCGACTGCAGCGTCGCGACGGACACGATGCCGATGGCGCCATGCGCCTGCGCCACCGTCGATTTCATCGCGGCGACGTGCGCGCCTTCCTCGCTCGGCAGTCCCTTCGGGAATCCGCGCAGCACGACTACGATCTTTCCCTTCACGTCGAGACCGCGATAGTCGTTGAGGCCGAGCTTTGCATCCTCGATACCGTAGCCCGCGAACACGAGCGGCGCCGTGACGTCGAGCTGCGCTTCGACCGGGCTCAGCGACACGAGCACGTCGTGCGCATGCTCGAAGTTCGACTCGCCCTTCGGACCGATGATCGAGACGCTGCCGCGGTTCGCGCCGCGCACCGTCTTCTGCAGCGTGACCTGCTGGAACCAGCCGCCGCCCTCGCCGCCCGGCCGGAGTCCGTACGACTCGAACTGCGTGGCGACATAGCGCGCGGCGATCTCGTGGCCGCGGCTGCCGGTGTCGCGCCCCTCGAGCAGGTCGTCCGCGAGGAACTCCACGTGCGCGCGTACGCGCTCCGGGGTGAACGTCGGCTCCGGCGCGGCCGCGACCGCCATGGCGCCAACAAACAACATCGCAGGGGCTAACAGGGTTCGGGTATGCATGGGCCGCGATGTTCCGCGACTCGCGCACGGCCGTCCAGTACGCCGGGCGACACGGCGCCCCGGTTCCGGGTTGAAGCGAGCGCGCGTCGACACGCGCGGCGCGGAACGGCACTCAGCTGCGGATCACGAGGTCGAGCTTGCCCTCGCGCCGCTCGACGCTGACGCTCACCGAGCCGCCATGGCGGCGGACCGTGAAGTCGACGGTCGACTCGCGCACCGCGAGGTTCTTCACGGCGATCTCCTCGAACCCCTCGGGCACGACGGGATGCGCGAGCACGATCTGGTGATCGAGCGCATCGATCGAGAGCCCGAGGATGCTCTGCAACAGCAGGAACGTCGCCCCGGCGGAGCCCGACTGCGGCGAACACGCCACCGGGAATTTGAGCGGCGGCTCGCGGCCGCGCCGCCGGAAACCGCAGAAGAGCTCGGGCAGGCGCATGTGCTCGAAGTGCCGCGCCGCTTCGAACTGCGCGTTGAGGATGCGCAGCGCGAACGCCTTGTCGTCGTAGCGCGCGGCGCCGGCCGCGAGCAGCGCGTTGTCGTGCGGCCAGACGCCGCCGTTGTGATACGACATCGGATTGAACCGCAGCTCGTTCTCAGAGACTGTGCGCACGCCCCACCCCGAGAACATGTGCTCGTCGCCCATGCCCGCGACTACCTGGCGTGCGCGCTCGGCATGTGCGATGCCCGTGAACAGCGCGTGGCCCGGGTTCGACGTACGCACGCAGCAGCGCTGCTTTTCGCCGTCGAGCGCCGGCGCATACGTTTCGATGTCCGGGCACCAGAACGCGCTGTTGAATTTCGCCTGCAGCGCCTGCGCCGATTCGACCAGCGCGATCGCGCGCGGCATCTCACCGAGCGAGCGCGCGATGCGCGCCGCACCGAGCCGCGCACCGTATACATAGCCCTGCACTTCGCAGAGCGCGAGCGGGCCTGCCGCGAGACGGCCGTCGGCATGGAACACCGCGTCCAGCGACGACTTCCAGCCCGTCTGCGCCACATTGGCCGACCGTGGCCGCGTCTCGAGGAAGCCGTCGCCGTCCGAGTCGCCGTAGACGTCGATCCACGACAGTGCGGCCGTGATCGCCGGCCACAGCTCGGCGAGGAAATCGAGATCGGCCGTTCGCGTGTAGTAAGCGCCCGCGAGCAGCACGAACAGCGGCGTGGTGTCGATGCCGAAGTAGTTGGGCGCGAGGTCGCCGCCGCGCGCCTCGTTGAGGATCTTCCCGGGCTCCGCGCCGCTCGCCGCGAACGTGTCCACGCTCTGCGTCGCCGCGAGGTAGCTCAGCACGTGGCGCGCGACGTCGGGCCACAGCCACAGCGTCTCGAGCGCCGTCATGATGGCGTCGCGGCCGAACATCGCATCGAGCCAGGGCATGCCGGCCGCGGGCACGCGCCCGTGCGCGGTGGACGTGAGCATCATCGAGAGGTCGGCCGACGAACGCTGGATCCATGCGTTGAACGCCGGGTCCGACGAGACGACCTGGCCGGACGAGCGGCCGCGGTTGCGCACGAGGTCCTCGGCCGTCGCGAGCGAGCGCGTGAACGTCGAGATCTGCACGGGCGAGGTCGCCGAGCGGCAGCCGATCGCGAGCGCGATGGTCTTCTCGCCGCGGCTGCCGATCTGCAACCGGTAGCGCAACGCATCCGAGGAGATGGCATCGGGTGTCGTGTGGCAGTCGACCACGGTCTCGCGCACCACCTCGTCGGCGCCGAGATAGCCCTGCACGACGCTGTCGCGCTCGACGCGCTCGAAGCGCGCGCGGCCCGCGTCGACGCGGCGCTGCGAGCGCACGTCGACGATGTTCTCGAAGTCCGACGCGAAACGGATCACGAGCTCGACCTGCACGGCCGAGAGCGCGAAATTGCGCACCTTGACCATCTCGTGGCACACGCCGTTCCAGATGAAACGCGAGCGCGTGATGTGCAGCGTGCCACGCGGCAGCGATATGCGTCCCGCCTCGCCGCGCACGTCCGGGTTCGTGAGGTTCCACGCGAGCAGCACGTTGTCGTCGCGCGGATTGGCCGCGAGCAGCAGCGGCCGCAGCCCGTTGATCGTGAGCGTGAGCCGCGACAGGTGCCGCACGCCCGCGCGGTACAGGCCCGCCTCGGTGCGCGCCTCGGCATCGATGTCGCCGATCTCGTTGAACACGCCGAAGCAGTCGTCGTGCCGCAGCACGAGCGGGGTCTCGGCGCTCTGCACGTCGGCCGTGACGACCTGGTGGCCGTCGCTCGTCGTGATCGCGGGTTCAGAGGCCAAGGGATCGCGACCTCGTGTACGTGATGCGCGTGCGCAGCACCGTTACACCCGCCACGCGCGAGTGCCACAACACCGTAGTGCAGGGCTGCTTGCGTCCGAAGCGTCGCGAAATCCACCCACCCTGATCCGCGGTGCCACCGCGATGAATCTCGACGCGCTCGAGCGCTTCGAGCGGCTCCATGAGCACCTGTGCGTTGCCCGTGTTGATGCGCAGACCTTCGCCCGCGCGATCGACGTGACAATCTTCCGCGAAGTGCCAGGCGCGGCACGCGGAGTGCGTGCCGACGCAGCGCAGCTGATCGGAGATCTCGATCGTGCGCGATTCCGGCTCGAATGCGATCTCGCGCCGGTGTATGACGGGATCCTCGAGGCGCCGGTAGCCGTCGTGCTCGCCGACGAAATGCTGAAAGCCCGCCGCGTGCTCGAACTCGACGCAGCGCGCCTTCGCGTGCTGGTGCCACATGAAGTTGCCGCCCTGCTCCGATTGATCCTGACCGTCGATCATCACCGTGTTGTGCGCCCTCGTGCCGCGGAAGTAACGGCGCCACGCGGGCTCCGTGTGATAAGCATAAGTCCCCGGGTCGACGAGCACCTCACGGTCGCCAATCGACAACACCACCGCGAGCGCATCTGCGTGTCCGTGCGCGGCGATGCTGAGATAACCGAGCGGTCCCGCATCGACGAGCAGGCGCACTTCATCGGGCGTGCCGAACGCGCTGCCGAGGATGTAGTAACCCGACTCCGCGAATTGCAGGCGCGGTCTGAATCCGTTGCGCGCACGCTGCTTGAGCCACGCGAGCTGTCGCACCGACTGCACGCCGAGCAACGTGGCCGTCTTGCTGTCGAGCACGCCCGCCTTCGCGGCGAGATCCGGGCGCCCGAAGAGCACGGCGCCGGTCGCGAACAGCGAGCCGTGCGGCGAGAACCCGCGCTCGGGCGCGAGGTGCACGACGAAACCGTCGTCCGCATCGCCGATCATGGGGAGCCTGCCCGCGACGTCGGTCATCGACGCGAGGAAGTCGATCATCGTCTCGACGCGCCGCCAGTAGAGCGGCGAGAAGTCCTCGCCGCGCGCGCGGGCCGCGAGGCCCGCGATGATCAGGAAGTCGAGCACGAACGTCTGGTACGCGAAGGCCTGCTCGCGGTTGCCGCCGTCCGGCGCGTTCTGCTTGAGGCATTCCTCCTCGAGGATGCGGCGCGCGCGCTCGCCCCATTCGTTCATCTCGGGCCACAGCGGCCACGTCGACGCCGCGACGTAGAGTCCCGCGACCTCGCCGATGAGGTGATTGTTGGCCGACGAGAAGCGCGAGAGATTCCCCGCGATCATGCGCGCCTGCGCATAGACGGATTCGAGCCAGCGCTCGCGGAATGCGGCGCCCTCCGCGTCCGCGAAGATGCGCGCGCGCGAGCCGCCGATCAGCTGCCACGCGATGCTCCAGTTGATGAGACGGATGCCTAGCTCGAGCGAGCTCACCCAGTTGGGACCGCGGCCGACCGGACATTGCGCGATCCACGAATCGACCTGGTCGCGCAAGCTCAGCGCGTAGCGCGCGTCACCCGTGAGTGCGAAGGCCTGCGCGAGCGTCGGCAGGTGCAGGTGGCGGTTGGCTTCCCAGAGATACTTGATGTTGCCGACGACGCGCTCGTCGCGGTAGTCGAGCGTCGCCGCGCGCCGCGTGCTCGCGACGCGATGCGTGAGCGGATCGCGATTCCAGTTCGGGGGATCGCCGAGACTGCAGTCGTCGAGATCGAAGAAAGAATAGCGGCCCTCGAGCACGCGGTCGGCCGCCGCGATCAGCGTCTCCGGCGACTGCGCGAAGAACGGCGGCAGGAAGCGGAAGTCCGTGACGTTCTCGTCGCGCGACGGAATCGCGTGCGACACGAACTGCTCCGAGACCACACGCACGCTGCGCGCGAGTCGATACGCCACCTCGGCGCCCGACATGCGCCGCAATCGCCGCAGATACCAACCTGCCTGCTGCATCCGGGGCGCCTGTCCTAGTAGCCGTCGAGTGTCGCGACCGGCGCGATCCGCTGGTAGATATCGGCGAGCCGGCGCGCGTACACCTGCGCATCGAACTGGCGCGCGTGCTCGCGCGCGCGGCGGCCGGCAGACAACCGCGCCGTGTCGTCGGCGATGAGGTGCGCGAGCGCCGCGCGGAGCTGCTCTACGTCACCGGGCCGCACGAACACGCCGTGCTGGCCGTCGCTGAAAACGTCCGGGATGCCGCCGACGGGCGTCGTGATCGACGGCAGTCCGTGCGCCATCGCTTCGAGCAGCGCCATCGGCACGCCTTCGGCGCGCGACGGCAGCGCAAACACGTCGCTCTCGCCGAGCAACACGTCGCGCTGCCGCGCATCGATCCACGAATGCACGACGACGCGATCGCCCAGGGGCTCCGCGAGCTTGCGGACGCCCTCGACGTCACCGTCGCCCGCGAACACGAGCTTCGCGCGGTCGCGCAGCGGCACCGGCAGACCCGAGAACGCCCGCACGAGATCGTAGGAACCCTTGCGCTCCCCGAGCCGGCCGAGCGAGAGGATCTGCGTCACGGGCCGGTTGGCTCGCTCCGGAACTTCCGCCGGCACGCGCACGGGGTTCGTCATCACGACGATGTTCGCGGGCGCGATCCCGCATTCCTGCGCATAGAAGTCGCGCCACTGCGTCGACAGCGTGATGAACACCTGCGCGTGCTGCAGCCCGCGATCGACGTTGCGGCGTACGGCCGCGGGCAGCTTGCGATGGAACTCGTCGAACTCCGCGCCGTGCGCATGCAGGATCAGCGGCCGTCCCGCGCGCGCGACGATGTCGGCGAGGATGAGCTTGCGCAGCGTGCTGCCACGCGACGCGAAGTGGATGTGGACGATCATCGGGTCGGGCGATTCGAGCTCGCGGCGCAGCTCGCGCACCGCGCGCGCGAACGTCGATGCTTTCGCGAGCGTCGAGCCGTCCTCCATCGTCGCGATGTGACGCATCGAGACGTACGGCGGCAGGTGATCGCAGATGAGCTGCTCCACCGACGAGATTCCGCCGCGCACCTCGAGGCTGGGCCCGAACTGCAGCACGCGCACGCGACCGTCGGGCGGCAGCGGCGCGAGCCGCGCCGCGTAGGGCTGGAATCTTCCGGCGACGATCTCGCGGTCGGCGCTCATCGCGCGTCTCCGCCGCAACCAGACTCGCCGTGCATGAGGCCGCGATACCCCGCGACCATCGCGGGCACCGAAAAGCACGTGACCGCGCGGTTGCGCGCCGCCTGGCCCATGTGCTGACGCTTGCGGCGATCGGCGTACAACGCCGCGATGAGCGCGGGGAGCCGCGCCGCGAGCTCGGTCGGATTGACCACGTAGCCCTCGACGCCTTCCTGGATCATCTCGCGTGCGCCGCCGATGTCCGAGAGGATCACGGGCCGGCCCATCGACATGGCTTCGAGCGCAGCGTTGGAGAACGACTCGACCGCGATCGACGGCAGCACGAAGATGTCGAGCGCCGCGAGCACGGGTCGCACGTCCTCGACGGCGCCGACGAAGCTCACGCGATGCGACACCTCGAGCTCGCGCGCGCGACGCTCGAGGAAGCTGCGCATCGGTCCGTCGCCCGCGATGACGAGATGCGCATCGAGGCCCGTGACGCGCAGGCGCCGCAGCGTCGTGAGCAGCACCTCCTGGTTCTTCTCGGGACGACACATGCCGACGGTGCCGATGAGCAGCGATTCGGGTTTCACTCCGAGCGCCGCGCGCAGCCGCTTCGCGGCTTCGAACGAGCCCGTCATCTCGAAGTGATCGGAGTCGACGCCGTTGTAGATGATGCTCGAGTGGTCCCAGGCGCGCGTGCCCGGCCGGAACCAGAACGCCCGCTGCGCCTCGGAGCCGTGCACGATCTGGTCGAAGCGCCCGAGCACGAATCGATACAGCCGTTTGATGGCGCTGGACCCGAGGAACGTCGAGGTGTTCACGAGCGCGACGATGCGCGGGCGATACGGCAGCGCGACGCGCGCGAGCGCGACGTACAGCGCCTGGTATAGATTGACCGCGATCACGGTCGGTGGCTGCTCGCGCAACAGCATCTGGCGCAGCTTCCACAGCGTCGCGAACGAGAACTTGCCGCGGCGTTCGAGCTTCTCGAGCGGCAGGTCGCGCCGGATGCCGGGCTCGAGCGTGTACGGACCGTTCATGCACGCGAGACTCACGTGCACGCCTTCGTCCTTCATGCGGTTCGCGAGGCGCACGATCTTGCGCTCCGAGCCGCCGAAGCCGAGATTGTTGAGCACGAACAGCACGTCGGGACGTGCGCCGGACGATACGGATTCGGCCGGCGCGAGCGCATCGATCGGCGGATCGGCGATGCCACGCTCGGCGATTCCGTGATTGGAAATGGCGGATCCGGCGTAAGCGGGCGTGTTCATTGCAGCGTGCCTCCGTCGGGCACCGCGACGCCCTGGCGATCGCGGCTCTCCAGTAGTTCGAGGTAGCGTGCGGCGACGCCGGCGCCGAATTCCGTCTGCGCGAATTCGCGCGCACGTCGGCCGACGAGCTCGCGGTGGACGTCGACTTCGAGCAGGCCGCGCAGCGCTTCGCGCATGTCGTCGAGAGAGCCCGCGATGCGGCCGAGCTGCTTGCGGTGCACGAGGCCGTCGGGATCGAAGAAGCTCACGACGGGCACGCCGCGGATCCAGGCCTGCAGGAACGTGTTCGGAAATCCCTCGACGTCCGAGGTGTTGAGGAACACCTTTGCGCGGTCGAACAGCGCGCCCGTGTCCGCGTAGCGCACCGGGCCGAGCATCGTGACGTTCGGCAGGCGCGCGGCGGCGGCCGCGACGTCGTCGTAATAGGTCCGCTCGCCCGGCATCGGCCCGCCCGCGACGGTGAATTTCACTTCGGGCAACTGACGCGCGAGCTCGAGCGCGAGCTCGGGGCGCTTGAGCGGGCGCAGGTTGCTCAGCCACAGCACGTCGATGTCGCGCGCGGGCGATTCGCCGATGCGCGCGGGCTGCTCGACCATCATGTTCACGACGGCGCTCTCGAGCCCGTGGTTCTCGCGCAGCTTGCGCGCCTGGAATTCCGTCTGCGCCGCGATCACGTCGGCGCGCTTGAGGCCGAAATCGTAGAGCATGCGGTCGCGGCCGAAGCGGATGCGCGCGTGCTCCTTGCCGACGTCGCTGTCGGAGGCGACGCGGAACATGAACTTGCGGTTCGTCATGCGGCAGAACCACGCCGTGAATCCGGTGTTCGCGCCCGCGGGCGACTGGTAGTACACGTCGGCATCCGCGTCGCTGAGCGCGCCGACGAGCTTGCTCGCGCGCGGATGGAAGAAGCGCAGCCCCGGGATGCCGCCATTGCGCGAATGCGCGGCGAGCGCCGTGATGCCGTCGTGCACGCGGCGCGGACCCTGGCCTTCGTCGTGCACGACGAGCGTCACGTCGTGGCCGAGGTCGCGCCATGCGCGCGCGAGCAGCACGTGCTGGACGCTCTCGCCGCCGACGTACCGCGGGTCGCCCTCGCCCGAGAGCATCCCGTACGAATCGAGACCGACGATGCAGATGCGCAGCGCGCTCACGTGCGCCGCTCCGCGCTCGACCAGCCGTAAGGATCGCGCGCATAGGCCGGCTCGCGCGGGCGCCGCACCGGCGGCGGCGGGCGCGCGACGGCCGCGACGGGACTGTGCTCGATGCACAGCGCGAGCCGCACCACGAGGCCCGTGTACATCCAGTAATACACCCAGGGGTTGTAGAGATCGACGAAGAACACGGACGCGCACACGGCGATGCCGCCGATCACGAACGCGATGAGCTGGCCGCGCACCGGCGGTTCGGCGAGCAGGCTCGCACGCCGCGCTCGCGCGACGGCGCCGAACAACAGATAGGTACCCGTCAGGAGCCCGACGGTGCCGAGGTTGAACCACAGCGCGAGATAGTGGTTGTGCGGCGAAAAGCGGAATGCGAACGCCCAGTAGACATCCCAACCGAAGCCCGTCACGAACGTGACCGGATGCTGGAACATCGTGAACAGCAGGTTCGCCCAGATCTCCGTGCGGCCCGACGTCGCCTCGGTGGTATCGATGTTGCCGGTCTGTGACAGCACGCGCTCCGTGAGCAACCCGCCATAGTGCGTAAAGCTCAGGAGCACGACGCCCAGTGCGACCGCACCGAACGCCCATCCCGCGATCCTGCTCAGCGATACGTAGCGGCGATAAAGATACGTGCCGACCGCGGCGCCGACGGCGAGACCCACGAGGCCGCCGCGCGACGCCGTCATGACGAGGGCCGCGAACGACAGCAACGTGCCGCCGAGCCAAGCGAGCCGCATGAAGCCGCGCGACGAGATCGCCGCGGCGATGAGCGCCGGGATGAACAGAACGATGTATGCGGCGTACTGGTTCGATTCGCCGATCGCGCCCTGCGTGCGGCCGTCGATGCGCTCCTGGAAGCCGAAGCTGTGCAGCCCTGTCGTGTCGAGCACGGTCGCGAGGTTCGCGAACACCGCGCCCGCGAGCAGCCACTTGAGGACCTTGAGCGCCTCCTGCGGCGTGTGGACGCCGAATAGGAACACGAGGAAGAAGATGTAGTAGTCGATCAGCTGGCTCTTGAGCTTGATGCCCGTGTCGACCGGGTCGTAGCCCTGGTACTTGATGATGAGCACGGCGACGAGCCAGGTCGCGATCGCGTAGCCGATCTGCACGAGGAACGCGGCCTGCATGCGCCCGGCGGCCATGATCGAGTCGCGCGCGATGATCATGCGCAACGCGATGAACGTCGCGAGCATGTAGATGAGGAGGTTCTTGGCCGAGAGGCCGGTGGTGATCGTGAGATCCCAGCGCAAGACCTCGGTCGCAAGCAGGAAGAACGATGTGATTCCGAGCAGAGTCGCCAGACAAGTACCCTTCTGCGGCCGCGGTGTTCGCTCGTCGCCGTTCGCTTCAGTACGCTCGATCCGTGCGCACGACCACGAAGACCGTCGCGATCAGGATCTGCAGATCGAGCATCGGAGACCAGTTGCGCATGTATTCGAGATCGAACCGCACGCGCAGCTCCATGTCCTCGACTCGCGTGGTCTCGCCGCGGCAGCCGCGCACTTGCGCGAGTCCGGTGATGCCCGGCAGCACCTTGTGCCGAACCATGTACCGTTTGATCAGCTTGCGGTACTCCTCGTTGTGGGCCACAGCATGTGGGCGCGGTCCTACGAGGCTCATGGTCCCCTGCAATACGTTCAACAACTGCGGCAATTCGTCGAGCGACCAGCGCCGCAGGTGCCGCCCGACGGACGTGACGCGCTGATCGTTGACGCGCGCCTGCGTCACGGTGTCGCCGTCCTCGCACACGGTCATCGTGCGGAACTTGAAGACCTGGATCTCCTGGCCATCGAGGCCGTAGCGGCGCTGGCGAAACAGCACGGGGCCCGGAGAGCTGCGCCGCACCGCCCACGCGATGCCTAACAACAATGGCCACAGCAGCAGCAGCAGCAGGCTCGCGATCGTCACGTCCATGATGCGCTTCATGAGCCCGCGATAGCCGTGGAACGGCGTCTCGCACATGGCGACCACGGGGAACCCGAGAATCTCGCTCGTCTGCTGCTGGATCATGTCGAAGCCCGTGATGTCGGGCACGTAGTAGATGGATGCCGTCGTGTCGCCGAGCTCGGTCACGAGATCGCGCATGCGCGTCACCTGCGACGGCGGCAGTGCGATGAAGATCATGTCGATGTTGCGAGTGTTGACGAACGCGGCCACGTCGGCGAAGCGGCCGAGGAGCTGCGCCTGCTGCGAGCTGCCGAGCCGGTCGCTGCCGCGATCGTCGAAGAAACCGGCGACGGAGATGCCGAGCTCGGTGTGACGCGCGAGCCGGCGCGTGAGCTCGAGCGCGCCCTGCGTGCAGCCGACGACGACGGCGCGGCGCGCCTGCGCCTTGTCCATGAGCAGGCCGCGCGTGATCGATTGCAGCAGCAGCTGGAGCAACACGAGCAGCACCGGCGTCACGAGTACCCACGTGACGACGACGCGGCGGGAATACTGCTCGGAGAACTTCGTGACGTAGCCGAGCGCGAGCAGCACGGCCACGAGCATCGCCCAGCGCAGCAGCAGCTTCGTCGCGAGCTCGAGCCGTCCCGAGATGACGTCGGACGTCATGTTCCGGCGCGGCATGATCGCCATCGTGGCGGTCGCCGTGAGGATGGACAGCACGAGGAACGGCTTGTCGAAGTCGACGTCGTACAGCCGGCACAGCGGGTAGAACATGCCGCCCGCGAGCACCGCGGGCAGCGCGTCCATGAGCCATAGCGCGAGCGCGGCGAACGACGTGCCGCGTTTGAAGATGATCGGATGGCTGATCGAATACGGCGCGCGGGGATCCATCGCGGTGTTCCGCTCCCGAAAATGAAAGCAGAATAGAAAAGGGCCGGCGTCACCGACGCCGGCCCTGTTCCTCGCACTCTATCGCCGGACGATTACAGCGTCCGGGTCGCGCTCGTTCTTGTCATCATTGCGCCGACAGCGTTGCCGGTGCGATGGGACTCTGCGCGGATACCACGCCCTGCAGCTGCAGGTCCATCGAGTGCAGCCAGTTCTCGAGATTCGTGTAGCCGTTGGACGCGACGGTGTTGGGATTCGTCGGCAGCGTGAGCCGGCGCGTGTGTTGCGCGAGGATCGGCCAGCCGCCGGCATTCTTGTTGCACCGGGTGGTGCCATTCGGCGACACGCAGTTGATGATCTGGCCGTTGCGGTCCTTCACGCTCTGCACGACGCGCTTGTCGACCGAATCGCGATCCGTCGGGCGCGCACCGGCATAGCCCAGCACGCGGTTGTACACGGCGTTGTTCGCGGTCGACCGTGCGGTGAGGCCCGTGTTCCACACGGGTGCCGTCGTGGTCTGCAGCAGTCCGGAGAGCACGTCGCCGCCCGTCATGACCAGCAGCGACGACATCGACGTGCCGCTCTCGGGTGCGAGCGTGTCTTTCACGTACACGCGGCTGCCGAGGATGAGCGACAACGAGCCGCTCGTGCGGATATAGATCGGACGCGTATCGCGCGCGTAGCTCGGGCCGCGCAGGAACACGTTGCCGACGACCGAGCTCTTGGTGACGCGGCTGTCCTGGCTCTGCAGATCCACGTCCATCGTGCCGCGGTCGTACACGAGGTTGTTGACGAACACGAGCTCGCGCGAACGCGCCAGCGGATTGCGCTCGACGATGTGCGCGAGCAGGTTGCCCGTGACCGTCACGCGTCCGCCGCTCGCGGTGCTGCCGAGGATCAGTCCGAAGCCGTGCGGCTCGATGCTCCTGCCGTCGTCGGTCTCGTGCAGCGACTGGTTGAGCGGCTCGGAGAAGATGTTGTTGGAGAACGTGATGTTGTCGTGCGGTCCCCAGACGCTCGCGACCTCGTCGATCGCCCAGCTGAACGTGCAGTGGTCGATCACGATGTTCTTCACGGGCTTCGTGTCGCTGCCCTCGATCTTGAGCGAATCGCGGTTCGCGGGATCCGGACCGTTGACATCGTCGCCCGCGCGCACGCGGATGTGCTGCACGAGCACGTCCGACGCCTGGATGCGCAGCGCGGCGCCGCGGATCGCGATGCCCGGCGACGGCGCCGTCTGCCCGGCGATGGTGATCTTGCTGTTGCGGATCAGCAGGTCCGCCGTCAGGCGGATCGTGCCCGACACCTCGAACACGCAGACGCGCGGCGTCGTGCCGTCGATGCATGCCTTGAGCGAGCCCGTGCCGCTCGCGTTGAGGTTGGTGACGCGGTACACGGTGCCGCCGCGTCCCGCGACGGTGTCCATGCCGTAGCCGGCGCCGCCCGGGATCACGGGCAGCGCGTGTGCGGCGCTCGCGCCGAGCAGCAGTGCCACCGTGGCGTACAGGAACGAAGGCTTCATGGTGCGGCGCGTGCGGACACGAATGCGCGGGAATCTAACAAACTGCATGGGCGACATCCCCTCGGAATTTCGGCAGACGGTTGTAAGAGAGTCAGATCGACTTCGTGGTGACGGTGGTCGGCGGGCCTTCGAGGCCATTGGCATTCACGGCGACGACCGCGAAGTACCAGACGCCCTCGTCGAGCGTCGTGAATTCGTACGCATTCGTCGACGAGCTCGTGATGATCACGGACTGGTTGAGATCGTCGGCGCGGCGGCCATAGAGAATGCGATAGCCCGCGAGATCGTCGAGCGGCGAACCATCGACCTTGCTGAGCGGCGTGTCCCAATGCAGCGACGCGACGCCGGTTTCGACGCCGAGCACGTTGATCGTGAACGGTTCGAGCGCCGTCTTGTGCGAGGCATCCGCGACGTAGATCGTGATCGACTCGTATTCGCCGACGTCATCGGCGCGCGGCGTGCCCGAGATGCGGCCGCTCGCGGCGTCGAGGCTGGCCCACGGCGGAAGGTTCTCAGCACTGAACGTCAACGTGTCGCCATCGCGGTCGGACGCGGTGGGCTGGAATTGGTAGGCCGAGCCGACGCGGGCGCTGACGCTCGCGGTGCCGACGATGGACGGCGCGGCGTTCGCCGAGGGCGCCGGGGTCACTGGCGCAGGCGGGGATGCGGCCGTCGGAGTGCCGGAATCCGAACCGCCGCCACCGCAGCCATGACACACCCCGAGGACGGCGGCAGGTAGGAATGCTCTGACGAACTGCTTCGCGTTGAAGGACATGCTGTCGGAATCCTCTGTCGGGCCCACACCGGGCTGGCAGCAATTTCAGATTCCGAGTGCAATCGTTTCAACGCGATGGCCCAAAAGTGCCCGCGCGCGGGCCGTCGCTCCACCGCGACAATCGAATTAATTCAAATACTTGGGTTCGCCGGACCCGCCGCCGGCGGCGGGAAACTGTGAGGAAGCGCAGGGTCGCTCTTATATATATGCGCGCCGGACGGCACTACCCCCGCCCGCGGCTCGCCTACCCGAAACAGGCGGGGACGCCGACATCCGCCCGAGAATGGCCCGCCTGAGTCGCCCGGGATCCCCTTAACCGCCAGAAGCCCGGACGCAATGGGCGGTGCCCTGATAGTTCTCGAGGATCTTCGACTTCATCTGCTCGCAGACGAATTCGCCCTCTTGATCCGTGAGGCCATAGACCACGAGGCGACCATCGCGCTCGCCGCGCGTCCCGCGCGTCGCACTCAGGTAGGTAGACGGGATCGGCACGTCGTCGAACAGCCGCGCGTACCTCGGCGGCAATTTTTCCTGGCAGGTCGGCTCTGTGAACCGGCAGGTCGCGCAGGCTGCGAGCGTCTTCTCCCAGGACCGGCGGGCACGCGTGCGGCAATCGTCGACGTCGCTCGAACGGATGAACAGCGCAAATTCGAACGCGCGATTCTCGAGTATCGTCGTCACGCGCATCTCGGCGTAGACAGGATGATCGATGACTTCGGGCCCTTGAGCGTCTCGATGGCTCTTCCAGGCAAGCCAGCCCGCGGCCGCGATGATGGCGAGGATCAGCAGTCTCTTCACGGTCTCCCTCCGGTGGCAGCAAACTACCGGCGGTCGACGGCGCTGTCCAGCCTAGCGCCTCACCAGCAGACGCCCTCGTACCTGCAACGCAGGAGGTCACGGTTCGGCAGGTTGACGAGATCCACGACGAGCTGCGCGGGAGTCACGCGCGCCTGTAACGCGTCGTTGAGCGCCGGTTGATTGAGGCCGACGAGGATCACCTCCGATGGACCGAGCATGTCCTCGATGCGCTCGCAGAGCAGCGAGCCCACGTGCGGCAGGTGTGCGTCGATGTAGCTGCGGTTCGCGCCCATGAGGCGAGAGAGATGCACTTCCGGGTCGAAGATGCGCAGCTCGCAACCTTCGCCGATGAGACGCTTCGCAACCAGCACGAGCGGACTCTCGCGCAGGTCGTCGGTGCCCGTCTTGAACGACAGGCCGAGCATGCCGACCTTCGGCCGGCCGAGCTTCAGGATCTTGTCGACGGCATGATCGATGTGCACGCGGTTGCTCGCGAGCAGGCTTGCGAGCATCGGCACTTCGAGATCGTTCTGCTTCGCGATGGTCGTGAGCGCGCGCAGATCCTTCGGCAGGCACGAGCCGCCGAATGCGAACCCGGGCTTGAGATACGCCGGCGAGATGTTGAGGCGCGTGTCGGCGCAGACGAGACGCATGACTTCGTGCGAATCGACGCCCATGGCCTGCGACAGGCGGCCGATCTCGTTCGCGAACGTGATCTTGAGCGCGTGAAATGCGTTACAGCTCATCTTGAGCGCCTCGGCCACGCGGACGCTCGTGACGAGGAAACGCGTCTCGAGATGCTGGAATACCTGGCGCACCGTGTCGACGGCCTGCTCGCAATCGCCGCCCACGATCGTGAACGGCGGATGATCGTAGTCGCGGATCGACGTGCCTTCGCGCAGGAACTCCGGTTGGAAGCAGAGCCCGAAGTCGACGCCCGCGCGCTTGCCGCTCGACTGTTCGAGGATGGGCGCGATCTCGCCTTCCGTGGTGCCCGGCTGCACGGTCGAGCGGATGACGAACGTGTGGAACTCGCGCTTCTCGCGCAACGCGGCACCGAGCTGGGCCGCGAGGCGCAGGATGGCGGTCAAATCCTGGCTGCCGTTCGCCGCCGACGGCGTGCCGACGCAGACGAACGACAACTCGGAGTCGCGTAGCGCCTGCACCGCGTCGCTCGTGACGCTCACGCGCCCCGACTTCACGACGTCGCGCATGAGCTCCTGGATGCCTTCCTCGAGGATCGGCGACTTCCCCGACCGGATGAGGTCGACCTTCGCCGCGTCGATGTCGACGCCCGTCACCCGGTGCCCGTCGCGCGCGAGGCACGCGAGCGACACCGCTCCCACGTACCCCAAGCCGAACACGCTGATCTTCTTGTGCCGGGGCCTGTCCTGTTCTTTGTCCTCGAAAAACGGGACTGGCCCTTTGTCTTCTACCGGTATCCCCTGCCGCGCCCGCAGGACGACGTTGTCAGTAGTAGGCACTTTCGTTCCGTTCCTTCGACCGGTTCAGCACGACCCCCAGCAGGTTCATCTCCGACAGCACTTCCTTCGCGCCGCGCAGCATCGCGCGGCCGCTCTTCGCTTCCGAGACGACGAGCAGCATCGAATCGAACTGCGGCGCGAACGCGAGCACGTCATCGCTCGCGAGCAGCGGCGGCATGTCGAAGATGATGATGCGACGGGGCATCTCGCGCTCGAGCGCCTGCGTGAACTCGCTCATGCGCGGGCTGTTGAGGAACTCCGAGGAGTGCTGGAACGCGCGCGCGTTCGGGATCACCCCGAGGCGCTCCGACTGCAGCTTGTAGACGATCTCGTCGAGCTCGGCCTTGCCGAGCAGGTAGTCGGACAGGCCCTTCTCGAAGCTCATGCCGAGGTAGTTCGCCACCTGTGGACGCTGCAGGTCGAGGTCGACGAGGAATACGAAGGTATTCACGTCCTGCGACAGCGCGAGCGCGAGGTTGATCGCGGTGAGCGTCTTGCCCTCGCCCACCGACATGCCCGACACGGCGATGCTGCTCCACTTGTGCATGTCGAGCCGGCGGATCACGCGCGTGCGCAGGATCTTGAACGCACGCAGCGCGGCGGTATCGGACACCGCCGGCAGCACGCACATGCGCTCCATCGCGCGCACGTCGACGTTCGCGTTCTGGAAGCGGCGGGCCTGCTGGAGATCGGCAGGTGCGGCGCTCATGCGGCGCGCGCGCTGCCGCAGCGAGGAGGATTCGATGGCATTCGGCCGCTCGGCGCCCGCGATGCCGGGACGTTCCGGGCTGCGTTCGGCGTAGCCGCGGCGGATGGCGTCGTCCATGGTCGTGCTCATGTGGAGGTCTCTCGGTGACAAAGGGGATCAGATGTACTGGCGGATGACGGTGAGCAACACCCAGACGCCGATGACGCCGCTCGCGCTCGCGGCGGCGAACCGCCAGGCGTTGCGGCGCCGGGAGCGCGAATTGCGGATCGTCGGGATCGCGACGAGCGGCGAGACGCTCAGCAGGTCGCGCACGTCGCGCGCGCCGCGCACCTTGGGATCGAGCGCTTCGGCCGCGACCGTCGCCGTGAGCGCGAGCGCGACGGCGGCGATGAGGCCGATGAACAGGATCGCGAGGCGCTGCGGCTTGAGCGGCATCGCAGGCAACATCGGCGACTGGATGAGCCGGAACTCGTCCGCGCGCCCCGTGCCGATCGCGGCTTCGCTCACCTCCGCGTCCATCTGCCGGTTGAGCAGCTGCTCGTACTTCTCGCGCGCGATGTTGAGGTCGCGCGTCGCGTTCTGGTACTCGCGCTCGACCTGCGGCGCGGCCGTCACGTTCTTCTCGAGGCCGTTGAGCTTCGCGCGCAGCTCGGCGTTCTGGGCGCCGAGACTGCCGAGCTGACTGTCGATCGCAGCAATCTGCGTACGCAGCTGCATGCCGACCGGCGTGCCGTCCGACAACTCGACGTCGCCGCGCTCGCCCGACTTGATGCGCGCCTCGAGCGTCGCGATGTCGCGCTCGAGCTTCTTGATGTCGGGGTGCTCCTCGCCGTAGCGCTGCCGCGCCTCGGCGAGCGTCGAGCGCTTGGCGCTGAGCTGCGACTTGAGCGACGTGCCCGAGCCCGCGCTCGTGCCGTACTTCAAGCTGTCGATCTGGCGGCGCAGCGCGACCATGTCGGGATGACTCTCGTCATACGTCGAGCGCATGCGATCGTACTGGTCCTGGAGCTGACGCAGGCTCGCGGCATCGGGGCCTTGCGACCGCTGTTGCTCGAGCTGCGAGGTCAGGAACACTCGCTCCTGGCGCAGCGACGCCATCTGCGTGTTGTTCTGCGCGAGCGCGCTCTCCGTGCGATCCATGATCGACATGTTGACTTCGGTGAGCTCGGGCAGCTGACCTGCGTTCTGGTGCTTGAAGTCCGCGAGCTTCGCCTCGAGCTGCGCGACCTGCGTGCGCACGCGCTCCGCCTCCTTGCCGTAGAACTCCGACGCGTTCGTCGCGCGACCCAGGCGCTCGCGACGGTGCTCGGCCAGAAAGGCCGACACGAGCCATTGCGCGCCCTTCTGCGCCTTCTCGGGCGAGCGGTTGTCGTACGACAGCGTGAACGCATCGACGACCTCGCGTTCGCGACCGGTGCGCGGATCGAGGATGGGTGTCGTGACGATCTGCACGTCGATGTCATGGCGCATGCGCCGCAGCATCGTGTCGTCGTCGTCCGCGTACTCGGGGTAGAGATCGAGGTCGCGGTTGACCTTCCGCAGGTTGCCGTCGGTGAGCACGATGCCCTTGAGGTTCTGCACGTACTGGTCGGCGTAGCTGTCGCCCGTCTGCTCGTTCGTGGCCGCGAGCGCCTGCGTACCGGTCGAGTTGTCCTCGATCTCGACGAGCGCGGACGACGTGAAGACGTCCGGCAGCGTGACCGTGAGCAGTATCGCGAGCACGGCGATCGGGATCGCGATCGCGAACAGCATGCCCTTGCGGCGCGCGATCGCGTGGACGTAGTCGGAGAACTCGGGAGAAGTTGCCTGGGAGTCCATGTTCAGTCGTTCCTCGGACGCAGCCGTTGCAGGGGTTGATACAGGATCGTGACCATGGCGCCGCTCGAGTTGGAGTCGTCGGAGGCGCCCTGGTACTTCTGCCAGGTGTAGTCGGCCGCGACGCGCAGCGAGAATTCCTCCTGCCAGCGCCACTGCAGGCCGAGATCCGCGGTCGCATACGAACGCGCGACGAACACTTCGGTGTCATCGACACGATCGTCGTGGATGCCGCGCAATCCGCCGACGAGCGAGAGCCGCGGCGTCATCGCACGCTCGAGGCGCAGCCGCAGCTGGTCGCGCGTGATCACTGCGCCGGCGGACGACGGCGCGACGCTGCGCGCGACGTCCGCGAAGATCTCGTTGCGCCCGGCGACCCAGTTGACGCCGCCGCCTGCGACCCACGCCGTGACGTTTTCGCCCGATGCGAGGTTGACGGCCTGCGCGCCGACGCGCAGGAAGGTGCGCGTCTCGGCCGCCGTACGCGTGCCCCATTCGAGCTCGGCGCCGTACGCATCGGTCGTTCCCTGCGTGTCGATGTCGAATTGCGAGCCGGTCACGCGCGTCGTGAGCGTGGTGCGCTCGTTGAGCTTCGCCACGAGACCCGCCGAAACCTCCGCGAGCCGGAAGTCGACCTGCGCGCCGGGGATCTGGTCGTCGTAGCTCACGTCCGTGTAGTTCGCGCCGAGCTCGATCTGCTTGCGCGGCGAGATCTCGAAATCCATCTCCGGCTGGATCGTCCCGCGCACGCGGCGGTTCTTGACGAGCACGCGGCCGCTGTCGCCGATGTCGACGACGCCGAGACCCGAATCGATGATCGTGTCGGGCTGTTCGCTGTTGACGATGTCCTGCGACGCGCCGTCGGCACGGATGCGCGTGTTCACGCGCTGGCCCTGATGCGACCAGTCGATCGTCGCGAAGTAGTCCTGCGAGTCGAGGTCGCTCTCATCGGGGAAATACGTGGCGCGCACGCGCGGCACGAACGAGAACTCGCTGCGCTGGGTCTGCGTGTGCATGTCGAGCGCGGCGTCGACCATGGGGCCCGACACCTCGATCTCCGTGCCGGGCGGCGTGAGCCGGTAGTTGTCGTCGTAGAGCCAGCCCGCCTCGACGGTCGGGTTGAACTCCCAGGCGGCGTCGGCGCGCGCGCCCCCGGCGGCGCCGAGTGCGAGTGCGCCGAGTACTGCGGTGCGAACTGCGACATTCATGATTCGTCCTCCCTCTAGGGAACGACCACCACGTCGCCGGCCTGCAGATCGATGTTCTGGTCCATCTTCCGGCCCTTGACGACATCGTTGTAGTGAAACGGCAGCGATTGCTTGCCGGCCTGTGTACGGCGGAGCACGACGATGTCGCCGAGCGCCGCGAACGGCGTCGTTCCGCCCGCCATCGACAGCGCCTGCATCACGTCGACGCTCGGGTTCATGATGAATTCCCCGGGCTTGTTGACCTGGCCGATCACGTAGACCTTGTTGCCCTTGATCTCCTGGATGGAGACCGTCACCACGGGATCGGAGATGAACTTCGCGAGGCGCTGCGACAGCAGCTTGTTGAGGTCCGAAACGGTCTTGCCCTTCGCATCCACTTCACCGACGAGCGGAAAGGAGAATCCGCCGTCGGGACGCACGAGCGTCTCCTTCTGCAGGTCGGGCTCCTTCCACACGCTGATCGACAGCATGTCGCCCGGCTTCACGGTGTAGTTGGGATCCTGCGCCATCGCGCCCGTGGCCCATGCCAGCGCGACGATCACGCAGCAGGCCAGGAGGAACTTCTTCATTTTCGTACTCCAAGCAGGTGTTCGTAAGCGGCAATCAGTCGCGGAGCCTCGTGCTGCCACGACAATTCACGCTCCACGCGTTCGCGGCCGACCGCGCCCATGTGGATGCGCTGCTGCTCGTCATCGAGCAGCGAAACCATCTTGTTCGCGAGATCCGCGACGTCGTTCTTGCGCGCGTACCACGCCGCCTCGCCGGCCGACACGCGACCCTCGGTGAGATCGAACTGCACGACGGGCTTCGCGAGCGCCATGTACTCCATGATCTTGTTCATCGTGGAGCGGTCGTTCATCTCGTTCGCGCGATCGGGATTCACGCAGATGTCGGCGGTGTTGAGCATCTCGAGCAGCTCGGCGTCGGGCGCGCGGCCCGTGAACGTCACGTAGTCCGCGATGCCGAGCCTCACGGCGAGCTCGCGCATCGCCGGCAGCTCCGTGCCGCCGCCGACGAGACCGAACTGGATGTCGGCCCGACGGAGGTCGTGCACGATGATGCGCGCGGCCTCGAGCAGCAGGTCGATGCCCTCCTGCTTGCCCATCACACCCACGTAGCCGACGAGATGGCGGCGGCCGCGCTTCAATGCGGCGTTCGGCGGCACCTGCCTGATGCGCGCGAGATCGGGTCCCGACCGCACGACGAACACGTTGCCCGGTTCCTTGCGCCCGCGGCCGACCGCGATGCTGCGATACGACTCGTTCGTCGAGATCACCATGTCGGCCGTCGCGAACGTGAGCCGCTCGAGCGCGAGCAGCAGCTTGTAGCCGAAGCCGCGCCGGCCGAACTTCGCCTCGTAGAGCTCGGGGTTGATGTCGTGATGGTCGAACACGAACTTCTTGCCGAGCAGCTTGTAGAAGCCGCCGATGAGGAAGATCGTGTCGGGAGGATTGCAGGCCTGGATCACGTCGAAGCCGCGGCCGAAGAGCACCTTGAGCGA
>Ga0081455_10002253_pt1 | contig 22969 bp, 25 predicted proteins | sample TabmetS3T2R1_FD_70207 | JGI IMG/M metagenome (GOLD analysis project Ga0081455, IMG submission 70207) | Tabebuia heterophylla rhizosphere microbial communities from the University of Puerto Rico - S3T2R1 | ecosystem: Host-associated > Plants > Roots > Rhizosphere ...
AAGAAGACGGTGTTTCGCGATCAAACACCTGCTTTCGTCAGTATCCGTCGATCCCGTTGATCTGCCGCAGGCGCTCCTTCATCGCCTTCTGCAGGTCGTAGCCGGGCCGGCCGAAGGACGCGTTGCGGCGGGCGATGAACTCCTCCTGCTCGCGCCGCAGCTTGCGGGCCTGGCTTGGGGTCATGTCTTCGCGGGTCGCCCGGACATACGACACATGAACCTCCCGCTCGAGATCGGCGAGTTCGGGATTGGCGCAGATGGCCTTTTCCACCTTGCGGCGCGCGGCGGCGCAATCGAAGCTCGGCTTGCCGGCGATCGCCTTCAGCGCGCCGAGCCGCTCCAGCTCCTGCGCCAGGGATCGGTGGTTCGCTCTGGCGGCGACGTGGTCCGGGTTCAGTTTGATCGCCGCGGCAAAATCGGCCACTGCCTTCGGCAGGTCGCCCTTCTTGCGCCAGAGTTCACCGCGCGCATTGTGGATGTCGGCCTGTGCCGGATCGAGCCGCAACACGCCGTCATAATCGGCGATGGCGCGATCGGTCATGCCCTTGCGCTCATAGGCGGCGCCACGCGCGATCAGCGCCTTGATGCGATCGGCCTTCTCGGTCTTCGCGTTGTCGATCAGCGCGCCGCAAGCCGTTTCCGTCTTCTCGTCGTCGCGCGCAAGCGCGGCGGCAAGGCAGGGCGCGGGATCGACGCGCAAATCCTTCGCCGGTTCGACAGTGGTCGCCGATACGCCCTGCGCAAACGCGATCCATAGCAGGGAAGCCGCAACCAGCTTGCGGATGTCGGAACAGAGACGCATCAATTGACCCGGGAAGTCTTGTGAGATGCGTGATCCTAGCAAGCCGCCCGCTTTTTCGACAACGGGCGCGTGCGCGTATCCGTTTTCGTACGGGGACAGATTTGGGCCGAAACGTGACGCGCGAAAAAATGGTCGTCTACACGCGAACGGATATTTTTGGTCAGAAAATTTGTCGTGAACCTTTTGCTGGTCTCGCAGACTCATCAACCATGACCACTTTGACCGACTTCAATCCGCCGCGCGCCATTGCGCAGTCCCAATCTGGTTATTTCTACTTCTACATGGCGCTGGCCTGCATGGCCGTCGCCTTTCTCGGCTTTGCGCCGACCTATTGGTTGCCGCTGGCGAAGCGGTCGTTTTCGGCCTCGCCGGTCGTGCATTTTCACGGCCTGCTGTTCTTCGCCTGGTCGCTTTACTTCGTATTCCAGAGCTGGCTTGCGGCTTCCGGCAACGTTGCCCGGCATCGCACCATCGGCATGATCGGCGTCTCGCTGGCGACCGCGATGACGATCTTCGGCTTCCTGGTCGCGGTCAACGCGATGAAGCGCTCCGCGGCGGCGGGAATGACCGAGGACGGCATCGCATTCGCGATTGTCCCGCTCAGCGGAATTCTGTTCTTCGCCGTGGTTTTCACGCTCGCCATCGCGGCCATCCGCAAGCCCGAAACCCACAAGCGGCTGATGCTGCTGGCCGGCATCTCGCTGCTCGACGCCGCGGTCGCCCGCTGGTTTCTCACTTTCCTGGCGCCTCCCGGGCCGCTCGGCCCGCCCCCGGTGCCGGTGACCATCCCGCCCGCCATCATCGCCTATCTGCTGCTGGTGGTCGCGATGGTGTTCGATTGGCGCACACGCGGCCGGCCGCATCCGGTCTATGTCTACGGCGGCCTTGCGCTGATCGCCGTGAAAATCCTGAATTGGCCGATCAGCGTCTCACCGGCCTGGCATTCCTTTGCCGGCGGCATCCTGGCGATGGCGCAGTAGCGAACGGGAAGAATACCTTCCTGCCGGTTAGTGCTAGATTGATGGCGACATCGATCTCTCGACCGGCAGGGAATCCCAAATTTGCTAGCATTCGAATGGATTATCGGGCTGCTGCTTGGCGCGGTCCTGCTGTCCGCGCTGGCGCGGCGGCTCAAGGTGCCCTATCCGACATTTCTTGCAATCGGCGGCATGCTGCTGGCCTTCGTGCCTTCGAGTCCATCGTGGACGCTGCAGCCTGAGCTGGCGCTGGCGCTGTTCGTGGCGCCTGTGCTGCTGGACGCCGCTTTCGACACCTCGCTGCGAGACCTCAGGAACAACTGGCTGCCGGTCTCGACACTGGTGCTGGTCGCGGTCGGGGTCACGACCGCCGCCGTCGCTGTGGTCGCGCACTGGCTTCGCCCGGACATGCCATGGGCGGTCGCGATCGCGCTCGGCGCCATCGTGGCGCCGCCCGATGCCGCGGCAGCCACCGCCATCCTGCGCCAGGTCAACCTGCCCTACCGCATCCAGAAGATCCTCGAGGGCGAAAGCCTGCTCAACGATGCCAGCGCGCTCCTGATCTACCGCGTCGCAGTCGGCCTGGTTGCCGCCGAGCACATGAAGGTGCACGAGTTCGTGCCCTCGGTTGCGCTGGCACTGTTCGGAAGCCTCATTGCCGGCTTCCTGTTCGCACGGGTCTGGACGCAGATCACGCGCCGCATCACCGAGGCGCCAAGCGCGATCATCACGCAATTCGCCGGCACCTTCATGGTGTGGATCGTCGCCGAGCATGTCGGGCTATCAGGCATTCTCACCATCGTCGCCTATGCGATCACGATCGCCCGCACCGCGCCTGAGCGTACCCCGGCGCGGCTGCGCGTGGCCTCCTATGCGGTGTGGGAAACCGTCGTGTTCGTGCTCAACGTGCTGGCATTCATCCTGATCGGCATGCAGCTCAATCCGATCTGGTCCGGGCTCAACGACGAGGTGCGGTTCAAATATTGCAGCTTTGCCGCCGCGATCCTCGCCGTCGTGATCCTCGCCCGCATCGCCTGGGTGATGCCATATGGCGCCTTGCTGCGCGCCTTGAACGCGCACGGCCTGCTTCCCGCGCATGTGTCTCCCGCAGTACCGAGCGTGGAACGCGGCATCATCGTGTCCTGGTGCGGGATGCGCGGCATCGTCACGCTGGCGGCCGCCTTCGCGTTGCCCGAGAGCTTCCCGTATCGCGATCTCATCCTGCTGACGGCTTTTGCGGTGGTGCTGGGGACGCTCGTGATGCAGGGCCTGACGCTGCGGCCGCTCATCCTGGCGCTGAAATTCGAGGAGGACGATCCGGTCGCGCACGAGGCCGCTCATGCCCGCTGCGCCGCCTATCGCGCCGCGCTGGAAGCGATCGAAGCCGATCCGTCCGAGGAGGCCGAGATCCTGCGGCTCGAATACCGCGCCGTGCTGCTGCGTGCCGAAACCGAGCCCGAAACCGGCATCGCGACCAGCGAGCTGCCGGCCGACCCGCTGCGCCGCCGCGCCATCGGCGCGGCACGAACGGCGCTGTTGAGGATGCGTGACCTCGAAGAGATCGGCGACGACGCCTTCCACCAGGTGGAAGAAGAACTCGACCGCGCCGAATTGAGCGCACAAGCGTAGCGAGGCGCGTCAGGCGCCCGATTTGCAGGTGATACCGCCATCGACCACGAGTTCGATGCCGGTGACATATTTCGATTCATCCGAGGCGAGAAACAGCGCCGCGTTGGCGACGTCCCAGGCGTCGCCCATGTGGCCCATCGGCACCTGCGCGTCACGCGCCCGCCACATCGCCTCGACGTCGCCCTTGGCGTAGCTTTGCGCAAGGCCGGCCGAATGTTCGACCATCGGCGTCTTCATCAGCCCGGGCAGGATCGTATTCACGCGCACATGCTTTGACGCGAATTCGACCGCCGTGGTGCGCGTCATCTGGTTCATCGCGGCCTTGCTGGCGTTGTAGCTGACATAGGAAATGCCGACGTGGCGGATCGAGGCGATCGAGGAGATGTTGATGATCGAGCCGCCGCCCTGCCTGACCATGACGGGAATGACGTGCTTCATGGAGAAATAGGCGCTCTTGAGGTTGACGGCGAAGACGCGATCCCATTCGGCTTCCGCCACCTCCACCACGCTGCCGACTTCGGCGATGCCGACATTGTTGTCGAGCACGTCGATGCGGCCATAGGCCTTCAGACAGGCCGCGACCATCGCCTCGACCTCGGCGGCCCTTGAGACGTCGGCGGTATGCGCCACCGCCTTGCCGCCCTCGCCGGTGATGATCTTCACCGTCTCCTCGGCCGCAGCCGCGTTGCGGTCGACGCAAAATACCTGCGCACCCTCGCGCGCAAAGGTCACGGCGGTCGCCTTGCCATTGCCCCAGCCGGGCCCGATCGAGCCCGCGCCCACCACCATCGCCGTCTTGCCCTTGAGCCGTTCCATCGACTTTCTTCTCCCATGTTCGAATTCTTGTAGCCCGGGTGAAGCGAAGCGAAACCCGGGATTCTCGTCTCGCACCTATCCCGGACTGCGCTTCGCTCCATCCGGGCTACAGGCTACGGATCTTGGCAAACGCGCATCGTCGTCACTCCGATGGGATAGCCGAAAATATCCGACAATGTCCGGCACTTTCCACTCACGCATAGCCGCCATTCGCCGACAGCACCGGAATTGCCGAGCGCGACCTCCGGCAGCGTCGCGCGCCGCGGGTGCCATCGGAACCAGCCGTCCACCAATCGCGCCTCCGGCGGCGGCTCCATGCCGGCGCCGCTGCCCTTGACGCGCGCCTGCACCAGTTCCAGCCCGGCCGGCGTGATGCGCCAATCTTCGTGCCAGTCGATCTTCTCGACCGAATGCGTCCAGACGAGCGTGAATGCCGCGACCGACAGCGTCTTCACCGCGCCGGCCGAGGCGAGGCACAGGCTCAAGCTGCCGCCACCGCATTGCGCGCGCGCTGCCGCCATTGCCAGAGCACGACGGCCGCCGCCAGCGCAAAGCCGATCGTATCGCTGAACGCGAATTCGCCGAGCAGGCAGAGCGCCGCGACGAAAGCGACAACGATCTCGGCCCATGTCAGCCGCGTGAACAGGAAGCCGATGGCGACGATACCGAACAGACCGATCGCCACCAGCGCCTTCAAGGTCGCCAGCGCCACCGCGCCGTAGAAGCCGAGCTTGATAGCCACGGGATCGCCGGCCTGCAGCATCAGGGCCGGCGAGTAGACGAAGATGAATGGGATGACGTAGCCCGCAAGCGCGATGCGCATCGCCTGCCAGCCGATCCGATCAGGGTTTTCCTTCGCGATCGGCGCGGCGGCCAGTGCCGCCAATGCCACCGGCGGCGAGAGGTCGGCCATGATGCCGAAGTAGAACGCGAACATGTGGCTGGCGATCAGGGGCACGCCGAGCTTGGCGAGCGCGGGGGCCGCGAGCGCGGCGGTGATGATGTAGGTCGGAATCGTCGGGATGCTGGTGCCGAGCAGGATCGACAGCAGCATGGTCAGGACCAGCGCGAGGAACAGGCTCTTGGCGCCGAGCCCGATGATCCAGCCGCCGAAAATGGTGCCGACGCCGGTCTGCGTCATCATGCCGATGATGGTGCCGACGATGGCGCAGGCCATGCCGACGGGAAGCGCCGATTTGGCGCTGTCGGCGAGCGCATCGCGGCAGGCGGCGAGCGTCGCCCGTCCGCCGCGGGTGAGCGCGGCGATCAGGATCAATCCGCCGACGACGCATGCGATGGGAATGATCTCCAGCCCGCTGCGCGAGACTGCGGCCACCACCAGCGCCAGCCCGATCCAGAAGATGTAGCGCAGCACGGTCTGGGAGAGACCCAGCGTGATGCTGGCGCCGAGGATCAGGGCGACCGTCAGCGCCAACCCCATGCTGCCGGCATAGAGCGGCGTAAAGCCTTCGAACAGCATGTAGACCAGCGCCGCCAGCGGCAACACCAGGTACCAGCGCGCCACCAGCGCCTTCCATGCATCGGGGATTTCCGCACGCGTCATGCCGACCAGGCCGTGCTTTCCGGCTTCCAGATGCACCATCCAGAACGCGGAGGCGAAGTAGAGAACAGCCGGGATCACCGCCGCCTTGACGATCTCGGAATATTGCACCCCCAGCGTCTCCGCCATGATGAAGGCGACCGCGCCCATGACAGGCGGCATGATCTGCCCGCCCATCGACGCGGTGGCCTCGACGCCGGCGGCAAAGGCGCGGCGATAGCCGAACCTGATCATCAGCGGAATCGTGAATTGGCCGACGGTGACGACATTGGCGACGCCGGAGCCGGAGATCGTTCCCATCAGACCGGAGGCGAACACCGCGACCTTGGCCGGTCCGCCGCGGGCACGGCCGAACAGACCGAGCGAGACGTCGGTGAAGAGCTGGATCATGCCGGCGCGTTCGAGGAACGAGCCGAACAGGATGAACAGGAAAATGTAGGTCGCCGAGACATAGATCGGCACGCCGTAAAATCCTTCGGTGCCGAAGGACAAATGCGTGATGACCTGATCGAAATCATAACCGCGATGCGTGAACGGCTGCGGCAGATACTGGCCGAAGAACCAGTAGAGCAGGCAGACGCCGCACATCAGCGGCAGCGCCAGCCCCATCAATCGTCGCGTGCCCTCGAAGATCAGCACCGCGAGCAGCGTGCCGACCACGAGATCGGCGCGCGTCGGATCGCCGTCGCGGGCGATCAGATCGGCGTAGAAAATCCACTGATATAGCCCACACAGGAAGCCTGCGCCGCCGATCAGCCAGCCGAGCGCACGGCCGAAATCGCTTTTGGCGGTGAAATTGCCGATCAGGCCGAAGGTCATCAGCAACAGGAAGCCGACGTGAACGCCGCGCACCACCTGGCTCGGCAGATAGTTGAACGCGGCGACGTAAAGCTGGAACGCCGCAAAGGCGATGCCGATGGCATAGGCCAGATAGCCCCACCCGCCCGGACCGAAACCGGATGGAAAACCGTGCTCGAAATTGTCGAACTCGGCTTTGACGGCCTCTTCCGTGCCCGCGGCTTGCCGCATATCGGTGATTCCCTGCCCGCGCTGGTTATACCGATCCAATGACTCCCGGGAAAGGCTGGAACACGCCGTGTCCCCGTCATTGCGAGCGAAGCGAAGCAATCCATCGCACGGCATATCGGAAAGATGGATTGCTTCGTCGCTTCGCTCCTCGCAACGACGTGGTGAGAGCGGCCCTCCTACTTCATCACACCCTTTTCCCTGTAATAGCGGATAGCGCCGGGGTGCAGCGGCACCGGGCTGCCGGTCGCGGCGGTCTGCAGCTTGATCTCCTTGCCGGCAGCGTGCGCATTGACGAGTTCGGGGAGCGACTCGAAGATCAGCCTGGTCATCTGATAGGCCAGATCGTCGGAGACCGCGGAACTCGTCACGAGATAGTTCACCACCGCCGCCGTCGGAACGTCCTTGTCCTGACCGGTATAGGTATTGGCCGGGATCGTTGCCGGCACGAAGGGCGGGCCGATCTTGTCGACGACGGCCTTCGGCACCGATACCACGGTGATTTCCGTCGCCGTCGAGAGGTCCTTCAGCGAGGCGACACCGAGGCCGGCCGACTGCAGCGTCGCATTGAGCTGGCGGTTCTTCATCAGGTCGACGGATTCGGCAAAGGGAAGATATTCGACCTTGCCGATGTTCTTGTAGGTCATGCCGGCGGCCGCAAGGACCGCGCGCGAATTGAGTTCGGTGCCGGACCGCGGCGCTCCGACCGAGAGGCTCTTGCCCTTGAGATCGGCGAGCGTCTTGATGCCGCTATCCGATGTGGCGACGATCTGGATGTAATTCGGATAGATCGCCCCTATGGTGCGCAGCCGGTCCAGCTTGGACTTGAAGCCGGCCTCCTCGTCGCCCTCCCATGCCGCCTTCAGCGAGTCGCCGAGCGCGAACGCGAGTTCGCCGCGGCCCTGCTGCAGCAGGATCAAATTCTCGACCGACGCCTTGGTGGCCTGCACCTGGGTCTTCACATTCGCAATCTTGTCGCTGTAGATCTTTCCGATGGCGACGCCGAGCGGGTAATACACGCCGGAAGTTCCGCCGGTTAGGATGTTGATAAAGGACTGCGCTTGCGCGCCGGGGGCAAAAAATATCGCCGCCGTGGCTACGGCGGCTGCAATCAATCTGGAGTTCATGAAAACCATTCTCCAATTATTTTGCCGGGAAATTGGACGGGCCGCGGTCCCGGGTCAAGCCGTCCGATAAGCTAACAGATGCCCCCGATATACGCCCACAAGGCCCTTGCCACGGTTACCCAAATTGGACTGAATGCGCCCCTCGAAAGGCCCGCGGAAGCCGGGTCTGCAAACGTAACGGGTCCCCGGGGAAAGTATGGCAGCAGACAAGACAACGCCCGCCAATGACGAGGTCGTCGCGGTATCCGACGAAGCCCTGCAGAAGGCAGAAGCCTTCGTCGAGGCGGAAGAAGGCGCGGCCAACCGGCTGATGGGTTGGGCGGGAAGGATTTCGACCGCGATTGCCGTGGTCATGAGCCTGTTCCACCTCTACGCCGCCTACGCCATCGTTCCGACCCAGGAGCTTCGCTACACCCACGTCGCCTTCACGCTGGTGCTGAGCTTCCTGCTGTTTCCGCTGGCAACGCGGTTTCGCAACCGCGTGCGCTGGTGGGACGTCGTTCCCGGGATTTTCGCGGTTGCAACCATTGTCTACGCCTTGTGGGGCGGTGATGATTTCACCGATCGCGCGACCACGCCCGACCATTGGGACGTGATCGTCGGCATCGTCTTCATCGTGCTGGTGCTGGAGGCGACGCGGCGCACCACCGGCGCGATCATGCCTGTGGTGTCGATCCTGTTCATCGCCTATGCGATGCTGGGTCCGTATCTGCCGGCCCCCTGGACCCATCGCGGTTACGACGTGGCCCGCCTGGTCGGTCATCTCTTCATTACCTTGGAGGGTATTTTCGGCGTCGCCGTCGACGTGTCGGCAACGCTGATCATCCTGTTCACGATCTACGGCGCGTTCCTGCAGCAATCCGGCGCCGGAAAATTCTTCATCGATTTCTCGCTGGCGTTGATGGGCGGCAAGCCGAACAGCGCCGGCCGCACCGTGGTGCTGTCGTCGTTCCTGCTCGGCGGCCCCTCCGGCTCCGGCGTCGCCACCACCGTGATGATCGGCACCGTGGCCTACCCGATGATGGAGAAGGCCGGCTTCGAGAAGAACGCCGCCGGCGGATTGCTCGCTGCCGGCGGCCTCGGCGCAATCCTGTCGCCGCCGGTGCTGGGCGCCGCCGCATTCCTGATCGCCGAGTTTCTCAAGATCAGCTATCTCGACGTGATCTGGATGGCGACCATCCCGACCTGTCTCTACTACATGTCGCTGCTGTTCATGGTCGAGCTGGACGCCAAGAAATTCCACGCCAAGAACGTGACCTTCACGCCCGAGATGTCGCTCGGCCAGATGACGAAGCGTTACGGCTTCCACTTCATCTCGCTGCTTGCCGTGGTCGTGTTCATGATCATCGGCTACTCGCCGTCCCTGTCGGTGTTCTACGCCATCGTCGTCACTTTCGCGCTGAGCTTCCTGCGCAAGGATACGGCGCTGATGCCGAGCAAACTGGTGAAGGCGCTGGCCGACGGCTCGATCGGCGCGCTGAATGCGGCGACCACCTGCGCCTGCGCCGGCATCGTCGTCGGCATTGTGACGCTGACCGGCCTCGGCCTGAAATTCTCGTCGATCGTCATCAGCTATGCCGGTGGCAGCCTGCTGCTGACGGCGATCTATACTTCGCTGATCGTCTGGATCATCGGCCTCGCCGTGCCCGTGACCGCCTCCTATATCATCTGCGCGGTGATTGCAGCGCCCGCGCTGATCAAGCTCGGCGTGCCCGACTACGCCGCGCACATGTTCATCTTCTACTATGCGGTCCTGTCGGAAGTGTCGCCGCCGACCGCGCTGTCGCCGTTCGCGGCGGCCGCCATTACCGGCGGCGATCCCTACAAGACCACGCTGCAGTCCTGGAAATACACGCTGCCGGCGTTCCTGGTGCCGTTCGTGTTCGTCCTCGACCCGCAGGGCCCGGGCCTCTTGATGTCGATCCCCAAGGGCGGATCGTGGGTCGATATTCTCGAAATCACGATCAAGACGACGTTCGGCCTGCTGGCGCTGGCGGCGTTTGCCCAGAACTGGGCACTGCGACAAAATACAGCGGTCGAGCGCGGCCTGCTTCTGCTATCGGGATTGCTGCTGGTGTTCCCAAGCCTGATCGAGGCGATCGTCGAATGGATCATCGGCCGCGATATCAGCTACACCTACGTGCCAGGCCTGATCATCGGTCTTGGCGTGGTGCTGTGGCAGGCCAGAACGCGGTCGCCATCGCGGCCGGCGCTCACAACATAGAGAAGAAGAAATTGAGGAGACAAGAATGAAGAAGACTACAGCAATTTTGACTATGGCGATGGCACTGGGCATCGCCTTTGCCGGCGCAGCCAGCGCGCAACAGAAGACGATGTCGATCGGCACCGGTGGCACGGGCGGCGTCTATTATCCGCTCGGCGGCGCGGTCGCCAACGTGCTGTCGAAGAACCTGCCCAATGTGCAGGCCACCGCGGAAGTCACCGGCGGATCGGTCGATAATCTCAAGCTGATCGGCGCCGGAAAAAGCGAAATGGGCTTCACCATGGCCGACGCCGCGCTCGATGCGCTGAAGGGCGAAGACAAGTTCAAGAGCGGCAAGCTGCCGTTGCAGGCCCTGCTCGTGGTCTATCCGAACCGCATGCATGTGGTGACGGTGGAAGGCACCGGCATCAACACCATGGCAGACCTGAAAGGCAAGCGCGTCTCGACCGGATCGCCCGGCAGCGCGACCGAGGTGATGGCGTTCCGCGTCATCGAGGCGGCCGGCCTCGACAAGGACAAGGACATGAAGCGCGAACGGCTCGGCGTTTCGGAATCCGTGAACGCGGTCAAGGACCGCAAGATCGACGCGTTCTTCTGGGTCGGCGGCATTCCGACCGCCGCGGTGACCGATCTCGCGGCGACGCCCGGCATCAAGATGAAGCTGATCGACCATGGCGACCTGGCCGAGAAGATGAACGCCAAACACGGCAAGCTCTATTCGGCGAGCACGATCAAGGCGGGCTCATATCCCGGCTACGACAAGGACAATTCCATCACCGAAGTCTGGAACCTGATCGTCACCGGCGACAAGATGAGCAACGAGGACGCCTACACCATCGTCAAGACGCTGGTGGAGAAGAAGGCCGACATCGTCGCCGTGCACAAGGAAGCCGAGAGTTTCTCGCTCGACAACCAGGTGCAGGAGCGTTCGCCGATCCCGTTCCACCCCGGCGCGCTGAAATACTTCAAGGAGAAGGGCGTCGGCGGCTAGGCCTCGATATTCGCCATCCGGATAGAGCGGAAGCGAAATCCGAAAGGGAAAGCTACAGTGATCGCGGCCCACCGAAGGCCGCGGTCATTTTTTTGTCTGATGAAGCGATGGGTGCGTCGCATCATTGCTGCTTCTGCGAAGGAGCGCTCAGGCGGTGTTCGCAAGGCCACGAACATTGCGGCGCCGGCAAATGATCACAGGCGTTAACATGCGAGGCTGACTGGACAATTGCCCAAACTGGCATCAGCCATCGAAGCCCCATGAAATCGTCAGTTGCACTTGCCCGGACGCTCACTTGGCGCGTCGAGGCCGGCAATTCCTCTAAAATTTTATTCATGTCGGCGGCTTTAACCCTACTGAAGTAATCATGTGACCTCCCGCAAAATTCCATTATTGCGACCTCAACGCGGATGTACCAATGGCGCCGGGGTATTTGTCGGGAGGGCGGCATGGAGCAGATCAACTTCAGCGAGCATTCGCGAGCAGTTCACTTCGGACACCGGAAGCTGACGCCGAGAGCGTGCGTCATCGACAGCAAAAAACACCTCCGACTGTTCCTTTCCGACGCGCTCGAGGATCTCGGGTTCGTGACCTGCGAATGCGGTCAGGCCGCGGACCTGGCCGGCGTGCTGCAGGCGGAGCAGCCGGATCTGATAGTCCTCAGCGTGTGCGTCGACGGGATCAATGTCGGCGAAATTCTCGAGGCCATCGTCCGGAAGAATTTCGGCGGCAAAGTTCTCGTCATCGGTCAACCCGACTCGATTATGGTTAAGGCCGTCCGGCAAATTGGCGAGGAATACGGCATTGCCATGCTGCCTTCCCTGCCAACGCCATTCGGCGCGGCGAGCCTGCGCGCCACCGTCGCGGAGCTCTTGCCGGCCGAGCCGGCGCCAAGTCCAGCCGTCGACGTCGCCGAGGCGTTGAAGGCCGGCTGGCTCGAATTGTGGTATCAGCAGAAGATCAACACCCGCACGCTGATGCCGAGCGGCGCGGAGGCGCTGGTCCGGATGCGGCATCCGGCCTGGGGCGTGGTCCCGCCGGCCTATTTCATTCCCGACGACAATGATCCGCATTTTCGCAGTCTCTCCGAATTCGTGATCGGCCGCGCCATCGAGGACTGGCGCTATTTGCTGGAGAGCCAGGGTCCGGTCGACCTCTCGGTCAACCTGCCGGTATCGTTTTTCGGCAATGCGGCGGCGGTGCGCGATCTGTGCAGCGCCATGCCCGTCCACCCCGCGTTCGGCGGGCTCCTCATCGAAATCAACTGCAGCGAGGTGATCAGCCAGCCGGAACTCGCGGTAGACGCCGCCAGACGGCTGCGCCTGCACAATATCGCCATCGCCATCGACAATGTCGGTGCGGAATGGCCCGCGCTCCTGGAGCTGCGGAGCTTCCCGTTCGCCGAGTTGAAGGTCGAGCAGCAATATATCAACGGCTGCGCGGACAACCGGCTGAAGCAGACGGTATGCCGGCGGATCGTCGAACTGGCCCGCGACAACGGCGCCCGCGCCACCGCACAGGGCATCGAGAGCCGCGCCGATTACCTCGCCGCGCACGACATGGGCTTCGATCTGGTCCAGGGTCACCTGTTCGGCAAGCCGGTCGGCGTGCGGAAATTCGCGCGCTCGCGCTCGCAGCTCGCCGCCGAGAAAGTCCTCTAGGCGAAGCTCACTCGAACTTCATGTCGAGGCATTTAGAGATGTCGGAGCCGAGCCCGGACGAGATGATGATGCAGCCGCGCACCTTCAGCGCATTGTTGTCGCTGGCCCACACGGCATAGCCGCCGGGACCGAAGAACGAATTGGTGTTCGGCCCTTCGGTTTCGGTCGCATCGAACGAATAGCTCGAATCGGTATCGAAGATGCGCGGCCTCTTGGCGCAGCCGCCGTCGGCCTGCACGTTGATGACTTCCTTGTTGTCCCGCGTCAGCGCCAGCGAGACCTGGCAGCGGAAATATTCCGACGTCTTGGTGTTGAACACGTAAGCGTAGGATTTGCAGGTCGACGTGTTGAGCTTGCCCGCGCTCAATCCCCGGCTGCAGGCGATCCGCTGGTTGTTGGAGAGCTTGAAGTCGTCAGCCTGCGCCGCTTGGGCCAGCGTCATGAACGACAGCGCAACACCGAGACCGATCTTCACGACGAGGTTCATCCTGACCATCCCTATGACGTTTTTCGCAATGCATGCTTGTAGCCGGAAACGCGAACATAGTCGCGAAGTCGAAGCCGGGAAATCACAAAGTCTCAAGAGCTGTGTGATGCGTCCAAGGGGCCAATTGACGGCGTCACATCGTTCGTGATTTGTTCAAAAAATGGGACAGGAAGCCGAACGGCTTTGCGGGGAGGATGGATGATGAGAAACGTTTCGACAAAAACAGTTTTGGTGGCGGCCGTACTGACGGGGCTGGCGACATCGGCATTCGCGCAAGCTGCGGCGCCTGCACCCTGGGAGCTGAAGTCGGACATGGGCTATGCCTACGGCAAGGACGGCAAGACGCTTTCCTACAAGATGGGCACCAATAATGCGGGCCTGCTGCTCAAGGGCGCCAAGAAGGTGCCGAGGGGCACGCTGTTCTTCGTCGGCGAGAATGGCCAGCTTTACATGCGGACCGGCCCCTATCTCGAGGGCGACGGCAGGTTCATGTTCGGATCGAATTGAGCTTTCTTCCTTCTCCCCTTGTGGGAGAAGGCGGCCATAGGCGGCCTTCGGCCGCCGTTTCCCAGAACGCCGATGCTTTGCATCGGCTACGGCGAAGCGAAGACGGATGAGGGGTCTGTCTCCGCGGAGAGACCCCCTCATCCGGCGCGGATTTCGTCCGCGCCACCTTCTCCCACAAGGGGAGAAGGGAAGAGACCGACTTAAAACGCCCCCGCCAATTCCTTCGCGCCAGGCTTGCCAGAGTTGAAATCCATCCGCTCGTCGGTAACCGCCAATAGCTTCGCCACCGTGTTGTGGCGGATCGCGACGGGGTTGCGTTCGTAGCCGCCGCGCTGGAAGAAGTTCGAGGTCGGCACCCGCTCGCGCATCGCCTGCGGCATGGTCACCATGTCGAGGCCAGTGCCATCGCCAGTCAGGTTCATCATTTCGAGTTCGGCGGCCGTCAGCGGCCGATTATAGCCCTTGGCGCGGGCAAAGATCACCGACGTCAGGAGCTTGTGGGTCTGCAGCATCGGCCCGATGTCCACATCGAGCACCATGGCGTGCACTGCCCAGCCTTGCGGCGTATTGGCGAGTTTCTCATGGTCGGACCAGGTGTCCGGCACCGTGCGCGTGAACGCTACCATCTTTTTCAACACGGCAAGCTTGTGATCCATCGCCTTGCGCGGCGCGCCTGACAGCGGCGCGGCCCTTGCCGTCAGTTCCTTGATGAATTCGTGGCCCTGTTCGGCGAACAATTCGACGCTGTTGGTGGTCAGCAACTGATTATAGCCGATCGCGGTCGAAATCGCGCGCGAGCCCGGCTTCGACGGATTCAGCCCCGACTGCATGTCATAATTGCCGTTGCCGCCGGTCTCGAACGAGTAGACCCGTGTGGCCTGTTCGCGCGTCAGTCCAGCCGCCAGCGCGTAACGGGCGTAGGCGCGCTTGAACTCGACCTCGGACGACGGCCGTTGCGGCGTAAACTGGAACTGCTCAGCGGCGGCTTTCAGGAAATCGGCGACCACCGGCAGCGGCTTGCGCTCGCGCGACGGCTTCTCCTCCTCGGGCTCTGGGCTGACCGGCCGCTTCGGACCGCTGTAGGCCGGCGGCTGCGTCAAAACATAATCGTCAAGCGTGATGGTCTGGCGTTCCCGGCGCTTGGCGTTGCGCCCCTTCCGCTTCTCGGAGATCGAAGCCCAATAGGCGCCCGCCTCCTCTTCGAACGCGGCGCGCGCTTCCTGATATTCCTTCAGCTGGCGGCGATATTCGGCCATCGCCTGCGGCGAGGCGGCTTGCGCCATCGCATCGGCGGTCGAGGAAGGGAGCGGCTCGACCGCCACGGCAGGCGGCGCACTCGCAAGCAGCGCGAGCGCGACACATCCGGAACCCATGCGAATCAATGGCAGGCGCATGGCCCCCTTGTAGCAAGCATCCCTGCGAAGTCAGCCCCTGAGGGGAGCGACAATAAGCGGCGCTGCCTTTCTTCCCTTCTCCCCTTGTCGGAGAAGTGAAGAGTCCACATCACTCCTGCTCGACGCCGCTGGCCTTGACGAGCTGTGACCACTTCTTCTCGTCCTTGTCGATGAACTCGGCGTAATCTTCCGGCGTGCCGGGCGTGATCTCGGTACCGTCATTGCCGAGTTGCCTCTTCACCTCGTCGGAGGCAAGCGCGTCGCGCAGCGCCTTGTTGAGCTTGTCGACGATCGGCCGCGGCGTGCCGGTGGGAGCCACGAGGCCGTAATAGAGCGAAGCATCGAAAGCGGCGAGCCCCGCCTCCATCATGGTTGGCACATCAGGCAACAGGCCCGATCGCGTGATGCTGGTAACCGCGAGCGCGCGCAGTTTGCCCGCGGCGACATTGGCGTGCGAGGCCGGGATCGGTGCGAACGCCATCGGGATGTGACCGCCCAACAGATCCGTCAGCGCAGGTCCCGTGCCCTTATAGGGGATGTGCACCAGCTTGATCCCTGCCGCGCGCGCAAAATATTCGCCGGTGATGTGGCTGGCGGTGCCGGCGCCGGCCGAACCGAAATTGACCTTGTCGGGATTGGCCTTGGCATAGGCGATCAGTTCGGCAACGCTTTTCGCGGGGAATGACGGATGCACGACCAGCGAATTCGGCGCGTTGCCGATCATGCCGATCGGCGCAAAATCCTTGCGCGGATCGTAGCCGGGATTCTTGTAGAGCGAGGGACCAATCGCCAGCGTGCCGGTGTAACCTAACAGAAGGGTATAGCCATCGGGATCGCTCTTGGCGACCGCCTTGGTGCCGACCGTGCCGCCGGCGCCGGGACGATTATCAACTACGACCTTCTCGCCGAGCAGCTCGCTCATCTTGTCGGCGATGGCACGGCCGACGATTGAGGTGCTGCCGCCCGGCGCGAACGGAATGACGAGCGTGATAGCGCGGGCGGGATAATTTTGAGCGTGCGCTGAATCGATGGCCATGCTCACACCGAGCAGTGCGGCAACGACACAAAAGTTTTTGATCCAAGTGGACATGATGAGCGCGCTCCCAGAGTTTATTTTTCTTGTTGGCGCGGCCATCGTCGCTGAAACAGCCGGCATTCGCAAGTTGACTTCCGGGCGCTCGGGTGGACATTGCGATTCATCCTATCTCACATCGTGAGATGGATGCGCGATACTACCTCCACGCAAACACCGGTTGCTCCAGTTCCGCAACGCGGGTGCTTCTTCCCGCCAGCACTTCGGCAAATTGATAGATCAGCGCCGCGGTCGGCGCGTGGATGTGCTGGCCGGCATGGCGGAAGCGGATTACGCGCCGCGTGCTTTCGGGGATCATGGTGAAGCTGAACACGTCCTGGCGCTCGATATCGTCGAGCGCAACGCGATGCACCGAGGCGACCTCTGCCGGATTGGGAACGATACCGGCACTGGTGCTCACCCACACCACCACAGGCGTGATCAAATAGCCTGAGCGCGTCGGGTAGTCGTCGAGCAGGCCGAGCACATCGCTCTCCCTTAAGCCGACGCCGAGCTCTTCGCGCAATTCGCGCAGCGCCGCCTGCGCCTGCGTCTCGCCCAGGTCGCAGCGGCCGCCCGGCAACGCCCATTGGGCGGCGTGCGAACGCAAGGTCGCGGCGCGGCGGGTGAGGAGAAAGGTCGTGCCCCCGCCAGCCTCGGCTTCCGTCAGCGCAATGGCCACGGCCGCGCGCTTCAGCTCGGGCCCCTCGCCGTCCGAGGGCACCCGCGTGAAGGCGGCGCAGAGGCTTGCGATATTCCGCCGTGTGGTATCGTCAAATGATCGGCCCATCCCGCTTGACTACAACACAAGTGCAGCCGATGAAATGACCCTGACAGCATGACTATCAGCAGGAAACGGAACGCACGACATGACGGCCAAGGCCGCGGACAAACTGAAATCCGACGGCTGGAAGATCGTCGAAACCACGGGCTTCCTGCACCTGATCGGCCCGTTGTGGCAGCGCGTCGTGGATGGCAATCACGAGTACGCGCTAGCTACCGAGGACAAGCACCACAACCGCCGCGGCCTGGTGCAGGGCGGCGTCATCATGACCTTCGCCGACCGCACCTGCGGCATGACCGCCCGCTTCGTTTCCGGCAAGCCGACGCTGGCGACCGTGCAACTCGACACGCACTTTGTCGAGGCCGGCAAGATCGGCGAAATCCTGGTGTCGAAGCCGCATGTGGTGCGCTCGACCCGCAGCCTGATTTTCATCACCACGGAAGTCACCGTCGACAAACGCTGTATCGCGATGGCGAGCGGCGTGTTCAAGATATTGAAGAGTGAGAGTTAGACGCCGTCATTCCGGGGCGATGCGCAGCATCGAACCCGGAATCTCGAGATTCCGGGTCTGGTGCTAGCGCACCATCCCGGAATGACGGCCCAGGATGGAGGACCCACCCATGCAATACCGCCAACTCGGCCGCAGCGGCCTGAAAATTTCTCCGATTTGCCTCGGCACCATGATGTTCGGCGGCCCGACCGACGAGGCCACGTCGTCACGCATCATTGCGAAGGCGCGTGAGGCCGGCATCAATTTCATCGACAGCGCGGACGCCTATAATGGCGGCCAGTCCGAGCAGGTGGTCGGCCGCGCCATTTCAAACAATCGTGCGAACTGGATCCTGGCGACCAAGCTCGCCAACCAGATCGGCGACGATCCCAATCGCGGCGGGCTGTCGCGGCGCTGGGTGATGCAGGCGGCGGAAGAGAGCCTGAAGCGGCTCGGCACCGACTTCATCGACATCTACTATCTGCACAAGGAGGACCATGCGACGCCGCTGGAGGAGACGGTGCGCGCCATCGGCGATCTGATGCGGCAGGGCAAGATCCGCTATTTCGGCATCTCGAACTATCGCGCCTGGCGCGTCGCCGAAATCTGCAACATCTGCGACAACAACGGCATCGACCGCCCGATCGTCAGCCAGCCTTACTACAACGCCATGAACCGCATGCCGGAGGTCGAGCACTTCCCGGCCTGCGGCTATTATGGCCTCGGCATCGTGCCCTATAGCCCGCTGGCGCGCGGTGTGCTGACCGGCAAGTACAAGCCTGATGCCGCGCCCGACAAGGAGACGCGCGCCGGCCGCGCCGACAAGCGCATGATGCAGACCGAATGGCGGCCGGAATCGCTGCAGCTCGCGCAGGAGATCAAGCGGCACGCCGAGGCGCGCGGCATCAGCGCCGGACAGTTCGCGGTTTCATGGGTACTGAATTCGGCCTTTGTCAGCGGAGTGATCGCGGGCCCCCGCACGGAGGAGCAGTGGGACGATTACGTGAAGGCGCTCGACTATCGCTTCACGGCGGAAGATGAGGCGCTGATCGACCGCCTGGTGGTCAGCGGGCACCCCTCGACGCCGGGGTTCAACGACCCGGCCTACCCGATCGAGGGGCGGCGGGCGCGGACGGATGGCCAGCCGCGATAAAGCGATCGGCCGGTCCGGCGGGCATCCACCACCTTTCGTTGTATGAGAGCTGGGATGCTCAGTAACAGGATAGTAACCTCGACCGTGGGAAACTTCCCCGTTCAGGTGGAGGTCCATCCGGTGGACGAGCACAGAACGGCACCACGGCGGCGCCTGCTGAAGGCAGGCAGGATTTCGTTTGGCGGCGGCACTATCGACTGCACCGTTCGCAATCTCTCCGAAACCGGCGCCGCCCTCGAGGTGAGTTCCCCCGTCGGCATTCCCGAACATTTCACGCTGGTGATCGAACCTGATCACATCCATGTGCCGTGCCGCGTCGTCTGGCGCAAGGAGACGCGGATCGGGGTTCATTTCGAAACCTGATTGGCAGAGCCGGCGTCGTGCGCGGCACGCGGCCGCGCACGACTATCGCGTGGCTATGGGAGCGAGTTCTCGCGCTCGAATGGTCAATGCCTGGATTCGAGGCTGACGATCACGCCGGTCGGCTCGGGCTCGTGAGGCGATAGCTTCGTCAGCGTCTCATCGCTCCAATAGGCGAGGTTCACGATCATGCCGACCGGCGATTCCGGCTCGGAAGCCTCGGTCGGCTCCAGCACGTTGAGCCCGCCGCTGTCGATGAAGAACGTGTGATCGCCAAACATGCTGGCCAGTTGCGGAACCACCGGATGATCGTCGGGAAGCGCCTGGGCTTCGAATTGCGACAACGCGCGTTCCACCTGTGCCGAGTTCAATTTCATGCACATCTCCTTAGCTGGCTTCTGGTTGGTGAGCACCGCGTGATGGCCTTGACCACACGCGGCTGTCCTGCGGAGGGAAATGACGTCAGGCACGTCCGACCTGATCGCTAGTCCCCACCGGCGCCGCACGCCGTCTCGCAAGATCGCTTTCAATTCCGCAAAACAAGCCGAATTGAATTCGGGACAGTGGTGCCTCTTTGCGCCGGTTCAACCCGGCAACGGAATTAAATTCGCAATGTTCCGCAGAAAGACAGGTTTTGAGTTCTTTCGCATCTGCTGGAACGCAGGGGAACCAGGCGGAACGTTGCAGCCACGCTAATCTATCTTCCGTTGGGAATGGGATGCCGCCTCGCCAGTTCGTCGAGCGACAGATGCGCTTCCTCGTCGCTCAGCGCGAAACGGACGATGACGTCCTGGCGACCGACCTGCCCCCACAGCCCCTCCGACGACCATTTCTGCGGCGCCGGCCCGCGCAGGCCTTCGACCCAGACAAAATACCATTCCGTCATCGCAGCACCTCAGGGGTCTTCGATCAGGTCTTGGACCGGAACCGGGTTGTGGCGTCGGTGCAATCATATCGCAGACCTCGCACGCGAAACAGGCCGGCGGCGCGGCTGCCACACTCGACCGCGCCGGAACGAGGCGGCCGCGAGCTTGGGCTTGAACCTTTTCCAACCCGGCGGCGACAATCCGGGTGATTGCCCAGAGGATTGCCGATCATGAATTCGCCAGCGCCAGCCGCCCAGCCCGCATCGAACAGCCCTGCCCGCCGCATCGCCGTGGCGCTGATCCTGAGCGGGCTGATCTTTACCGCGCTGTGGATCATGGTGTTCAACATGGTCATCTCGGTGCTGATCGGCGCCGGCTGCTGCGTCGTGATCGTTGCGGCAAGCTCCGCGTCGGACGTGGTCGAAATGATCCTCGATGCGGTGGCCTCCGTCATCTTCGGCGTCGTGGCCGTGATCGCGGCGATCTTCGGCGCGATTTTCAGCGTGTTCGGGTTTTAGGCCGGCCACTCGTTCCGTCCCGTCCATGAGCGGCCGCGGCCTTTTGGCCGGCGCGAAATCGTCTACTCTGTCGCGATGAACTGGCTCCTGGTAACGGCCGCCTTGGCCTGCAATCCCGGCGACCGCCTGGTCGACCTGCGCGACAAGATTCCGCGCGGGTTGAATTCGCTCGACCTGATGGTCACCGTCGAGCCTTTCTATGCGCGCTTCTACATCTACCAGCCGGGTTTTCCGGACAGCATCCAGCACTGCTGCGGCAACAAGCGCAGCTCGATCATCAAGGTGCCCGTCGTCGACGGCCGGTTTTGCATCCGGCAAAGCCAGCCGCAGATGAAATGGACGGTTCGGGCGCTCTCCAGGCCGGATATTCAGATGTAGCGGGGCGAAAGGTGCGCAGCACCAGCGACCGGCGCGGGCCATCTCTCCGCGTGATCGTGATCGGTCAGCGCCGCGGCGCTATAGCAGCACGCGCTGGTCGCGATAGGTTTTCCCGCCGCGCGAGAGCGTGACCGCGCCGCCGCGCGCTTCGACGACCGGCAACGCGGCCAGCGCGTTCACCACATGATGCAGGGTCGGCAGGTCCGACCAGTCTGCCTTGTGGAAGCGCACGGTGCCGACGCCCGTGTGCCGTTGCTCGACATGATTGTCCGGGTCGGCGGCCGGCGTGAGCGTGACCTGGCAGACATCCGTCTCGCCCCAGGCGCCCGTGCGTGGCGTGTATTTCAGCATCAGCGTTCCGTCCGAAGCCGCGGCTGGCCGGTGCGGATCCGTGTCCTGCAACTGCGAGACCTCGAGCTCAAGAAAGCGGAATCCCATCCAGCCCGCCGTGCAGATCTGGGCCCCGTTCCACCGGCGCGGCTCCGCGATCTCCGCATACAGCTTGGGATGTCCGATCTCGTCACGCCCGGTGATGATCGGATCGGCGAGATTCTCCCAGACGACGGCGAGAAACTTGCCGGTGGCCCGATCCCGCTGACCGGTGAATGTCGCCGGCCAGCTGACCCAGATCATCGTGTAGCCGCGCCCGGCAAGCCAGTCGATGTCGGTCATGTGATGAAATTCGACCGTGACCACCGGCTCGCCGGCCAGCGTAAACCCGTCAGGCAGATGCTGCTCCAGCAGCACGGGATCGGTGAGGAAACTCGCCGCGACGGAGAGGCGTCGTGGACTGCGCTTCGGGTCGCGCGCTACGCCATCCGGCATTTGGCGGGGTCCCGGCGCGGGGCCGAAGTGCGTCGGCATCCGGTAGATGCGGCCGGCCTCGAAACGGTAGCTCATCGTGGGCCTCCTGCGACAGCATATCGGGCAACGGACGCGTCGTGGCGGGGGGTGGTTCAACCCATTGACGAAATGAGCTATCAACCCCAATTGGTTTTTGACACACTGTTCAAAACCACATTCTTGACATCGCGTCAAATACTTTTTGGTTGTTGGCCGATGGAGTGGCAGAGGAGGGAAATGTGAGGCCGCGCGAGTTTGACCACGATGACGTCTTGCGTATCGCGTTCGACCAGTTCTGGCGCAAAGGAGTGCGGGGAACGTCGCTCTCGGACATCGCGCGCGACGCGGGTGTCCAGCGGGGCAGTCTCTACAATGCGTTCGGCAGCAAGGAAGCGCTGTTTCTGGCCGCCTACGAGCGCTATGCGAGCGAGTATCTTGGCTCGCTGCAAAAGGTGCTCGGCTCGGGTACTTTACGCGCGCGCCTCACGGCGTATTTCGATGCGGCCATCAAGAACTTCCGCTCCGGCTCGCCACCCCGTGGATGCCCGACCACGCGGGGACTGATGGAGCTGGGGGCTGCCGAAGGCGAAGGCCTGGACGAGAACGCGCGCCAGGCGTTTGCGGATCTGGTGGCGCGCATCACCGGTCTGCTCAAGAACGCGTTGTCAGATGGCGTCAAGCGCGGCGAGTTCAGCGGCGACCCCGCGATCGCCGCGTTGCACATTGTCACCGTGACGCGCGGACTGGCCGTGCTCGAACGCGCCTTCGGTGACGAGGCCGAGCTTCGCAAGATTGCGAAGCACACGGTCGATCTCGTGCTCGGCAAGGGCCGCTGAGAGTTCGCAAGCGCGCCAAAGTCAGTCGAATGCTACTCGCGCTATGCCAGACGTGCAGCACGAATTGGCGAAGGCCGGAGGGGTCGGGTTCTTCAGATAACAACGGGCAGACGGCCCCTGGAAGCCGGGCTTCACGAACGTCCATGCACGGCATGCGGGCGCCCGCAGGCAGAGATTCCGACAATCTGCTGCATTGCCCCTGAGGGCGATGTTGCGGAAATCATTGCCGGGCCGGTCCGTGTTCTGGCGGGATACGTCCCCTTGCGCCGAAGCGGAGATTCCTGAAAAGACGACAATGAATGCGGATGCGATCATCAAATGACGGAGATACATGGCAACCTCCTGTGGCAATGAATTCGCCAATTAGGCGCCTTGCAATCGCAACCGGATATTAGCTGGCTCACATGCGCACTGCGTCATGGATGCCTGTGACGAACATGTGATCGCCCTCCGGTAGAACCACCTCG
>Ga0081455_10002254_pt1 | contig 22968 bp, 19 predicted proteins | sample TabmetS3T2R1_FD_70207 | JGI IMG/M metagenome (GOLD analysis project Ga0081455, IMG submission 70207) | Tabebuia heterophylla rhizosphere microbial communities from the University of Puerto Rico - S3T2R1 | ecosystem: Host-associated > Plants > Roots > Rhizosphere ...
AATGCTAACGCGATTCTGGGATTTCGCTACGACACGCAGGAGTCGAAGCAAATCGAGGCCTTCCCCAAAGCGAAAGCGGCCGCCGTGCGCGCCCTGCAATTGAATGAACTGTCAACCGAAGCCCATACCGCGCTGGCCATCGTCAGGCAGCGCTACGATTGGGACTGGATGGGCGCGGAAAGCGAATTCAAGCGCGCGCTCGAACTGAATCCGAACGATGCGCCCGCGCTTGAGATGTATGCGCTCTATCTGGCGACTGTGGGGCGGCTGAAGGAAGCGAAGATCGAGATCAATCGCTCGCTGGAATTGGATTCGCTCTCATTCCAGATCAACCGCGACCGCGGAGAGATTCTCTATTTCGCGCGCGAGTATGAGCAGTCAATCGAACAACTCCGCCGCACGTTGAAAATGGACCCGGATGACCCGCAGGCCTTCGCAGCTCATCGTTTGTTGGGTTGGGTTTATTTACATCGCGGCCTGCCCGATCAAGCGTTGGAGGAGTTCATCGAAGCGCTACGGCTGCAACAAGCCGACGCGACCTGGCTCACTACGCTCCGGCAATCATACGCCGCGGCAGGGATGCAAGGTTACTGGCGTAAGTGGCTCGAAATGCATCAATCACGCATCCAGCGCGGGCGGCTCAATCCTTTCTACCTGGCGCAGATTTACGCATTCTTGGGCGAGACCGAGCAAGCTTTCGCATATCTGGGCAAAGCTTATGAAGACCGTACAGTGCGGCCTGCCGTTTTGCAGTTCAACCCCAACTTTGATCGTATGCGCGCCGATCCGAAATACGAAGCGCTGCTGCGCCGCCTCGCCCTTACGCCGTCAGCAGAGTCCGGAAAATGATGAAATCCATACGCACGTTGATCGTTGATGACGAAGTTCTGGCGCGACGGCGCATACGCAATCTGCTGCGCGGCAGAGTTGAGTTCGCGGTCATTGGCGAATGCGCGAACGGCCGCGAAGCTTTGAGCGCGATCAGGCGGCACGCGCCAGACCTCGTATTCCTCGACGTCCAGATGCCAGACCTGGACGCCTTCGGGGCGCTCGAAGAACTTACCGCCGATCAACTGCCGGTCATCATCTTTGTGACTGCCTACGACCAGTATGCGGTAAGGGCGTTTGAATTCCACGCGATTGATTATTTGCTCAAACCATTTGACGACGAACGCTTTGAAAAAACGCTGGAGTGGGCGCGGGCTCAGCTCGAACAACAGCAGTTCCGCCAACTCAGCGAGCGGATGTTTGCGCTGCTCGAAGATCATCGGGGCGGCCAGAGATCCGGGGCAGAGAAGAGTTCGGCCGCGCCGGCCGAGCCCAGGCCGCTTTCCCGCCTGATCGTCAAATCCGCAGGGCGCGTGTTTTTCATCCGGACCGAGGAGATTGACTGGGTCGAGGCCGAAGGTTATTACGCGCGATTGCACGTCGGGGGTAAATCACACCTGCTGCGCGAAACGCTGACAAATCTTGAATCGCAGCTCGATCAAAATCGCTTCCTGCGCATCCACCGCTCAACCATCGTCAACCTTGAACGCATCCGCGAACTGCTGACGCAGTCTCACGGCGAGCTCACAGTCGTGCTCGCCGACGGCACGCGGCTAAAACTGAGCCGCGGTTACCGCGACCGGCTAACAACATTGCTCGGCCAGCAGTTCTGAGAGCGCGCTTCGCAGCCGCAAAAGGCCGGCTCGCTGCAAATTCCAAACATCTCACTTCAAACTCACATCTTCATGCATTCCGTGGTCGTAACTACCGCGGAAGGCCCCACGCGCCTTCGTCACGCACACTCTTAAATAACAAGACGCAAAACAGGAGGACGGTTATGCGCACACTTTTCTCTGTCTTTCGCGCCGCGGCTTCAGTCGCACTGATGGCCGGCGCGATCATACCCGCCTCAGCTCAGGGCGACGACCAACGCCTGGCTGAAGCAAAAGCTCAGACCGCCAGCTACCTTCGCTACTTCAAATTCGAGTCGAAGTTTTCAGCGAAAGAAATTGACCGTCTGGCTGAACTGCGGATGAAGGTTCATTCGCCCTCGACGAGCCTCGAGGATCGGCAGGCCGCGCTCAAGGAGTTTGCGACGATGCTGTTCCGCGCCGCCGGGACGACTCCGTTGCCGCCTGAGCAGGCGCTGGAAAACTTTGCGAAGAACAACGGACAGGCAGTGCATCGGCTGGTTAATGATTCGGGCGCGAAACAGCCTGGCGGCTCAACGCCGCTCGGGAATCTCGGCGCGGTCGAAAAGCGCGGGCGCGGGCCCATTCCGATGATACTGATCGCCGACATCAGGACCGACTGGTCCCTCTACCGAAGCTTTATGGATCGCAACGCGGAGCGCTATACGATGTACGCGGTGACACTGCCCGGCTACGGAGGCGCGCCCGCGCCGCCCAGGCCTGAGACGCTCGATCTGAAGACGACGCCGTGGTGGGACGGGGCGGAGAAGGGCGTCATCAGTTTGATCGAGAAGAACAGACTCAATAAGCCTGTAGTCGTCGGGATGGCCACGAGTTCATACCTCGCCACACGTCTTGCGGTCAATCACCCTGACAAGATTCGCGCTGCGGTCGTGATTGATGGAAATGTTTACGCCACATTCCGTTCGTTGGCCAACCCGGACTATCCGGCCACGCTGGAGGAGCGCCCCGACGTGTTGATGAAGCAGCCGGGCGCGATCGGGATGATCTCCGAATTCCTGCCCGTGTTGACGCCGTCACGCGAATCGGCCGAAGCGAGGATAAAAGCTCTGCAACCGGCGCAACTCGCTCAGTTCTCCGCCGGCGTCCGCGAGATCGAGCGCGCCCGAGCGCTGGCCATCGACGCCGCAGTGTTTTCCGACCCGCGCGCGTACCGTTACAACGTCGAACTGTTCGCGAGCGATTTAACGGGAGCGTTGAAGAGTCTCAAGGTCCCATTGCTGGCCATCCCGGCGATCCACGACGACAACTCGCCTGGCCAGGGCGGACCCTCGCCCTCACAGTGGTACGAGGCCAAAATGAAGTACCCGGCGATTCCGCTCACCGTCGCGCCATTCGAAAACACTCGCACTTACGTCACCGAAGAAGCGCCGCAGGAACTCGACAGGGTGATCGAATCCTTTCTGGACGGCAAACCCGCGGAGGGTAGAAGAGGATTGTCTATGGCGACCAGGCCTAGCCCCCGCGGCGAAGTCGGAGAGCAGATCGGAGCGTTGAAGGTCTCGGTCACATACGGCCGCCCGCAGGTCAACAAGCGGCAGATCTGGGGCCAGCTTGTGCCATACAACCGGCTCTGGCGTACCGGAGCCAACGAGGCGACTTACATCACCTTCAGTAGCGACGTGCTTGTCGAAGGTCAAAAGCTGGCGGCGGGCAAATACGCCCTGTTCACTATTCCGACCGAAACCGAATGGACTGTCATCTTCAACAGGGTGCCAGGCTTGTGGGGGCATTTTTACTACAACCCCGAATTCGATGCGCTGCGGGTTAAAGCCAAGCCGCAAACGGCCGAGCATCAGGAGTGGCTGAGTTACAGTTTCGAGATGCTCTCGCCCACCTCGGCGAATGTGGTCGTCCACTGGGAGAAGATCAAGACGCCATTTAAGATCGAGGCCGAGCCTGCGAAGGCTACAGCCTCCGGAAATTGAGTCACGTAGGCCTATACATGTTTTCAAATGTATGAAGATTATTAGCCACAGAGCGCACAGAGGGCACAGAGAAATCAATATTGCCTCTGTGCCCTCTGTGCGCTCTGTGGCAATTCATCCAAATGAAAGCCGCTGTAGTGGCCAATTCAGAGGTGAGATGAACGGAATACCGTTTGCGGAAATGAGCGGCCTGCGCCTATCCCTGGCGGGCCGCTCTGGCGTATGCGGCAGGTGATACTCCCACTATCGCCTTGAAATCCCGGACGAAGTGGGCCTGGTCGCTGTAACCCAGGTTCAGGGCGATCGTGGCCTGACTGACCGATGCGCCGGCCGCCAGTTGTTCCGCGGCCTCGTGAAGACGGTAACGCTGAATCACCCACTTGGGACTTACCCCGACGTACCTCGCGAACAATCGCTGCAGCGTTCGTTTGTTCAAGCCGTAGCGGTCGATGAGGTCTTCCACCTTGAGGATCCCTCGATCCTTCGCCACGGCATAGACGATCTCCGTTACCCGAGGGACATTCTCATCCGGCTCGGGGCGGCGAGCGCGGAGAAAATCCTCAACGACGTTGATTCGGGATATGTCCGCGCTCTCCGCGAGTACCGCGCGGTCCAGGTCGTCGCCTTCCGCGCCGAAGACGTCGTGAAGAGACGCCGTCATATCCGAAAACCTCGACACCGGGACGCCCACAAATGGGTAGAACCCTCCAGGCGTGAACTTCACCGCGAACACGCCGCCCTTGTCCTTAAGTAGCCGGGAGAACTTCGCCCGCGCCGCTCCCCTGATCCTGCTCCCGCCGCCCTGTTCGAAGACCATGTGCACGCTGGGGTGAGGCAACGTCTCGGCCTGCTCCGGCGCTTGCCCACGGAGGTCCCATTCCACCACCCAGTAGTGCTCCACATATGGATCGAGATCGGGGGAAGAATGATAGCGCCCGTGCCGATAGCGCTGCCGGTCGGCGACTGCGGTTTTCAATATTCCCCTGGGGGAATCAATCTTACGGCGAATCATAGCGTGTCGCGTTTCTTCAATACATCTGGTGTAAGGTTCGCTATTATCATATGGGATTGGCGGGATTGGAGGAAACCATGAAACAACTCGTAATTCTTTTCGGACTGACACTCGCCTGCCTGAACGTCTGCGTTCGGGCTGATGAAGGCGCTGGCGAATCTACTCAGAAGGAGACAACCATGACTGCTCGCGGAACATTTGATGTAAAGGCGACGCCACAACCACAGGATGACAGCGCAGGAGGGCCTTTTGGCCGGCTGTTTCTCGACAAACAGTTCCACGGCGACCTCGAGGCGGCCAGTAAGGGGCAAATGCTGGCGGCCGGAACCGCCGTCGAAGGTTCGGGCGCCTATGTCGCGTTTGAAATGGTGACCGGCGCGCTAAACGGTAAGCGGGGAAGCTTCATCCTGCAACACAAGGGGACGATGAGAAAGGGCGTCTATGAGATGAGCGTGACCGTGGCGCCGGATTCGGGGACCGGTGAGCTTGCCGGGATCGCCGGCGCGATGAAGATCATTATCGAAGGCGCGAAACACTCCTACGAGTTCGAGTACACACTTGGAGGAAAGTGAGATCGCAACCTAATTGTGCGCGTAGTAGCCCTGCCGTGTCCGCGCGATCAGCTTGCGATTTCCTCCATGGTCGATCGCGACGCGCACCGAACGAAAGGATCCATCGTGCTTGTCGTTGCTAGGATAATAGCTGATCACGTACTGCTCGCGCAGGTCTTTGGCGATCTGCGCGGCGATGGCGGGCGTTTCGCTCGCGTCCGTGGGGAAGAAGCCACGACCGCCGGAATCTTCAGCCAATCGGGTCAAGAGGTCTTTTGCCTTCCTGGCGGGCGATCTCCCGAACAGATCGCCAGGCTCTACCTTGTCTACGAAGCCGACTAGATAAAGCTGGACCTCGTCTTCCTTCATCACCTCTATAACCTCTTTCTCCTTCACAGAACTGTTCTTCTCCAGCCCGTCCGTTATTACGATGAGCGCCTTGCGCCGCCGCTTGCCCTTCTCGCGCGCATGGTCGGCGGTGGCGATAATCGCATCGAGCAGCGCCGTCCCACCGTTGACGGTTAAATGTCCGAGCGCGCCCTCCAACTCGCGCCGGTCGGAGGTGAACTCCTGAAGAAGCTCGGCCTCGGTCTTGAATTGGGCGAGGAACGCCTCGTCGTCGGGCCGCATTTGCCCGATTAAGCCGCGCGCCGCCTCCGACACCGTATAGAGTTTTGGCCGCATACTGGAGGAGGTGTCTATCACCAGTCCCATGCTCACAGGAGTCTCCTCGCTGCTGACCGCCTCAATGCTCTGACTAATCTTGTCCTCGTAAACTACAAAGTCATTTCTCGTCAGGCCGGCTACCGGGAGTCCGTTCTGATCTGTCACTTTCACGTCGAGTTGGACCATCTCTGTAGGTATCTTGATTGGTCCGCCAACAGTGTCCTCTGACTGCCGTTCCGCTCGCGCTTCCTGGCGCTGTGGGGGTTTTTTCTGCTTGTCGCCCCTTTGCTGATTGAACTGCATGGCGGGTGGAGGTTGTGGCGGGTTCTGGGCGGTCGCCAGGCCAATCGTGATTGCGAGACACGCGCACACAGGCGCGATAACGATGACTACACGTACCTGTTCTCGATGGCGCATGAAAAAATGCCCCTTTCCTAGATTAAGCTTCTGTTGAAAGCATCAATTCATTGCAAAGGGAGATTCGCTATTATACACCCAAACAGGGTAACGTTTGTTTACTGATAATCCGTCTGAGCACTATAATTTTAGCTTCGCAAACTTAATCACCGATCTGCCAATCTAATGAGGAAGGAAACAATGTCGAGAACTTGTCGTGGTCTGGTTCCATCGCTGTTAATAATCCTCATCGCGCAATCGCTAATTCCTTCTGGCGGCGCCAGGGCACAGCAGAAAAAACAATCCCAGGAAGGAAGGCCGCAGACTCAAGAAGGGCTCGAGCCGGCGATCCGCCTCGGCACGCAACTGGTCAACGTGCTCTTCAGCGTCACCGACAGGCAGAACCGCTATGTCAACGACCTGACGGCGAGTGACGTGAAGGTGTTGGAGGACGGGAAGCCGCAGGAGATCTTTATTTTCAAACGCGAGACTGACCTGCCTCTAACCATGGCGATCCTGGTTGACGTGAGCAACAGCGTCGTTCCCGTACTCCCACAACTGACGGACGCCGGCGTGCGCTTCGTCAATTCCATCATGCGTCCGAACAAGGATAAGGCGGCGGTGATCGAGTTCGACGGCGAAGCGACGGTCGTGCGAGACCTGACTGCGAGCGCCGCCAAATTGCAGCGTGGCTTTGCGGAGATCGTCCGCAACGCGCCGCCGCCGTGGACCCGCGGTATGCCTCCGCCGATCATCCCCGGCGATCGTAAGGGAGGAACTTCCATCTTCGACTCAGTGATCGCGTCCTGCACGGACATGCTGGCCAGAGAAGTGGGGCGAAAGACGGTCATCCTGTTCACGGACGGTTACGACACCACGAGCCTTACCGAGCGGTCTGAAGCTATCGAAGAAGCGCTGCGCGCCGAAGTCGTTGTATACGCCATAGGGATCGGCGACCAGGACGATAGAGGGGTTGACAGGAAGGCGCTGGAGAAGCTTTGTGAGCCTACAGGCGGACGCGCCTTCGTCCCCAAAGATGTGGAAGGACTGGATCAGGCCTTCGAGCAACTCGAAAGGGAATTACGCCAGCAATACCTGGTGGCGTACGAGCCGGCGAATACGGCAGCCGACGGTAAATTCCGAAAAATCGAGGTGCGCATAGCCAACCACAAGGACATACGCGTCCGTCACCGGCGAGGTTACTACGGGCCCAGGGCATAACCTCAAGCCCTGTTTGACATACAGATCCACGCAAGTCGGACGAGCCACACCGCGCCAACGCAATGACGTCCGTTTCAGTATAGAGGACCAGGCGCCTGGGTTGTTTGCAACAGAACCCTTTAGTGTGTGAGCGCGTAGATGATGTAGTTGACCCCAAACTTGTAGGCCTCGTTGGTGGTGTCAATGGGATAGAATGGATTGCCCGACCATTGCCAGTAATCGCTCACGTCATTGTTGTAGTTCACGATCATCATCAACCGGCCAGTACTGTCTTCCAACCCATAGAACTTCGGCGTCCACCTGCCATAAGGCGGCTGTACATCCAGGGTTTTGATTGAGAAAAAGCAGTTGAAGATCGGGTGCGAGAGGTCGAGCTCCTTGAGTTCGTATTCGGGGAAGGCCTGTTTGATCTGCGCCGCGAACTCATGCCAGTCGTCCAGCCTAAAGTCGTCAACGAGCAGGAATCCGCCACGGAGGCAGTATTCCCGCATCCCCGCTAGCTCCTTCTCTGAGAGACGCATATAGCCCACCTCGCAGAGGTAGGCGAACGGATACTTAAATAGTTCCGGGTCGCCGAAGGCGTAAATGACTTCGTTACGGCCTAGCGTCACATCGAGCTTTGTCAGTTCGGCCATAATCTGCATCAAGTGGCGACCGGCGTCGGGATAGTCGTGCGACCAGGGCGGACCATTGTCGCCGAGCGGCATCCCCGCCCAGTCCGCGCCGACATCGAAGCGAATTCGGGCAAATGTAAAGCGGCCGGAGAGGTCCTCCTGGTTTTTCGGCGCGTCGTAAACTGGCGGTTGTTCTGAGGGCTTGTTGTGTTTCTTGGGTGACCGCTGAGCTAGCGCCAAGCTCGCCAGCAGGCAGAGCCCCGCCGCGATCAAGAAAGGGATTAGCCCGTGAGCCGTTGGCTTATTCATCTCAATTCCGCCTGGGTTGTTCGGCGCCCGCCTCGAATTCGCCCCTGTCGCGGAAGGCAAACTTGATTTCTTTGCCCCCATCTTTGGACAGATTTCCATTCCAGCAGCGCCGCTGGCGGGGAACCATAGCAGCGTCTCAGACAAAAAATCTATTGCACTTTGGTATAGTGGGCTGAGGAGCTTCGGTCGAAGGAAAAGCGACGCCAGGCGCGTTGACACGGTTCCCGATTTCATGCGATTTGCCGTCATGCGGCATGCCGGTCGCGCGTCTGGCGCGTTACGGGCAAAGCTTTCAGGCCGCATTCAAAGCGGGAGAAAATAAATGGACTGGCGTGTGATATTGACGACATTCGGCGTGATCTTTTTGGCCGAGTTGGGGGACAAAACCCAACTGGCGGCTATGACTCTGGCCGCTCAAACTCGGCGCCCGTGGGCGGTTTTCATCGGCGCGTCTATCGCCCTGGCTTGCGTATCGGCCGTCGGCGTCGCGGTCGGAGGCTTACTCGGCGAATTTCTGCCGCTGGCCTGGATCAAGCGCGCTGCGGCCGTCGTCTTCATCATCATCGGTGTCCTGATACTGGTCGGCGAGTTTTAGCAATGTTCAAGAGCGATCAAAGGCGCATTTACGGCTTCTGGCGTTCCGCCGCGCAATTTTTGTTCGGCGGCGTCATTCTGACTTTGCTGACCTATGTCTGCTTTCAATTCCAGGCGAATTCCACGACGGTCGCCCTTATTTATCTGATTGTCATCGTGGTGGTGTCCCTCACGAGTAGCTTCATTCCGGCGGCCTTTGTCTCTATCGTCGCCTACATATGCCTGGACACATTCTTTACCGCGCCGCTCTTCCGTCCGGCGATGAGAGAACTGCTGGACGTCGTGGCCCCCGTCACCTTTTTGACGACTTCATTTGTCATCACCCGCCTGATGTCCAGAGTGCGCAAGTCATTCCAGGAGATTCAGGCGTTAAAAGATCAGCTTAGACTCGCCATCGACACGATCCCAGGACTGGTTTGGAGCGCGCTGCCGGACGGCTCCGCCGAGTTCCTGAATCAACGTTGGCTGGAATACACGGGCCTCTCTTTGAAGGAGGGGCTGGATTGGGGCGGGAAGGTCGCGGTTCATACCGACGACCTTGCAAGGTTCATGGACGAATGGAGAGCAGCCTTGGCGGAGGGGAAACCCTTGGAGACCGAAGCGCGCTTGCGGCGCGCCGACGGAGAATATCGGTGGCTGCTTGTACGCGTCGTGCCGCTGCGCGACGAGACGGGAAAGATCGTTAAATGGTACGGGACGAGCACCGATGTCGAGGACCTGAAGCGGACTGAAGAAGCGTTGAGCAAGTCGCATGCGGAGCTGGCTCATGTCACACGGGTAATGACTATGGGAGAATTGGCGGCGTCCATCGCCCACGAAGTCAACCAACCGCTCTCGGCCATCATGAATAATGGCAGCGCCTGCCTGAGATGGTTGAACGGCGCCGCGCCCGACCTCGATGAGGCTCGCGAGGCCGCCCGGCGCATCATCCGCGACGGGAATCGGGCGGGCGAGGTCATCACACGGATTCGAGCGCTCTTGCGGAAAACCGATACGGAGAAGGCGCGGCTGGACATCAACCAAACCGTTCGAGAGGTCGTCATGCTGACGCGGAATGGGGCGGCGAGAAAAGGTGTGACGCTGCGCATGGATTTGGCCGCCGACCTTCCGCCCGTGCTGGGAGACCGGGTGCAGTTACAGCAAGTCATTCTCAATCTAGTGATGAACGGTGTGGAGGCGATGACGTCGACGCCAGGCCGGCCGCGAGAGTTGCTAATCCGTTCTCGTCCATATGAATCGGACAAAGCGCTCGTGGCCGTGCAAGACTCCGGCGTCGGCCTTGACGGGCAGGACCTCGAAAAGCTCTTCGACGCTTTCTACACGACCAAGCCGCAGGGGATGGGAATGGGGCTGGCGATCAGTCGCTCCATCGTGGAGGATCACGGCGGGCGGCTATGGGCTTCGCCGAATGACGGCCCCGGCGCGACCTTTCAGTTTACTCTTTTGAAATACCAGTAGGAGCGCTTATGGTCGATCCAGAAGCAATCGTCTTTGTCGTGGACGATGATGAGTCCGTCCGTGAGTCTTTGGGAGGCCTGATCCGGTCGGCCGGAATGAGAGTCGAGACGTTCGCCTCCGCGCGGCAGTTTTTGGCCGGCCCGCGAGTGGATGCGCCGAGTTGCCTGGTGTTGGACGTGCATCTCCCGGGACTGAGCGGGCTTGACCTGCAGAAGCGGATGGCCGAGGGCGACATCGAGATCCCCATTATTTTTATTACCGGTCGCGGCGACATTCCGACTACGGTGCGCGCGATGAAAGCGGGCGCCGTCGAGTTCCTTACTAAGCCCTTTCACGACCATGATCTTTTGGACTCGATCGGTCAGGCGCTAGAGCGCGACCGGACCGCGCGCCGTCGGCAGGCGGAGATGGCGGAACTGCGGGGCCGGTATGAATCACTTACGCCGCGCGAGCGAGAAGTGATGGGACTGGTGGTCTCGGGGCTGCTCAACAAACAAGTCGCCGCCGAGTTGGGCATAAACGAAGGCACTGTCAAAGTTCATCGGGGTCAGGTGATGCAAAAAATGCGGGCGGCCTCTTTGGCGGATCTGGTCAGGATGTCTGAGAAACTGGAAATACCTCACACAAAAAAATCGTAGAAGCAACAGCCACACTCAAGCCCATCGGGCGCTTACACCAAAGTGCAATAGATTTTTTATACGAATCGCTGCTATTTAGATCCTCGGCATCAGAGATGAAAGGTCAGGATGTCTAATCTGTCTCTTATTTCAGTTGTAGACGATGACGCTTCGGTCCGCGAATCCCTCCGGTGTTTGATCAGGTCCGTTGGGTTCGCGGTGGAGGTATTCGCTTCGGCTGAAGAGTTTTTGAAATCGGATCATCTCCACAACACGCGCTGCCTGATACTAGATGTGCGCATGCCCCGAATTAACGGGCTGGAGCTTCAACGCCGGTTGGCGGCCAGTCATCGCGAAATCCCGGTCATCTTCATCACGGCGCATGGAGATGGTGCGGCGCGCTCGCAGGCTATTAAAGACGGCGCCGTGGATTACTTGCTCAAGCCGTTCCGCGAGGAGGCGCTACTTCATGCGATCCACGCGGCGTTACGGGGGAATCACAATGCAGACAATTCCGATCAACCTTGAAAAGGCGATCCGAGCGCGCGACTTCGCCGGATTGCGCGACGCGTTTGACGACCTCCCGCCTTCCGAACTGGCGCCGCTCATTCAGGATCTGCCGATCGAGCAGCAGACGACGATCTTTCGCATCCTGCCGCGAGAACTAGCAGCGGCGACCTTTGAATACCTGCCGCTGAAAGAGCAGGAGGAAATGCTGAGGTCGCTGGCGCAGGAAGAGGTCGCGGCGATTCTCAACGAGATGTCGCCCGACGACCGCACGATGCTGCTCGAAGAACTGCCCGCGGCCGCGACCAGACAAATGCTCGCGCTGCTCAATGACGGAGAGCGCGTCGAAGCGGTCAAGCTGCTCGGCTACCCCGAAGGCAGCGTCGGGCGTTTTATGACGCCGCATTACATCGCCGTGCGCCCGCACTGGACGGTGCAGGAAGTGTTGGACTACGTGCGCAAGCATGGGCAGGACAGTGAGACGCTCAACCTGGTCTACGTCGTGGACGACGACGGGGTCTTGATTGACGACATCAGAATGCGGCTATTCCTGCTGGCCGACCCGGATTGGCGCGTCACCGAACTGATGGACGACCGATTTACTGCGCTTAAAGCCACCGACGACCGGCAGACGGCGGTGAACGTCTTCCGCCAGGCGGACCTCGCCGCGTTGCCGGTCACAGATTCAGACGGGGTCCTGATCGGCATCGTCACCAACGACGACATCCTGGACGTTGCCGAAGAACTTGCGACGGAGGACATCCAGCGGTTCGGCGGTTCGGAGGCGCTCGACAAGCCGTATATGAAGATCGCATTCGCACAGATGGTCAAAAAACGCGCGGGCTGGCTGGTCATTCTGTTCCTCGGCGAGATGCTGACGGCGACCGCGATGGGCTTTTTCGAAAAAGAGATCGAACGCGCCGTAGTGCTGGCGCTGTTCGTGCCGCTGATCATTTCGAGCGGCGGCAACTCCGGTTCGCAGGCGGCGACGCTGGTCATTCGCGCGCTGGCCCTCGGCGAAGTCGCGCTGCGAGACTGGTGGAGGATTATGCGCCGCGAAATCTTCTCCGGACTGGCGCTCGGCTCGATCCTCGGCGGCATCGGGTTCCTGCGCATCACAATTTGGTCGGGCTTTTCAGACATGTATGGGCCGCACTGGTTTCTGGTCGCTTTGACAGTGGGCGTTGCTTTGGTCGGCATTGTGCTGTGGGGGACGCTGTCGGGTTCGATGCTGCCGCTTGTTCTGCGCAAGGCGGGCTTCGACCCGGCGTCCTCTTCGGCGCCGTTCGTGGCCACGCTGGTTGATGTGACCGGGTTGGTAATTTACTTCAGCGTAGCTGCGATCGTTTTGAGAGGAACTTTGCTGTGAGGATGGAGGGAGTCAAAGCCGGATTGGGCGGAATTTTTCAGCCACTCACATAGCCGGTGTAACGTGCGTACGCGCCGGCACAGGCTTTTATGGAGAAGTTTGAATGAGAGAAAGAATGAGAGTGACCATGAGCGTCAAAGGCGTCGAGAATTTAAGGCAGATCTTGTTGATTGTTCTATTTGGCGCTCTGTCGTGCTATCTAACAATCAGGGCAGTCGGCGCAATCGGCCAATCCGAACGCGCCCAGCCCGCGCCGCAAACTCAGCGGCCCGGGGAGACCCAGACCAAGCCGGCCCCTACCCCGTCCGCCGCCCAGCCGCCAAAAAAAGCGGAGCCCCCTCCAGCTCAGGAGCAGGACGTATCCATCAAAATCAACTCCAACCTCGTCGCGGTCCCCGTCTCCGTCACCGACGCTTCGGGGGAGCCTGTTCGCAACCTGGCCGCCGACGACTTCCAGGTTGAAGAAGAAGGCAAGGAGCAGCAAGTGGTCGCGCTCGGCGAGCCGGGCAAGACCCCGGTCGAACTCACGCTGCTCTTCGACGTTTCCGGCAGCGTCTACGAGCGATTCCAGTTCCAGCGGCAGGCGGCCTCCAGGTTCCTGCAGCAAGTGCTCAAGCCCAATGACGCGGCGTCCATATTCACAATCGGCCTCAGGCCCAAATTGGTCCACCCTCGGGTCGTGGGCGTTGACAAGGCCGTCGCGGCGGCGCTGGAGGTCAATCCGACCAAAGAGGCGACGGCCTTCTTCGACACTGTGGTCGAGGCCGCCCAATATTTGGGCAAGACCGCAGATGCCGGATCGAGGCGCGTGATCGTCGTGATCTCGGACGGGGAGGATACGGTGAGTGAGAACAACCAGCTCCCTGACGCGTTGAGGGAGGTGCAGCGGGCCGATTGCCTCTTTTATTCGATCAATCCGAGCGGCCCGTCTATCCGTTTGAACAAGATCAGTATCAAGGGGCATGACGGGATGGTCTCGTTAGCCTCGACGACCGGAGGGGCGGCGTTCCTTCCCGACGGCGCCGCGGCCTTGGACAAAGTATTCTGGCAGATCGCGGCCGAGCTACAAGCGCAGTACCTGCTCGGCTACTACGCGCCGGATGAGCGGGCGGACGGCGCCTTCCGGCGAATCACCGTGCGAGTCCCGAAGAGGCCGGAGCTGCGCGTCCGCGCGCGCCAGGGTTACTATGCGCGAAAAGCTTAGGCGATCCCTCCCTGGTTAATTGATCAGGATGGCAGAGGCATAGCGTTCGCAAGGCGAGCGTGTAGGACACGTCCCGGCGCCAGAAATGAGAGAGCGATTGAAGAAAAGATTAGCGCCTTGATTGCACTGATGATTCCGGCCCTGCGGGTTCTCCCCTTTCCGTCAGAGCATTTTACAAACGGGCAAAAATTTTCGGGGAGGTATTATGAAAAGCAATCTGTTTGCTCGTTGTTTTGTCGCGATTCTATTAGTTGCAAGTGTTGTCTGGGCGTTGAATTCGTCAAGCTCCGCGCAATCCGGGCGCAAGCCACTGCCGCCGCCGTCGCAAAACGAAAGGCAGTTCCCGAAAGACCCCTCTGAAAAGGAGAAGAATCCCAACAGGCCCCTGGCCGATAACACGCCGGTAACCGTTGACGAAAACGGAACGATCAAGATGGACACGGCGCTCGTCACAATTCCGGTCAGCGTCATTGACCGGGACGGTAAATTCGTTCCGTCCCTGAAAAAACGCGATTTCCGGCTCTACGAAGATGGGGTGGAGCAGGATATTGAAAACTTCAATTCGGTCGAAACGCCGTTCCACGTCGTGCTCGTGCTCGACACGTCCAACAGCACGATGTTCAAATTCAATGAAATTCAGGACGCCGCCTTTGCCTTCATCAAGCAGTTGAGGCGAGACGACCAGGTGATGGTCGTGTCGTTCGACAGCAAGATTCGCTTCCATTGCGACTTCACCAGCGATTACGACGAATTGCGGAGGGCGATCGACGAGACCCGCGTCGGCGGCAGCACGAAACTTTACGAAGCCGTAGACAAGGTGGTCGACCGTCTGGAGACGATTCAAGGCCGCAAAGCCGTCGTGCTTTTCACCGACGGCGTCGACACCGCGAGCCGCCGCGCCACTTACCGGACCACTGTCGAGAAGGTGGAGGAATCGGGCGCCATCGTTTATCCGATCAAATACGACACTGAAGGCGATCAGCAGGGCGGCGGCGTTTACACCCCCACTACAAATCCATGGCCGTGGCCGAATCCCGCTCCCTCGCCGCCAGGCCGTCGCCGCTGGCCTTTCAGTCCGTTAGCGGGGCGCCCCTCCCCAGAGTGGCAATCTCCGCAATGGCGCTTCTCGCAATGGCCTGGACGCGCGCCTTCATCCGGCGGCGGAACGAGCGACGATTACCGCCGGGCGGCGCGTTACCTTCAGGACCTGGCCGAGCGCAGCGGCGGGCGTCTATATGACGCCAATACGCTTTACAACATCTCACAGGCTTTTTCGAACATAGCCGAAGAACTGCGTCACCAGTACTCGCTCAGTTATTACCCTTCCAACTCGAAGAAGGACGGCGCGTACCGGCGTGTGAAGGTTCGCGTTGGGGACCCGGGAATGATCGTTCGCGCCCGCGAAGGCTATCGTGCGGCGGCGGAGACGCAGGCGAAAAGCGACGCGGGCGGAACTGATCGTCCTGAACTGAAACGGAAACAATGAGAAAGACATTCGATTGACACTCCCACCGCTGGAAATGGTCAATTGCCGCTTGACTTCTTCCGCGGCGCGGTCGGCGACCGCTCTTTCTCGTTGCGCGCGTAATAACCGCGCCGCGTGCGCGCGATCAATTTGCCGGCCCCCTGAGAATTGACGCTCACCTGGACATTGCGGAACGCGCCGTCGCGGTTGTCGTTGGCCGGGTAATAGCTGACGACGTATTGCGTGCGCAGGTCTTTAGAAATTTGAGCGGCGATGGCCGGGATCTCGCCGACGTCCTTCGGGAAATATGCCCGCCCGCCCGAATCGTCGGCGATCCCTGATAGCAGGTCCTTGGCCTTCTTCGCGGGCGATTTCCCGAAGGGTCTATTTTCTTCCATCTCTACGTCAATGAAGCCGACCAGATAGACCTGGACCTCGTTCTCCTTGATCGCCTCCATCACTTCCTTCTCTTTGACCGAACTGTTCTTCTCCAGGCCGTCAGAGAATATGACCAGGGCTTTCCGACGGCGCTTGCCTTTCTCTTGCGCGTAATCGGCGGTGGCGATAATCGCGTCCAGAAGCGCTGTTCCGCCACTCGTGTAGAGTTTGCCTATGGCCTCTTCGAGTTCGCGCCTGTCTGAGGTGAAATCCTGCGCCAGCTCCGGCTCGGCCTTGAACGAAGCGACGAAGGCCTCGTCGTCAAGCCGCATCTGCTTGACCAGCGACACCGCGGCTTCCGACACTGTCTGGAGCTTCGGCTTCATACTGCCTGACGTGTCAATCACCATTCCGAAGCTGACGGGAACCTCTTCGCGGCTGACACTCTCGACAGTCTGTTTGACCTTGTCTTCGTAAACGCTGAAATCCTCCTTCTTGAGATTCATGACCGGGATGTTGTTCTGATCGATCACCGTCACGTCGAGCAACACCATGTCCGTGTCGACTTTGATTACCACGCCTTTATCCGCTGTCTGCTCGTCGGCCTGCGTGGCCTGACGCCTTTCGTCATTCTTATCCCTGGCGTCTTTTTGCTGTGGAGTCTGCTTCGGCTCCGGCGGTCGCGGCGGGTCCTGCGCATCAGCTTTATAGATCGCAAGGATGCTCAACAGCGCGAGAATCAGCGCCGGTGGAATAATTCGAAAAGTGGGTCGGTTCAACATGACAATTCTGGCCCGAATAAATCTAAGTCTTACTGGCAGTCGATTTGGTCAAGGAGAGAGCGACAATTATACATCTTCAAATCGGGTGAAGCGCAAAAGCCAAGCGAATTTTCTGAGCTTTTTGCGCCTCGGCCTGCGGCGCCATTTATTGACGTCGACGCGACGTCACTACCGGAGAGACGTCCGGATAGCCAAGCGAACCGCCAGAGAAAAAGTCCGGATAAAGTTATCCGTTAGCGTCGGCGCGTGAGTATGGCTGAAAGAGCGTCGCTTATCAGGTGGTGGATGTTCATGCTAAGATGCGGCGCATGGCTGACTACCAAAGGCGATTACGGGGGTGTCAGTCTGAATAAGCCGCAGGTTTCGCCTGATGTATCCCGAGCGGCATAACAAGTAACTCTGCCCCAGAAGCTCTCCATTGATCAGAAAGCTGGATAACTCAGTCGCTCAGTTATTACCACAGCACATGGAAAGAAGTGATTTGGATGAGTTTGTCAGAGGCACGCAGTTTATTCATGCGCTACAAGTCTTTATAAAGGAAGGGAAGCAAAAAATGAAATTAGGTTCGAAGCTATTCATCCGGCCGGTTTCCAGCCATGCGCCTGGGACTTTAATCAACAAAGCGCTGCTCATCGCGCTCTGCGTCGGGTTGGCCGCCGGGTGCTCTAAGTCCACCGGTTCAAACGCCGGCGGCCCCGGTTCTACCGGGCCGGCGTCTGCGGCGCTAACCATTGACTCCATCCCTTTTGACGAGATGAACGGGAAAGACGAATTCAACGCTTCAGATGTCGTCCCGCTCGCTGACTCGCGCTTTCTCATCTGCGATAACAATACGAATGACGCGCTGTTCGAGCTCAACCTTACGCCTGACGGGCAGCAGAATGGGCCGTTGATTCGGCGTCCGTTGCAAGGACTCGCGCCTGGCGCTGTTGATGACCTGGAGGGGATGGCGTTCGTCGAAGAGAACGGGCGCCGCTATGTGTTTGTCACCTCATCGCTGTACGTCAAGAAAGCCAAGAAAGACGTACTGGATGTCCCACCGAGCGGGGTTTTGCGCGTGACCGTCAATCCGGATGACACGCTGAAGGCAGAAAATATGCCCGGCTTCCGCGATTGGCTTATCAGCGCCTATCCGCAACTATCCGAGTCAGCGCAAACCAAACCTGACGACGGGGGGCTCAACATTGAAGGCTTCACTTGGGACAAGCGCCGCCATGCCTTCTTCTTCGGCGTGCGCACACCCGTGCCGGATGGGAAGCCGCTGATTCTGCCAGTCAAGGTCAAAGACCTGGCCGGGGCGTGGACGACCGGCAATCTGGAAGCACAGCCTCCTATTCAGCTCTCCGTGGAAGACGCTCTCGATGAACAAGGGATTCGCGGCCTCTCTAACGGGCAAGACGGCGATACCTTTCTCGTCATTACTGGCAAGTCAATCAGCGACTCAAAAGCGCCGTTCGCGCTCTATGAGTGGAGCGGTAATGCGGACGGCGCGATGCGGCGGTTTAGCGTCAGATTTGCCAAGAAGATGAAGCCCGAGGGAATCGCGCGCGGCACGATTGGCGGCAAGAGCGCGTTCGTCATTGTTGACGATAGCGGCGGTTATCAAGTGGTTTGGGCCGATCGGCAATTGCCCTTCGTGGGGACGTCATGAGTCGCTAATCGAACTTACTGATAGCGATTCCTGATTGTTTGTTCGCTCTGCAGTTCTCCGGCTACCCGATAGCTGCGGCGGGAACGCACGACAACGTCAGGGCCGGCGGCTTCGACCCCGACTTCAACTTTGATGTTATGAATGCTGCCCGCCGGGTGGTCCGGCGGGTAAAAGCCAAGTCGGTATTGATGGCGCAACTCTTCGACGATCTGTCCGAAGGTCTGTTTCAGATCGCTGACTTCGCTGCTGAAGTAACGACCGGCGGAAACCTCAGACAATCGCCGCAGAAAATCCATCGCTTCTTCATTTCGCTCCTCGATGCGGCCCGCTCGTCGCTGCCGGCGCCCATCTCTATCCTGACGCTGTGGCGGATCGGGAAACAGTGGCGCCGCTGTGGAGATTCGATCGCGCCGGCCCATCCACAGTCTTCCTTCCGGCCACCTTCCCGTCCGGCCCCGCCTGCCGCGAGGGGACTGCCGGTCACTGTCCAGCCACGGCGGCAAGGATCGGTAAAATACCGAGTAGATCAATGTATCGGCTTCCGCCGCGCTTTCCATCAACGTCTGTTCACCGACTTCGCTGCCGTAATCTTTGCCGTCGGTCAACAACACGATGGCTTTGCGGCCTTTGACCGTTATGAATTCTTCTTTCATTACGGCGTTGACGGCGTCGCGCAGCTTCGTTCCGAAGCGTTCGCCGATTTGCGCGTCGCCGATGGCGCGTTCCAGAGTTTGGCGATTCGAGGTCAACTCGCATAGCGCAATGGTGTCGTGATCAAAACTGACGATCATCGCTCTATCTTGAGGACGCAATTGTTTGACGAAGTCCTTGGCCGTTATCTTGATGTCGTCCAGCGCCCACGTCGCGCTCTTGCTGGTATCCAGTAGCAACGCGACATTGATCGGCTCTTCCGTATCGGCGAAAAAAGCAATCGGTTGTTTGACGCGATCTTCGTATAGCGTGAAGTCCGAAGCCTTCAAACCGGCGATGTAGCGTCCTTGCCGGTCGCTGACGATGACCGGCACGCTGACCAACGTAGTGTCAATCTTAAAGGTTTGGTCTGAATCCTGCTTCTGAGTTTGCGCGGCGGCTGGGATGACGCACATAGCGCAGCAGGTCAAGGAGCTCAGAATTGCGGCGACTGTCCTTCTAAATCTATACATGCCTGCGATACCTCGGTTCAGCGAAACTTAGAAAATTAGTCATTAAGATGGGCAGGCGGGATGGCAAGTTTGAAAAAATTTGCGCCCTTACTGTCAAGCAGACAAATCAATGAGGTTTGAAAAGGATGTAGGCTCACATTAAACTTCTGAAGGCTAAGGCAACGGGGCTAGTGCGATTGGCGCGAGGTTTGCTAGTGAGCGCCACGTCGCTCTACCCGGCCTCGGTACTCGGCTGTCAATTCTGAGCGGTCGCACGGAGGGGTGTGGGGTATGTTGAAGAATCGCCTTATCAGGCTCAGTTTCATCGCAGCGCTGCTTCACCCGCTTGCCGCCGTTCACATTAATGGGCGCACTCTTGCAAAGGATGAAACCACCTACACCGGGAGAGCGGAAGGGACGCTAGAAGTAAAGCTATTCCTAATCGCGGTGGATGACGCCGGCCGTTTGGGTAAGAAGATCGGCTGCGGCGACAGTGTAGTCGCCGTCACCCGCGAGCTCCGACCGACCCGCACGCCTTTGAGGGCCGCCCTTGAGGAATTGCTACGGGTCCCCAGAACCTATGGCTCCGACCCTGAGTTGTACAACGCGTTGCGCCAGTCGGAGTTGAGGCTGGTAAGCGTCTCAGTCCGCCGCGGCATGGCGAGGCTCAGCTTCGCAGGGAGGTTGGTCATGGGCGGCGTGTGTGACGGGCCTCGCGTGCAGGCGCAGATTGAAGAGACGGCGTTGCAATTCCCGACCGTGAAGAAAGTGAAGGTGTTTATCAACGGCGCGCCTCTTTCAGCGTATCTCTCCGAGCGGGGTTGAGGCAGGGCGCCTTCCACGCGCAGCCGACCGCCAAACAGCGTGCATTACCCTGCGCGCGGATTGAAAGATGTTATTTCACCCGGTTGCGTAACACGCCGATGCCATCAATCTCCACTTCGACCGTGTCCCCCGGTTTCATAGCGCTGGTCGCCCCGGGCGTGCCCGTATAAATCACGTCGCCGGGATGCATCGTCACATGCCGAGAGGCGAAGCTGACGATCGCCGGGACGTCGAAAAGCAGGTCGCTTAGCACTTGCGACTGTTTCACTTCGCCATTGACGCGCGTTTGCAGGCGCGATTTTCTGTACTCCAATCCTGTCACAATCGCCGGGCCGAGCGGCCCGAACGTGTCCGCCCCCTTGGCGCGCCACCACTGCAAATCATCCCGCTGCCAATCGCGCTCGCTCACATCGTTGCCGCATGTGTAGCCGAAGACGTAATTCAAGGCGTCGTCCTCGGCGACTTGCCGCGCCGTTTTGCCAATCACGATGACGAATTCGCCTTCATAATGGACATTCTTCGCGCCCGGCGGTATCACGATCTCGCCGGCTGGATCTACGAGCGAGGTGACTGGCTTGAAGAAGAGCTCAGGCTTCGTTGGCGCCGGGCGATTCCCGAGATGGCTCTTGTAATTTAACCCCACGGCCAGCACGGTCGTCGGCTCGCACGGATAGAGCAATTTCGCGTCCGCCAACTTCACTTTCACGCCGGTTGGCGTTCTTTCCCCGAAAAGCCCGCCACGAATCTCACGAATCGCGTCCTGTTCCAGCAGTCCGTGAGCGCGTTTGCCGCGATATTCATACCGCACATAATGAGCGACGCCCGGCGCCGCTGTCGTTTGTATCCCGATCAGACCGGAAGCGGCCATAGTGGCCACAAAATCTCTTCTGGATAGTTCCATCGGTTCACCTCTTTCTTTGTCCTGATAGATTCGGCTTGCTCGCGTTCTATATCACATTCTCAGATTTATGTGATACCTAATACGGCGTAAGTGATCTTCATTCGGAGAAGCTTCGCTAAGCAGAAATCGCTCTGCTATTATCGCATGTCGTTATAAACGCCGCCTGTAGATTCTTTCGGATCGGTCACTTCTGGAAGATTTCCGTAGGTAATAAATTGAAATCGCCCATTTCCGTAAGAATCGGCGCCATGTTCTGTATTCCCGGAGTTCAGATGCTCAAGCGAAAATCACTCTTACTCAACTATCTCGGATCGGTATTGATCGCCATTTTGATAAGCGCATTGCTTCTACTACCGTCTTTCGCTCCGGCGCTCGCGCAGGGGCCCACGGTCGACGAGTCGCCCAAGGCTCCACCCTACCAGTGGCCGCGCAGTCACAACTATGACGTCCAGCATTACCGCATCAAACTTGCCTTCGATTGGACGGCCAAGACGGTAACGGGCGAGACCACAATTACGCTCAAGCCGTTAGCCGACGGCTTCAAGGAAATCGAGCTCGACGCGGGCGAAATGAGCATAAAATCGGTGACTCTGGCCGGTGGCCCTCCGCTGAAGTTCGACTATCGGAATAATGAAAAGTTGTTTGTTTCGTTGGACCACGCATACACTCCTGCGGATACTATCGCGGTTATGATCGGCTACAGCGCCGCGCCCAAACAGGGTCTCAGCTTTATCCTCCCGACTGAAAGCGATCCCCGTAGACCGCGCCAGATATGGTCCCAGGGTGAAGCGCGCACAAATCACTACTGGTTTCCTTGTTACGACTATCCAAACGACAAGGCGACCAGCGAGTTGATCGCTACGGTCGAGGACAACTACCGGGTGATCTCGAACGGCGTTCTGGTATCAACTACGCCCGAACCTAGAGGGAAAATGAAAACCTGGCGCTGGCGCATGGATCAACCGTTCTCGAGCTACCTGGTCTCGATTATCGTCGGCGAGTACGCTGAAATTACCGGGCAGTTCAAAGGAAAGCCGGTCATCTCGTACGTATACCCGGATCAGGTCGAAAACGGACGCTTGTCACTCGGCAAACTTCCACAGATGGTCGCCTTCTTCTCGGAAAAAACCGGCTACGATTATCCGTACCAAAAATACGCGCAAACCATGGTGCGCGATTTTGGCGGCGCGATGGAGAACATCACCGCAACGACGATGACTGACGGCGCCGTTCACGATAAACGCGCTCACATAGACGTCTCCTCCGACGAAATCCAGTCCCACGAGCTGGCGCATCAATGGTTCGGCGATTTGCTGACCTGTCGCGACTGGGGCGAGATCTGGCTCAACGAATCTTTCGCAACGTTCATGGAAGCGGTTTGGAACGAGCGCGAAAAGGGTCGGGACGATTATCTGTACGAGATGTCCAATAATCAACAAGCCTATTACCAGGCTTGGGATATGGGGAACCGCCGACCGATCGTCACCAAGCGTTATGAAGACCCCGACGCGATATTCGACGTTTACGCTTATCCGCGCGGCGCCGCCGTGCTGAACATGCTTCGATTCGTATTGGGCGAAGAACAGTTTTGGAAGGCGATACGCCACTACGTAAAAAAGTATGAATGGCAGAACGTCGAGACGGCGCAATTCAATATAGCGATCGAAGAGGCCACCGG
>Ga0081455_10002255_pt1 | contig 22968 bp, 27 predicted proteins | sample TabmetS3T2R1_FD_70207 | JGI IMG/M metagenome (GOLD analysis project Ga0081455, IMG submission 70207) | Tabebuia heterophylla rhizosphere microbial communities from the University of Puerto Rico - S3T2R1 | ecosystem: Host-associated > Plants > Roots > Rhizosphere ...
CGGGGGTCCCGACATACTTCTCGTGGCAATGTTTTCCACGCACAGCCAGGAGGAGTGTCATGGACCCCACGACGACATTCTGCCGCAACGGGAACTGCCCTGCCAGAGGCCAAACCGGCCAAGGCAATATCGGTATCCATTCGCAGAAAGAGCAGCGCTTCATCTGCCATGAGTGTCACACAACCTTCAGCGCCCGCAAAGGGACCGTCTTCTATCGGCTGCGTACTTCGGCAGGGACCGTGGTGCTCGTGGTGACCTTGCTCGCCCATGGCTGTCCCCTGCAAGCGATCGTGGCGGCGTTTGGGTTTGACGAGCGGACAGTCGCCGATTGGTGGGCGCGCTCTGGGCGCCAGGGGCAGGCTGTACACGAGTACCTGGTCGAACACCCCCGGGACTTGGGGCAGGTGCAAGCCGATGAACTGCGCGTCAAGAAACAGGGCGGCATCGTGTGGATGGCGCTGGCCATGATGGTCAAGACGCGTTTGTGGCTGGGTGGCGAGGTCAGCGAGCAGCGGGACATGCCCCTGATCCGGCGTCTGATCGAGCGGGTGAGACGCTGTGCGGCACGTCGTCCCCTGTTGGTCTGCACTGATGGCTTGGTGTCCTATATCCGGGCTACGCGGGAGACTTTTCGCGATCCCGTGCACACGGGTAAGGGCGGACGGCCACGGCTGCGTCCATGGTGTAACGTCTTGATCGCCCAAGTCGTCAAGCGCTATGAGCGGCGGCGGGTGGTCGAGACCGAGCGCCGCATCGTCGATGGCACACCGGCACGCGTGGAGACGCTCCGACACCGCTCGCAAGGGGACGGGGTGATCAATACAGCGTACATTGAGCGGCTCAACGCGACGTTCCGGGAGCGCCTCGCGCCGCTGGCACGCCGCTGCCGGGCGCTGGCACGTCACACCCTGACATTGCACGAAGGGATGTTCTTGGTGGGTACAGTCTATAATTTTTGCACGCCGCATGAGAGTTTGTCCCAGGCACAGAAGACGACGCCGGCCATGGCGGCAGGCATCACGGACCATTGCTGGACGATGCACGCATTGTTGTCGTTTCATGTGCCGCTGTCGCGCTGGGCACCACCGAAGCGGCGTGGACGTCCTTCACGGGCACTGCAACACCTGATCGAGCGCTGGTGTTGGTGACCACGGTTAACTGTGGAGCCACCCCCCGCGGATAAGCATTCCAAAAGGCATGTTTCGCCAGCCCTCGTCGCGCAAAGGTTTCTAACACCTTCTGAGGCGCGCCAGCCCGTTGTGGTGGCAAGGCCCACCATCACAGTGCGCGGTATCAATCCAGTCGATACACCCGCCGCGCTGTCCCACTGAACAAGGCCAGCTTCTCCGCAGCGGAGGCGCCCGCGGCGATGTGCTTAAAGGCATTCCACAGCGTGGCCCAGCCCACCCCCATCTTTTCCACAGGGAAATTGCTCTCGAACATGCAGCGGTCGGCGCCAAACCGTTCGATGCAGGTCTCCATGTAGGGACGCCAGTATGCCGCCAGCTCGGTGGAGGACACCGGGGCTGGGAGAGCCCGGAAGTCGTAGGCGGCCAGTCGATTGAGCATGCCACCCAGTTTCACGACCACATTCTCGCACGTGGCCAGGGTGGTGATCCTGGTATGCCAGGCCGCGAATACCTCGTCTCCCTTGCCAGCATAGGGGCCATAGCCGAGCGGTCCACCCACATGGCACAGGATTATAGGCGTGGTGGGGAAGGCCCGGGCCAGGTCAATGACGTCGTCGAGTTGAGGATGATATACCCAGGCGTCTAAGGAGAGGCCGAGCGCAGTCAGCCGGGCCAGACCCGCCCGGAAGTCCGGTTGCCGCAGCACGTGCGGCCCTGTGGCCGTGCGGCTGTTGCCGATCACCGGACTGGCATCCCAGCCAGCCGAATGGCGCACGCCGCGGAACCGCCCACCGCTAGCCCGGAGATGCGCCTCGAGTACCGGCTCGACGCGGTCGCCGAGGGTGAGATCAGCGAAGCCCACAATGCCGGCTGCGACGTGCGTCGGGCCGTAGAGGCCACTGGCGCTCATCGCCGCGACGCCGGCGACGAACTCGGTTTCGCCCACCGATCGCAGCTCTTCCGGTCCGCCGGCGCGGTACATCGAGTGGCATTCCTCAAACACCGTGGCGACAATGTGATGGCCAGTGCGGACGTCAGCGAGAAATTCGTCGAGTAAGTAGCGATGCTGCGGACGGTCCCACAGGTGGTGATGGGTATCGATAATAGGGAGGTCGGGATCGAGGATAGGCTCGGGCTGCTGCCGGGCCAGCCAGGCTTCATCCGGCGGGGAGCTCTGGCCAAATCGGGTCGGCTGCTCGGACGCGCTCATGTAAATACTCCCTTGTCCCCTACACAGCGCAGGGTGTGCAATGGTTTCATGCCAGCCATAGAATGTGCCACTTGTAAAGCACGACGCGTTAATACATATCCCAATAATGACACGCATAGACCTGTTCACACCGAGAGCGCAGGGAAGTCTCGTGCGCATACGCGTCGGCAAATCGGTCGACCTTGAACGCCGCCGCCGGCAGACTCTCCGTGCCAGAGACAATATCTGCGACAATGCGTCCCAGGCCTGGGGAGGCCCAGATCCCGCCGACCTGGCAGCCTGCCATAACAATCATTCCCTGGACCTCTGCGACCGTGGAGACGAGGTACTGCCCATCGGGCGTGATGGTGGGTAAGCCGCGCCGTTCCTGAATGACCACGGCCTCGTGCAGGACCGGGAAAGAGGTGGCTGCCGCCTCGGTCAGTTGCTGGTAGTAAATCTGATCGGCCTCCAGGTCAGGCATTTCAAAGCGTTCTGGGAATGTGTGCATATCAAAGCTGAGCGGCCGGTAGCCGTAACCTCCAACCAGCAGGCCACCCGCTTCAGGCCGGACATACACCTGGGGCTCGACAACGCGCACTACCGGCTGCGTGGTCGACACCACAGACAGGGGCGCCGTAACGAAGGCTTGATGGCGCACCGGGACAGCCCGGATGTTGAGACCCAGATGCTGACAGAACTGCCTGGTCCAGGCCCCAGCGGCCACGACCACCCACTGGGTCCGGATGGCCCCTGCCGCAGTCTGGACCGACCGGACCGCGCCGTCTCTGAGTTCGACGCCAGTGACGGGCGTGCGTGTACAGATGGTGACCCCACGATCACGGGCTGCAGCAGCATACGCCGCCGCCACCGAGCGTGGCTCCACGTAGCCATCACGCGGCATGAACAGGATGCCTTTGGCCTCTGGCACCTCGAGGGCGGGCACGAGGGACCTGGCTTGCTGCGGCGTCAGCCATTCGACCGGGTCATGTAGAGACTGGGCGGCGTCAACACGCGCCTCCAGGCCTGCCAGGTGTGGCTCAGTGAGGACGACTCGGAGGCTGCCGTGCTGGTGAAAGTCGATGGCGTAGCCCGTGAACTCCGCAAAGCGCTCAAAAAACTCGATGCAATAGGTCGTGAACGGCAGCAAGTGCTTGTGGGCAGGGAGATACGCCGTCTGGCCGGCCGCGAATGGGGTCGTCCCACCGGCGATTGGCCCGCGATCCAGCAACACAATCGACTGGTGCCCTGCCGCCGCGAGCTGAAAGGCGGCACTGGTACCGAGTACCCCACCGCCAATAATGACGATCTGCGCCTCGCTTGGAACCATACGATACCCCTCCGATGCTATGTCTCGATGCGTGCTCAGGTGGTGCTCAAAGTATAGAGCGTATCCCAAAACATCAGCTCATAGCCTTGCAGCATGCGTGCTGCCCGCGCAATGCGTCGCGCCTCCACCCCCTGTTGCAGACCAGCCTCGATCACCAGCAGGGCTGGCTGACTGACGTCGGGCGGCGCGGCCGCAAACTGGGTGAAGAACTGCACGGCAGCCTCCTGCAAGCCATAGCGCTGACGCAACGCCTGCGCTATACGGCCACAATTGGCTCCCCAGGCGGCAAAATTCACCGACAAGGCCGCCACGACTTCCGCCTCGCTGCCGTAGAGGCACAGCCAGGCCAGGTAGGCGCTGTATGCCTGGGCCCCGAGAGCGGGTTCATACGCGTCGCGGTCGGCCGGTGTCATGCCGATGGCATCGGCCAGGGGCTCCAGGGCCTCCAGGGCTGCCGCTTCGCCGTCGAGTACGGCGCGGCAGAACTGCTGACTGGTCGGCGTGGTACATCGGGAGACGAGGAGGGCAATGCTGCGTAGATCGCTCGGAATAATGTAGTTCTGTTCCCCAACAAAATACCGCAACTGGGGTGGCGTTAAACGGCCCTCCTCCAGCGCCTGCAGGTACGCATGCTGGCGAATGCGCTGCTCCACAGGCTGCAGCGCCTCCTGAATCGTGTGGACCAAGGCCTGGGCGGGCGAGGGATTCACGGGGGTCATAGCGCCTCCTCCTGCACGGTGTGACTAGAGCCTCAGCCTTCGCCAAAAAGAGAGCCCTATGATACCGGAGGCAGTGGTGCTTGTCATGTGTCACGCAGAGTTGCCATCACAGGTGAGGGTAGCGTACTATAGCCCTCCAGCGTCATCGACCTCGGCGGGAGAGTCGCATACAGGAGGACGCTTGGCATAGCGCAGACATCATGAGGCAATGACACCGTGGACGACGCTCACAACACCCAAGCACCTGAGGCCCAGCGCGAGGCGTACTTGCTGGCGGCTCTCCGGCCTATGGCCGCGACACTGCCAGAAAGCGGTATTATGGCGGTGATCAATTATGGGCGTGACAAGGCTGATGTGGTTCCCTTCTGGGTAGGGGAAGGCGATGCGCCAACGCCCGCCTTTATTGCTGAGGCAGCCATCGAGGCGCTGCGCCAGGGCCACACGTTCTATACGTATCAACGTGGTATTCCACAGCTCCGGCAAGCCGTGGCGGCGTATGTGCACCGCCATTTCCTGGCGGATGTGGACCCTGAGCGTGTCATCATTACCGGGTCTGGGATGCAGGCCATTATGCAGACCGTGCAAGCCCTGGTTGGGCCGGGGGATGAGGTGGTCGTAGTATCGCCGGTGTGGCCCAATATTTTTGCTGCCATCCATATGCAGGAGGCCGTAGCGCGGCCAGTGCCACTGCAGTGTGCCCAAGCCGCCTGGCACTTAGACCTCGACCGCCTGTTCGACGCCTGTGGGCCTAAGACCCGGGCGCTGTTCCTCAACACACCTGGGAATCCGACTGGCTGGATCATGGAGCCCGAGGACATGCTCCGGGTGCGGGATTTTGCCCGTGCTCGTGGGCTGTGGATCATCGTTGATGAAGTCTACGGCCAGTTTGTGTACGACCGACCGCGTGTGACGTCTTTTCTGGAAGTCATGGAACCGGACGAGCAGCTGATCGTCGTCAACACGTTTTCAAAGAACTGGTCCATGACCGGCTGGCGGGTCGGCTGGGTAGTGATTCCCCATTCCAGAGCCCTTGGGCAGGTCTATGAAAGTCTGGTGCAGTACAATACCTCAGGCGTCCCGGCATTTCTGCAATACGGCTGTGTGAAAGCCCTGACCGACGGCGATGCCTACCTCAAAAGCCTGGTGGAGCAATGTCGGCAGGGCAGATCCCTGGTCTGCGAGCGGCTCGCCACCGTGCCCCGTGTCCGGCTAGTGTGGCCCCAGGGGGCGTTCTACCTATTTTTCCAGGTGGAAGGCGAGCCCGATAGCCTGGCCCTCGCCAAGCGGCTCGTCGATGACGCGCAGGTTGGGCTCGCCCCTGGCAGTGCGTTTGGCGCTGGGGGCGAAGGCTTTCTGCGGCTCTGCTTTGCCGCGTCGCCCGCGACATTGCGTACCGGGGTCGAGCGCTTGGTGACGGCATTAGCCTAAGCAGACCAGAGAGGCTCTCAGGCAGGAGGAACAGCGATGGCACAAAAAGAAATTCAGGTGGCCTATGGCATCGATGTCGATGCCGTGGCGGGATGGCTCGGGTCCTATGGCGGAGAAGATTCCCCAGATGACATTTCCCGCGGCCTCTTCGCAGGTGAGGTTGGCACACCGCGCCTGCTGAAACTCTTTGACAAGTACCATCTCAAGACGACGTGGTTTATCCCTGGGCATTCGCTCGAAACCTTTCCTGAGCAGATGCGTATGGTGGTCGAGGCTGGACACGAAATAGGGGCGCACGGGTATGCGCATGAGAACCCTATTGCCATGACCCCACAGCAAGAAGAAGATGTCCTCCGTACCTGTGTCGGACTCATCGAACGGGTGACCGGGCGCCGCCCGGCCGGCTATGTCGCCCCCTGGTGGGAATTCTCCAATGTCACCAATGAACTCCTCCTACAACATGGTTTCAAGTACGATCATAGCCTGATGCACAACGACTTCCATCCCTATTATGTGCGCGTTGGTGACCACTGGACGAAAATTGACTACGCCAGGTCCGCCTTGACCTGGATGCAGCCGCTGGTACGCGGGCACGAGACGGACCTCGTAGAGATCCCGGCCAACTGGTACCTGGATGATCTCCCACCCATGATGTTCATCAAAAAATCTCCCAACAGCCACGGCTTTGTCGATCCACGCACAATTGAACAACTGTGGCGCGATCAATTTGACTGGGTGTATCGGGAATACGATTACGCCGTGTTCACCATGACCATTCATCCGGATGTCAGCGGTCGTCCACAGGTCCTGCTCATGCACGAACGCCTGATCGACTACATCAATCAACACGAAGGCGTGCGCTGGATGACGTTCGAGGCAATTGCGGACGACTTTGCGCGCCGCTTCCCACGCGCCTAGCACGAGGTGATGTATGTGTGTGCTGTGCTGGCAATTCCTGACAGAGAGCCATTGGACTGACCGGCAGTTCGAGGACCACGACTCCACCACAGCCACGGCCGGCAGTGATCACGAGCGCGCACGCCGTCGTGCTCGGCACCATCGCACCCAGGTCCTGAACCAGATCCTCACCCATTACGGATTGCGCCTCGACGATTGGCACAGCCGCAGCTATCTGCTCAGTGATCGCAAGGGCAAGACGGCCATTGTCCAGGATCTGGGCGCACTCTGGCCTACAGCCCAACAGCTCGCCGGGCGCCCCCTTGATCCGCTCGATCCCGGGCTGCTCGCGCAGCTCAGCCACCCGCATGCTGCACGTGAGCCAGGCGTATGACCCACCCCACCACACGACCGATCACCATCGTCACGGGTTTTCTCGGGAGTGGGAAGACGACCCTGTTACGACATCTCCTGGCCAGCCCGGGGATGCATGACACCGCCGTACTGGTCAACGAGTTTGGCGAGGTGGGGCTCGACCACCATCTGGTCCAGCGCCTCGATGAGCAGACCATCCTCCTGGGTCATGGCTGCGTCTGCTGCACGGTGCGACACGATCTCGTGCAGGCCCTCACTACGCTACTGGATCGCGATCAACGCGGTATTATCGCCCCGCTCAGGCGCATCGTGATCGAAACGACAGGTCTGGCAGACCCTGCACCGTTGGTGTTTACGGTGGTAACGGATCCCATGCTCCAGCACCACTTTCGCATCGACAGCGTGGTCACCACCGTAGATGCCGTGAACGGGCCATTGCACCTCGACCGGCACCCTGTGTCCCGTAAACAAGTGGCGCTAGCGGATGAGATCATTATCACCAAGACCGACCTGGCGCTCCCTGATACCGTTGCGATGCTCAGGGAACGTCTCCGCAGGGACAATCCTGCGGCACGCATGGCCACTGCCATCCTTGGTGACCTCGACCCACATTGGCTGCTGGGTCCACAGGCCAGCCATGCAACTGTGGCACGCATGACTGCTACTGTGTCGCCAGAGTTGCTCCAGAGGCCTCTGCACGCCCCAGGAGCGCCGCATCCTCATGGTACCGAGATACGCTCCCTCGCCTTGACCTTTACGCAACCGCTCGATTGGATTGCCTTTAGCGTCTGGCTGAGTATGCTGCTGCACGCGCATGGAGAAGCCGTGCTACGCGTCAAAGGCCTGCTGAACGTTGGTGCAACGGGGCCAGTCGTGTTGAATGGCGTGCAGCATATCCTCCATCCCCCTGAGCATCTTGCCGCGTGGCCAGGCGAGGACCAGCGCTCCCATCTGGTCTTTATTCTCCACGCCCTTGAGCCTGAAGCGATCAAGATGTCCTTACAGGCGTTTCAACACCTCCTGGGCGCCTACCCAGCAGTTGACAGTGATTGACAACGTGCACCAGGCATTATAGGGTGAGTCGCATGGCTTTGGTTGTTGTCGGTAGGTAGCGCTGCATTGCAGACGTCGCGAGCGAAGGAAACCGGACATGGACAGGATTGTTGCCTATTTGAGTGACTATACCGCTGCGTTGACCTTTGAGGAGCTACCCGCTGAGGCGGTGCATCATGCCAAACGCATGCTGATAGATACGCTCGGTTGTGCCATTGGCGGATTCACCAGTGAGCCCAGTCAAGTGGCACAGTCTCTGGCTGAGGCTGTGTCGAGCCAGCAGCCTGCCACCGTGTTGGGCAGTGGCCAGCAGACCAGCCTGGACCTGGCCACGTTCGCCAACGGCGTCATGATGCGCTATCTCGACTTTAACGACGGCTATACCAGCAAGGAATCGGGGCACCCGAGCGATGCCATCGCTGCTGTACTGTCCCCGGCCGAGGTTGTACACGGCAGTGGCCAGGCGGTGATCACCGCCACAGTGCTGGCCTACGAAGTATTTTGCCGTCTCTGTGATGCGGTATGCGTGCGTGATCGCGGTTTTGACCACGTCACCCTGGGCGTCATCGCCAGCACGCTGGGCGCTGCCAAGGCTATGGGGCTGTCCCGAGAACAGATCGCGCAGGCCCTCAACCTGAGCCTGGCCGCCAACCTTGCCCTGTATCAGACGCGCATTGGCGACGTCTCCCTGTGGAAAGGCTGCGCCTTTGCCAACGCCAGCCGCAACGCCGTCTTTGCTGTCCTCCTTGCCGCCAAGGGACTCACCGGCCCCTCACCCATCTTCGAGGGCCGGGGAGGATTTTTCAACGCCGTGAGCCACGAACCTTTTGCTCTGGCGCCATTTGGAAGTCGTGACCGGCCCTTCAAGATCCTGGAGTGCAGCATTAAACACTTCCCCCTTGGGCTGTACTCGCAGACCGTGGCGGACGCCGTCCTGGAAGTGCGGCAACAGCTACCGCAGATCGAAGACATCCAAGAGGTTACCATTGAGACTCTGCAGACAGCGATAAATATCATGGCTGGTGATGCCGAGAAGTGGCATCCGACGAACCGCGAGACCGCTGACCACAGTATGCCCTACACAGCAGCCGTAGCCCTCATGTATGGGACGATTGAGCCACGCCATTTTGGGGAGGAATACTGGCGTAACCCGCAACTGCTCGCCCTGGTGCAGAAAGTCAAGGTGCGTGTTTCCGACGAAGCCAACCGCCGCGCCCCCGAAGCCATGCTGAGTATTGTCGATGTCACGACGACTTCGGGCCAGCACTATACTGCTGAAGTCCCATACCATCGCGGCCACTACAAGAACCCTATGAGCGATCAGGAAATTGAGGCGAAGTTTCGCACCCTGGCGCAGGATTTACTGACCCCGGCACAGAGCGACACTCTCCTGGACCGTCTGTGGCATCTGGAGCAGGTGGAAGACATCGGGCAGGTGATCCGGCTGGTGCGGTTTTGACAGGAGGCTGACCATCAGTGGAGCGCAACGGTGCACAGCCAGACCTTCGAGACAACGAGTAGTGAAATTAACGTGAGACACCTTACCAAGGCCTACCAGACGGGGTGGAACAGGCGCCATATCGCCCTGGACAATGCCAGTCTCTGGATCCGTCGCGGTGAAACGGTGAGTGTCGTCGGACCGACCGGCTGTGGCAAATCCACCCTGCTGCGCGTCATCGCTGGCCTGGAGACGCCTGATGACGGCACCGTGAGCTTTGATGGCGAGGACGTCGCGCCACTCACGCCCTCCCAGCGGGGCATTGGCCTGGTGTTCCAGAACTATGCGCTATACCCCCACTTCCGGGTGCGCGGCAACATCGCCTTCTACTTCCGCCTGCGCCGCTGGGCCAGCGAGGATATTGATGTCAAAGTGCAGGAAACCTCGCGCATTATGGGTATTGGCTTTGACAAGCTCCTGGGGCGTTTCCCGCGCAGTCTGTCAGGCGGTGAGAAACAACGCGTGGCCCTGGCGCGCTGCCTCAGCCATAGTCCACGTGTCTTGCTCCTCGATGAGCCGTTCTCCAATCTCGACGCATCGTTACGTCTGCAGACGCGGGGTGAGGTCAAAAGGCTCGTGGACCGTTTTGGCCTTACTACGGTCTTCGTCACGCACGACCAGAATGAAGCGGTCGCCATGGGGCATCGCGTTGCTGTCATGCGCCAGGGACAGATCGAGCAAGTGGGCACGTACCTGGAGCTCTATCACGAACCCGTGAACGCATTTGTGGCCGGGTTTTTGGGGAGTCCTCCTATGCATCTGGTGGCGGGCCGGCGTGCGGGTGACGCGATTGCCTGTGAGGTGAGCGGCACGCAGCTCCTGCTGCCATTCCCGGAGCATTACCGCGCCCAGGTGGCCGACGGCGAGCCCGTCACGATTGGCCTGCGGCCTGAGCACCTACGCCTCACCAGTGCAGGCGAGGCTCCAGGTCTGCCGTGCACGGTGGAGATGGTCGAACTGTCGGTGTCAGATGCGGCCCACATCCTGCATCTGCACCACCGTGACCACGCCTTCTGTGCGAAATTGGCGTTGCAACAGCCGGTGCGTCCCCGGGAAACCGTGTGGCTGCATTTCCCTCCGCAGCATCTCTACTACTTCGACCGTGATGACAAACGCCTCTGAGGGACTGCGTCACGCCTTGCTCACGGCTTTTGCGGTGTACCCAGCGTCGTGGGCTTCCCTGAGGCTGGACATGCGCCAGCACAACGGAAGATGCAAGGCACCGGAGAGAAGCTGCGAGTTGACCCCATGGTAGCAACTTAATGCCAGCCCCATATCACAGCGATGCTCAAGATGTATGCCACCCGCTGCAAGTGTCATAAGGAACGGAAGTTCAGTCGATATGGGATAGCGCTCGCGGCCTTCGCTAGCCCGTAGTGCACCAAATTAAGTGGAGTATGGTTATCTAAGCCTTGACCAGAGCCCTGCAGAGCTGAACGCCTGGGGCCAGACCCTGCGCACGCGCTGCAACGGCCAACCTGTTGCGGTGTGCCTGAAACTCAAGACAGGACCCAGATTGGCCATTGCGAGGCTCCATACTCTGCCTGCACGTTCCCCTGTCAACGCTTCACAGACCCCATTACCGAGGCTCGCGCATGACTCGGGGCCAGCGTGGTTGGCTAGACCTTCACTGTTGGAGACTTCCACTCCTTCACATCGTGCCGGTTTGTCTCGGCACACCCCAACGCTGCGCCTCAGCCGCGCCCGGAAGCGGGAGCGAGGGACGAGCGGACGCTGGAAGCAGTCAGCTCCATGTCTTTGTTCGGCGAGCCATTGAGCAGCTCGCGTCCATCAGCCTACCGCTTGGCGATGAAAATCCACTCGGCCTCGGGATTCACCCTGTCGCTGTCGGTGTACCCGCACTGCACCGCAACCTCGTGGAAGCCTACAGATTCCAGCATCATGGCAAACTCGTGCCTGTGGTACCACCGCAACCGATGTGTCCGTAGTTGCGTCTGCACCAGGCGTCCCTCTTGGAAGACCTCATGCCGCATCCAGATGTGCTGCACCTGCTCGACGCGGTCGGATACTGTGGCTTCGTGGATGAGGATGGTGGCCCCATCAGCAGGGCGCACCCCTGAACGCCGCAAACGCCACTGCCGCTCGACTCCAAAGTCGCGCCAGGGCACCATCAAGGTGAGGAGGAGTTCCCCGCCCGGTTCGAGATGCGTATAAAATCGTCGTAAGGCCGCAAACGCTTCGTCGCGCTCCGCAAGAATCTGGAACGAGCAGGCCGGAATGAACACGGTGCGGTAGTGCGGCGCGAGGTCCAAGTCCTGCATAAGCTGCTGATACAACGTCGGGGTGACCCCCACGTGCGCCGCCTTGGTGCGACAGATCGCCAGCATCTCTGCGGACGCGTCCACGCCCTCGACGGCGAGGCCATCGCGCAGAAATGGCACCAGCAGGCGACCTGTCCCACACGCGATTTCAAGCGCCACGCCGCCATTATGACGGATGCGCTCATGAAAAAAGGCTTGGTCCCAGAAGGGCTCGGCACCGAACCACAGATCGTAGCACTCGGCGGCGAGTCCCCGGTAATCCCAATCCGACTTGGTCATATGATATCTCTGTTGCGTTTGACGCCGAACGCTCAAGCTCACCTCATTGGGTCAACAAATGGTCCCTAATTCCAGATCTACAAAGACCTTGAGAAACTCGTTGCGATCCTTCAGGGGAGCGAATATGCCCTCAAACTCGATGAGGACTGCAACGTCCACCTCGCCTTCGGCTCCATCCTCAAAACGCAGACGAAGACGGTAGTCTTTTGTTGGTTGTACCTCGACCACATCCTTGAGCATACTATACTCCAGTGGTCGAAACTGAGCGCCTGGATATGCGGCCCGCATGCTATCGACGCACTGCTATCCTACTCTCCCCTCCATGCTTGACTCTGCCCCCGCGACATGAGAACCCAGTACGGTCTCTACGAACCATAAGGCCCCTCCTCGTCCTTGCATCCCCACCTCAGATCTGCCGTAACTTGGGATCGAGCCGGTCCCGCAACCAGTCTCCTAGGAGATTGACCGCGAGCACTGTGAGCAGCATGGCCAGACCTGGGAAGAGCGTGATCCACCAGGCAGTCGCCAGAAAGCCACGGCCGTCGGCGATCATCAGGCCCCAGGCTGGATTAGGGGGCGGTACGCCGACACCTAGGAAACTCAGCGTGCCTTCGAGAAGAATGACGTAACCAACCTGTATGGTGCAGATGACTAGCAGCGTGGGCACAACGTTGGGGAAAATGTGTCGGGAGACGATCCAGGCGCTGGAGCGTCCAGCGACCACAGCGAGCGCGACAAAGTCCTGCTCCTTGAGCGCCAGGGTTTCTCCCCGTATCTGGCGAGCGAAGCGCGGCCACAGTAACAGAGAGATCACCAGAACGACGTTGCGGAAACTTGGCTCTGACACGGCCACGAGCACGACAGCGATCAGGATGGTTGGCAGCGACAGCCCGACGTCGGTCAGACGCATGAGGATCGCGTCAGTAATGCCGCCGCGATAGCCGGCAATCAGCCCCACGAGGGTGCCCAGCGTACCGGCCACGCCGATGGCGAGGAGAGACACGACGAGGGATACCTGGCTACCGTAGATAATACGACTCAGCACGTCACGTCCAAAGCGGTCGGTTCCCAGGGGATAATCCCAGGTACCACGTGCCATCCAGGCTGGTGGCACCAATTTCCGCATGATGTCACCCTCTGTGGGGCTATGCGGAGCTAAAAAGGCCGCACACACGGCGGTCAAGATCAGCAGGACCAGGATAAGACTGGGGAACAGGGGCACATGGCGCACCAGAGTGCGCCAGCGCCTCGTAGGGACGCTGTCGTCGAGAGGGTAGGCAATCGCCATCGTCGTATCTCCTCATAGGTAAGACGCTACGCCGTGCCGGCAGTAGCTCGGTTCAGCCCGCTGTGCTGCGATAGCGGATTTTCGGGTTGAGCCAGCTGTAGAGCATGTCGACAAGTAGATTCCCGATGAGGTAGAGCGCACTCAACACCAGCACGCCGGCCTGCACGATAGGGTAGTCGCGTGTCGTGATGCTCTCTAGGATAAGGCGTCCCAGACCCGGCCAGGCGAACACGGTCTCGGTCACCACAGCACCACCCAGAAATTGCACAAAGAGCAACACCGCGAAGGTGATTACCGGCAGTAGGGCGTTCTTCAAACCGTGCTTCCAGAGCACAATCTGTTCGTGGAGTCCCTTGAGCCTGGCGAATTTGATGTAATCCGTCCCCAGTACCTCCAGCATGCTGGAGCGCGTCAGGCGCATGATGGCGGCCGAGGTAAAATAGCCCAGCGTAAAGGCGGGAAGCAGGAGATGCTGGAGACCACCACGGCCGCCGGCCGGCAGCACCCCTAAGATGACACCAAAGACGAGGATGAGCATCAGGCCGAGCCAGAACGGCGGTAGCGATTGTCCCAGTACCGCAAAGACCCGCGCCGCACTGTCCAGGACGCCTCCCCGACGCACTGCCGAGTACACCCCAATTGGGACACCGATCAGGACGCTCAGTAACATAGCGACAACACCCAGCTCGACGGTGGCGGGCAGGCGCTCCAAAATATGCTCGGTGACTGGCCGACGGCTGAGGACTGACTTGCCAAAATCCCCCTGCACGATGTTCTTCACATAGATGCCGTACTGCACTGGCAAGGGTTTGTCGAGACCCAGATGGCGCGTCAGGAGGTCGAAATCGCGCTGCGTGGCATTGACATCCAGCAGCAAATGGACCGGGTTCCCTGATAATCGGGTCAGGACAAAGACGATACTGATCACGACCAGCATGCTCAGTAGCGTCTGCAGCACACGACCAATGAGATACATGATCATCGTCTATACCTCTACCTTTTGGTCCCCCATCCTCGCTCTCTCCCTGAGGGAGAGAGCCCTAGCGTCTATGCGTCACATACTCCCAGTTGTGGAACCCCATATGGCCAGGGATCAAGGGCCATTCGCCAACCCGCGGCCCCACCCCCATGATGGCATGCGCGGCGCCAATGGCCACACCGGGGACGTACGCATGGAGCCAGGGGACCATCTCGTCGCGCATGATGCGCACGCGCTCCGCCTGGTCAGGCTCTATGGCAAGGCGGTCAATGAACGCATCTAACTGCGGGTGCTCGGCGAACAGGTGCACTGACGCCTTGGTATGGCCAGCCCGGATGAGCGGTTCCCAGAGTTCAGGTCCCACCACTGGCGCGGCATAGGCCAGGGTCACCCCGGCATAGGACCGAGCCCGGAAATCGGCCGAGAAGACGGCCCGATCCACCGGCCGGCGCTTGACTTTGATACCCACCTTTTCCCAGTAGGTAGCCACCGCCTCCCCCACGTCAGGTAGGTAGCCCCGCCCCGGCCAGGCGGTCAGGTTCATGGTTATCTCAAATCCCTTAGGATACCCGGCTTCCGCTAGTAGCGCCTTGGCTTTGGCCGGATCATATGGATAGGGTTGCAACAGCGCCTCTGTGGCCCATGGATCCGTGGGATAGGTGAGCCAGGCCCCCACCACGCTTCCCAGCCCCCCTAGCACCTGCTGCACGATGGCCTGTTTATCCACGGCCAGGTTCAGGGCCAGGCGCACCTTGCGGGCGCGTTCAGCATCAGGCAAGGCCCAGGGCACATTGGGGTCATAGGTCGGCTTGCCAGGCCATTGCCCCCCAAGGATGACGTATACCCAGGACACATTGGGCATGAGGAGCGTGCGCACCCCGACCTTCTTCAGCTCTTCAACGTATTCCCCACCGATCTCGATAACATCAACGCTCCCGGCCCGTAGCATGGCCATGCGCGTCGCCGGTTCGGGAACCTTCAGGAATACCAGCCGTTTGAAGTGGGGCGCTGCCCGCCAATGGTTCTCTACCGCCTCATAGACGATACGGTCGCCCCGGACGTGCTCGACGAATTTCCAGGGCCCAGTGGCTACCGGGTGCCGCTCTGCCGCTTCCTCTCCTACCGTTTCGATGTATTTCTTGGAGTGGATAAAGGCCACCGAAGCGAACAATCCCTGGGTCACCTTGTTGCCAAAGGCGACGAAGGGTTTCTCGAAGTGAATGGTGATGGTATACGGGTCCTCAATGTCCATACTCTTGATCAACCGAAACTCCGGCCCCAGCGAATTGGCCGACCCCTCCTTGGCGATCGTGGCCAGGGTAAACTTCACGTCCTCCGCCGTCATCTCTCCGTGGCCGTCATGGAACTGGACGCCCTTCCGTAAGTAGAAGCGCCAGGCCCGCCCCCCCTCTAAAACCTCCCAGCGCTCTGCCAGCATGGGAGAGAGCGCACCGGTTTTGGGGTCTCGATTGAGCAAGTTTTCTAGCATGGGCTTGAGCACGACGTCCTCAGCCCCGGGGTACAGGTGTGGTAACCAGCGCTCGTTGCCGAAGGTCGCTACCGCCACCGTGAGAGTCCCCTCAGGTGATTGTGCGGACGCCAGCCCCGCTCCCAGAGCGCCGGCCAGCACGACCACAAGCCATATACTGCAGTATGGCCGCCACGTCATATGCCCTCCTCTCTTCACTCAGGTTTGAGTCGCACCTCGCTGAGCCGTTGTCTAGGGTCTGGGACGCGTCGCAGTAGGGAGTGGTGATGATGGTTCCAGAAGTTCAGAGCTGCAGCAAAACGCCAGACCGCCAGGAAAGGGCGGGTCCCAGGTGGGGCGGCATTGTACCAGGGGAGGAGGACCGCAGTCAATTCAGATATAGCCGGCCCTGCCCCTGTGTCCCTATGGCAGCCGGCCAGCCGTCAGGGTATTCTGTAGGAGAGAGACGTGATGAGCCCCTCAGAGCCTTACGAGTACTACAGACGAGGTTGGCAAGAACTGGCCAAGGCTACCTGGTCGCCTCCGTATCCTCTCACCTGGACAGGCGCTTGTGCAAGGAGGGACACGACGATGCCGATTCGCAGTCAGCGGCTTCCGATGCGTTTTGAGGACTGGGAGCTTTTACCGTATCAACCCGGCTGGAAGTATGAGTACTGGGGTGGCTGCGCCCACATCACGCCGAATCATCAGACCGCGGTGACGGTGGCCACCGTCACGCCGCGCCCAGTCACTGCCCCGTGTGTCATCCGTCCGGCGCGTTCCAACGATGAAACCCCACTGCTCGCCGTCTATCTGGCAGCCTTTGCAGACAACCAGGCGTTCTGCGATTACACGGACGAGAAGATGCACGACGCTGCCCGCCGTGATCTACGCGAGAGTTTTAGCGGCCGCCGTGCTCCCCTGCTAGCGGCGGCGCGCGTCGCGGTGGCCACCGAGGCTCCGGACGCCCCCCTTGTAGGAGCCGCTTTGCTGTCGCGCGACCGAGAGTACGGGCCAGTGCTTGATCTGCTCTTCATTCACCCCACGTGGCACCGCCGTGGCCTCGCCACCGCGCTCGTTGCCAGCGCCATGAACGCCCTGCATCAGGCTGGCGAGCGGACCTTGACGAGCGTCTACCAGCTCGCCAATCCCACCAGCCAGGCGTGGCATCGCGCCTTTGGTTTCGTCGAACTCCCAGACCTGCGCTACGCCCAGGCATACTATCGCTGCGCTCAGCAAGAGCTGTTCCGGCATGAGCAGCAAGGCCTACTAACCGCAGAGACACGCGCCGCACTCCAGGCTGAGGTGGAGATGTGGCGTACCCAGGTCGAGGAGCTGGAGCGCCTGGAGGAGGCCCAGGGCTACCACGCTGTCTTTCCGCGACGACCGCACTGGTAAGGGCGGATTTACCGCCCCTGTACCAACGGCAAACCTTCCTGGCGGCGGATATCGTTGATAATGTCCAGAACGCGGGTGCGAAACGGCGGATACTCGACCTCGAACTCCTGGCGCAGACGGCTATTGTCCACCAGGTAGTTGCCGGATTCCTCAATGCCCCCGTCGTTGGCAAACGTCATCTGCGCCTCGGGCAAGAACTCGCGCACGATCTCTGCCACGTCCCCGAGGCTGATGGGGGTGCCACCCGAGTTGTAGACAGGATAACGCGGCGCATCCGCGAGTAGGACGCGCACAAAGACCTCGGCAATGTCCTCAACATGGATAGGCAGCCGCATCATGGCCTTCCAGGGCAGGTGCACCGGTTTGCCCTGGGCCGGTAAGGTGATGAGCCGGACGTGATCGACAGAGCCTCGTACCTTATCTGGACCAGTCACGTTGGCCGGACGCACGCCTGTAATCGACATGCCGTAATGTTTGTTATACTGCTGGGCCTGAAACTCGTTAAAAATCTTGTGCACGGCATACTGGCTGGTGCCGTAGGTCGCATCATCCTCATTCACGAGCCGGTCGCCAAAGTGTTTTTGCAGTCCACTCACCGCCACTGAACTGGCATACACCACGCGCTTGACGCCACACAGCCGTGCTGCCTCGAAGCAGTTGTCCATGCCCAGAATGTTGAGCTTCATAGCGAAATGGGGCTGGTCTTCGCCACTCCCGAGGAGATAGGCCAGATTGAGGATGCGAGATGGCCTGGTCTCGATGGTGACGCGCATGACATCCTCAAACTGCGTCACATCACCCCGGACGACCTGCACCTGATCGCCCAGGTCGGCGAACGAGGCAGCGCCGGGATTGATATCCATACATACTACATGTTCACCGCGCGCCACCAACCGCCGAATGGCCCGCGGACCAATAAAGCCCGTCCCCCCAAGTACCAGTATGGACATGATGCCTTCCTCCTGCTCCAGAGTGCAGCGACACGCCTGCGGTGCAGAGCGCCTGACAGCAATCGTCTCGCGAGATGCTGGCGAGTGTAGGCAGGAGGCGGCTACCTGTCAACGGGCATCTGACTTGCGGACACGCTTGCCAGCACCTTTCTCTTGCGTTCTGGGCTGAGACTGCCTACGATCCTGTACGTCAGAGAGGGGTGCTGGGCACCTTCAGGGACCTGCACATGCTGAAGGGCATAGAGAGTCATGAAACTTGTGCTGTTTGATATTGATGCGACGTTGATAAGTACAGGCGCGGCCGGCGCAGACGCGATGCGTGACGTTTTCGCAGAGCTGTGTGGGATTCCTGATGGGTTTGCTGGTATCGAGATGTCTGGCAAGACCGATATAGCGATCTTCCGCGAAGCCCTCATCCAGCATCAGCTGGACGAGGCTGTAGTGTCTGTTGAGGTGTTCCACGAGCGCTATATCTCCCGCCTCCGTCTGACTCTCCAGGAAGCGCATCGCCCCCGCCGCCTCATGCCCGGGATTCCTCATATACTCGAAACCTTGGCGGAGCAGCCTGACCTTGTGCTCGGGCTGTTGACGGGTAATTTTGCTATGGGCGCGCAGCTCAAGCTCGAGTCGTTTGGTATCTGGGATTATTTTCGGTTAGGAGCCTATGGCAGCGATCACCATGATCGTAACGTCCTGGTGCCGATTGCGCAGCAACGGGCGCACGCCCTCCTAGGGCACACGATTCCCGCGCAGCAGACGTTTGTCATTGGCGATACCCCACGTGACATCGCCTGCGCACATGCGCACGGCGCTCGCGCGGTAGCAGTGGCAACGGGGAATTACTCGGTTGCAGAGCTGCGTCGGTATGCCCCGGAGTATTGCTTCGAGGATTTGAGTGATGTGCCAGCCATTGTGCGTATTTTTCAGGACTAGTGCAAGAGGAAGGGGGCACGTTAAGCTGTGCCCCCTCCGCCGACACAGTCGCGGGGAACGGGCCGCCCTTAATGAGGCGGCCCTCCGCCGTCGCAGACGCGGGGAACGGGGCGCCGTTAAACTGGCGCCCCTCCGCCAACGCAGTCGCGGGGAACGGGGGCACGTTAAGCTGTGCCCCCTCCGCCGACACAGTCGCGGGGAGAGGCCACATGATCATTGAAACTGAACCCTCCGGCCTGATGATGGTCCGTTACAAATTCTATTTCAACCAGCAGAGCCCTGATCCCGAAGATCCATGGGTACAGGCGTATTTCCAGGAACATGGCCTGGAGCCACGTCGTGAACTGCATGAGGAGCACGAGGGCATCCCGTACAAGGTGTTCCATTTCGGGCAATGCTACCTGGGGCGCCATGTGGCGGAGTTGTCAACGTTGTATCAGCGTGGCATCGAACATACGGTATTGGCCCAGTACCTCCACGACTTTCTCAGTCACACGCAGGACGCCGACCTGCGCGAGGCTATGGCTGGGCTTGACGCTGCCGCCCAGAAAGAACTCACTACAACCATGGCAGCGCGATTGCATACCACTGCCCAGTTCGAGACGACGGAAGACAGAAATCTGCGCGTGGTGCTTGATGACAGTGCCGTCCGTGAGGCATTTCTGGCGTTACGAGAGAGCAGGCGGTGATGAGAAACACCGCCTGCGCCTTGCTCAATCAACGTATGGCATGACCTGCTCTGCAAACAGCCGCATGGATTCCATAACCTGCTTGTGGGGAATCTTGCCGCCCGTGTTGAACCAGCCGATGAATTGATTCATCCCGAAGGTCTCTTTGAACCACTGGAGGCGTTCGATACAATACGCCGGGTCCCCAAAAATGGCGATAGTGTCAAGTACCTGAGCGTAAGTCATCTTCTGTAAGCGCTCCTGCAACTCCTGCATGCGGGGGAGATGGGCCATCGCCTGCCCTTGGGGCGCATTGTACATGTCGCGCAGGGTCCGAAAGTAATGCATGATGCTGGCTTCCGGATGCTCACGGGCCCTGGCCCTCGACGACGCGACATAGATCGGCGCCATAATGGCCACCTCATCACCGCCCCGCGGGGTGCCATGTTCACTAAGGAGGATGTTGTAGGTAGTAATGTCTTGCTGCAGACGTGGCACTGGCACAATGACCGATGACGAAAAGATGCGCCAGCCACGCTCCCCCGCCAGTTGGAACGAATCAGAACTGTTACAGGCAATACGGATGGGCGGATGCGGTTTTTGTAACGGTTTGGGCACGACTTGCACATCGCGATACTGATAGTATTTGCCTTCGTATGAAAATGAGTCGGTGGTCCAGGCGAGTAGCACGACATCGAGCGCCTCGAGAAACCGTTCACGACTTTCCTCGAGTGCCACGTTGTAGCCGGCAAAATGGAGCGGGATCGAGCCCCGTCCGGCGCCGTATTCCAGGCGGCCATTGCTGAGGATGTCGAGGGTCGCAGCATCTTCTGCATTACGCAGAGGATGATGCAAAGGTAAAAGGTTCACCGCAATGCCAAGACGAATGCGGCGAGTGCGCTGCGCCAGGGCACTCGCCACCAGCAAGGGGGACGGCATAATGGAAAAAGTCGGAAAGAAATGCAGCTCAGCCAGCCATGCCACATCCAGACCCAGCGAGTCCGCGTGCTGGATCTGCATCAGGGTATCTTCGTACCGTTGCAGCGGGCTCTGCTCAGCAGCGCAAGGCAGTTGGTAAAACGTGCCAAACTCCATGAAACGTACTCCAGTGCACAGGCGCCAGGCAGAGTGTAGCCATGATATGTCCACGCCATTTGTCTGGCTTGTGCTCGTAATTTTTTTGTCGTGCACCCTGGGGTATTATAGGCTGTTCCCATGGCCTGGAGCAAGCAGGGCTCCGATGGGTATGTCTGGGCGCTAGTTGTGGTTTACGGTACAATCGTGCGAGGGAGTCAGAGTCATCATATGCCACCCAGGAGGTATGCATGCCACCCAAACCAGCCGTGAGCCTTGCCGCTGTAGCCGGGCGCCGCAAGGCCACCCTTGAGCTGGCTCAGCGTCTTGAACAAGAGGGGTTCAGCGGGATCTATTGCCCCAGCTTTGGGGATGGTATGGGGCTGTGTGAAGCCCTGGCCCTGACAACGCACGAGATCCCCTTCGGCACCAGCATTGCCAACATCTATACGCGCCATCCGGCGGACTATGCCCAGACCGCGGCGCTCATTCACGAATTGTCGCAGGGGCGCTTTCGTTTTGGTATCGGTATCAGTCACGGGCCGACCTATGACCGCCTTGGTCTCACCGTTGGCAAACCGCTCAGTGATATACGCCGCTTTGTCCACGACCTGCAGGCTAGCGTCGGCCAGGCTGGCGAACTGCCCCCGCTCACACTGGCCACGCTACGCCAGCACATGGTGCAACTGGCTGGCGAGATCGCGCAGGGCGCCGTCTGGGCCAACGCCGCGCGCTCGCATATGGCCCAGTCGTTGCGCCATCTCCCTGCGAAGAAGCGCCAGGATCCGGGGTTTTTTATCGGCAATATGGTGCCCACGTGTATTGATGACGACAAAGCCGCCGCCGCAGCGGTCAATCGGCGCACGCTCACCAGCTATGTGCGGTTACCGAATTACCAGAACTACTGGATCGAGGCAGGTTTTGAGGAGGAGATACATGCTATCAGAGAGGCTATCGCCAACAAAGAAGACGCTAGAATTCCTGCTCTCATGTCGGATCGCTGGCTGCAGCAGGTGACGCTGTACGGCAGTGCCGCTGAAGTCCGTGAGGGGATTGAGGCCTGGTACGAGACGGGCATCAACACGCTGATCGTAGTGCCCTCATCGACGCGTGGGGGACAGATGATGGCGTTTCAGGAGCTTATAGATGCCTTGCGCTAATGTACTGGTCACTTGCAAGATTGTGCGCTCCCGGCATTGAAAACAGACTGCACAGGCATAGTGATGTCGCTCTGCGTCCGGCCTGTCGCAGTGTACTCGTATACGTAAACGCCTGGCACAAGGGCATGCAGTGTGTAGTGTTGCGCTACCATCTCCTATCGAGCAGCGGCCATGAGGGCAGCGTGTCAACGGGAGAGCTTGAGGTTGATCCACTGATTGAGCGAGACATGCTGCCGTGCGGCCTCGATCGCCAGGGTGCGATGAAGCTCTTCCGGCATCCGGAGGCGCAGATTGCCGCTAAAAGGGCGTTTGCTCAACGGTGGGGGCATCGCCTCGCCTGACTCGGCCAGGTCTTCAAGCACATACCGCACGACATCTACTATTTCCTGAAGGGCCGCGATTGGCGAGGCTCCATGGGCAGCCAGGGACGCGAACTCGGCTACGCGCCCGATATACGCCTGATCGGCTTCGGACCACATCACGTTATAGGCGTAGTCTTCTGGACGGTAGGTAGGCTGTGCGGGAGTGATTTTCTCGTGAACGGACATTGGTCTCTCCTTCTTGGGGAGGGCTACGCTCCCACATCCTGCAACTTTTTCAGCGCTCGTATGACCTGTTGCACCTGATAGGGTTTCGCCTGGTTCCCATCCTCTTGGAGGTTGATACGTGGGTCACCTGCCCAGGGCATCTTGAAGATGTGGTGGCTCCCGCGGATGCGTGGTTCACCAAAAAAGTGTGTGGCGATCTTGAGCAACTCACGAAACCGCCTATTGGCCCCTGGGCCTTCGAGTGCCTCCAACGCTTCGTCGATGGACACGGCCTATCCCTCCTTGACACATGGTACCATGAGCGGTACCATGTGTCAATCCG
>Ga0081455_10002256_pt1 | contig 22967 bp, 18 predicted proteins | sample TabmetS3T2R1_FD_70207 | JGI IMG/M metagenome (GOLD analysis project Ga0081455, IMG submission 70207) | Tabebuia heterophylla rhizosphere microbial communities from the University of Puerto Rico - S3T2R1 | ecosystem: Host-associated > Plants > Roots > Rhizosphere ...
GATCGATCCCGACGTGATGAGCAGGTCATATGACGCACGACGGTCGTACGCGACCTCGCTGCCGTCCTTGCGGGTGTGGGTGAACGTCGAGAGGCCCGCTCCATTGACGCCATAAATGCGGCTCGAGATGCCAAACGTCGACAGCAGGCGCTGGGCTCCGCGCAGCAACTCGATGGAGATCGACCCGAGGCCGACGTATGACCCCTTCTGCGGGTTGTGCACCGCGCATCCGTCGGCGTCGAACAGCCCCTTCAGGAAGGCGGCGACGATCTCGGGCGGGGCCTGCTCGACGGCCCACGGCACCACCTTGTGCTCGCCGGTGACCGACCGCACGCCGAGCGCCTCGAGGAACCGCTTGAAGGCCCGGCGGCTGAGGCGGAGCTGAGCAGTGCCGTTGACCTGCTCGGACACTTTGAGCGAGCGGTCGCCGTTGATCCAGGCAAGTAGGTCCGCGTGCTGGGGCAGGACCTCGGACCGGTCGTCGGCCGAGCCGTAGATGGTGACGGTGCTGGCGTTCGAGGTGCTGCCGTCGCCGACGAGCCAGCCGAGGTAGTGGGCGAACTCGTCGCTCCACACCTGCGGACGGCGCAGCTCGGCACGGCAGTCGCCCTTGGTCTGATAGTCGCCGACATCGGTGCTGACCGGCAGCATCAGGTCGGCGTTGACGGCCGGGGTCGGCAGGTCGAGCGTGCGGACCTGGTCGTCGGCGGTGAGGTCCCGCGCCTCGACGTATCCACGGTTGGTCGTGAAGATGCGGTGCGTCGGTGTGCAGCGCAGCTCCATGCCGTTGTCGAAGCGCAGCCGCACGATGGGGTTGCGCCCGGTGATCATGAAGGCGTCGGGTGTGGTCAGCACCGTCTGCTGGCGGGCGTCGTCGGGATTGGTGGCGTCGTGGGTGTAGACCCCGAACTGCTCCCCCCGGTTGGCCCGGTCGAGCAAGTCGCCGAACCGGATCAAGCCCTTGTCGGTGTGCACGAGGGTGTCGGCGGTGAAGCACGGGTTGCTGCCGTTGATCCGCCCGGTGCTGGCTGCGGTGTGCCAGTGGTTGATCGTCGTGTCGAACTGCATGCCCGGGTCGGCGCACTCCCAGGCGGCCTGGGCGATCTGCCGGAACAGCTCCCTGGCCTTGACGGTGCGGTACACGGTGCCGGAGGTGACCTCGCGCAGGCTCCAGTCGCCATCGTCCACGACCGCCTGCATGAACTCGTCGGTCACCCGCACCGAGTTGTTGGCGTTCTGGTACTGGATGGAGTGGCTGTCACGGCCGTCGAGGTCCATGTCGAAGCCGGCCTTCTCGAGCACCCGGGCCTTACGCTCCTCGAGCGCCTTGCACCAGATGAACTCCTCGACGTCAGGATGGTCGATGTCGAGGATGACCATCTTGGCGGCGCGCCGGGTCTTGCCGCCGGACTTGATCGTGCCGGCCGAGGCGTCTGCGCCCCGCATGAAGCTGACGGGGCCCGAGGCAGTGCCTCCGCCCCGCAGCAGCTCGACGGACGAGCGGATGCGGGACAGGTTGACCCCGGCCCCCGAGCCGCCCTTGAAGATGATGCCTTCCTCTCGGTACCAGTTGAGGATCGAGTCCATCGAGTCGTCGACCGAGAGGATGAAGCACGCGCTCGCCTGCTGCGGCACGCCGTTGACGCCGATGTTGAACCACACCGGGCTGTTGAACGCGGCCTTCTGGGTCACCAGCAGGTGCTTGAGCTCGGCGTTGAACGTGTCGGCCTCGCGCTCGTCGATGAAGTATCCGCCCTCGACCCCCCAGCGCGTGATCGTGTCGGCGACCCGGTCGACCACCTGCCGCAGCGACCACTCGCGCTCGGGCGTGCCGAGCGTGCCCCGGAAGTACTTCTGGGCGACGATGTTGGTCGCGTTCAGCGACCAGGACACCGGGAACTCGACGTCGCGCTGCTCGAAGGCCACGGAGCCGTCACGGAAGTTGGTGATCCGAGCGTCGCGCCGTTCCCACTCGATCTCGTCGTAGGGGTGTACGCCGTCGGTCGTGAAGTGCCGGCCGATGCCGATGCCCGCCTGCTCGGGAGCGAGAGCCATGAGTTCCTCCAGGTCAGTGGGTCGAGCTGGTTGGGGAGACGAGACCGAGGGCCTGAACCACTAGTTGTTGGGGGCTGAAGCCGCCAGACGGCCCTCGAACCCCAAGATGTGGGACGTAATTACAGCACGTGTAATTACACCCGTCAATGGCTTTGCCGGCATCCGACAGGTCGAAGACCGACCCGCTGACCGCGCTTGTACAACGCCCGGAACGGCCTCCTGCTTCCCGGCCGCCAGCGGACGGCCGCTCTTCCTCCCCGGCCACCCGAAGGCCCGACCCATCCACTGCGGCCCGTGTGGACCGTGCCCGGCGCGGACTCGCAGGTCGAGACGTGAGACGGTCACCGCCGGGTGGCGATGAACCGCAATCCCACCTCCCAAGGAGTCGCTCAGCCCACCACAGACACGGAAGCGACAGCCACCATTCCGCTCGTCCGCGCCGGGGCACGTTGCACCCTCGCCAAGCTATGGGGCCGGGGTTGTGGACGACTAGAGGAAGAGGCTGTGAATTAGGGGTGGATTTCTTGGTATCTCGTCCACAGTCCCCGCCTGGCTGGAACGGAGGACTCACAGCGCCGGGACCGGTAGCGTCCCGTCGTGCGCATGCTGTGGCCCACGGAGCGCGGCACGGGGGCCGCGCGTCCCCGGAACGCGGTCGACGGCGACGACGTCGAGGGCTCGGACCGGGTGGATCCCGCCGACGTCTACGGGTCCGACCCCCGCCCGCCGGTCGGTGATCGCCCTTGGGTGCTCTGCAACATGATCGCCAGCATCGACGGCGCCGCTACCGATCCGGCCGGACGGTCGGGCGGCCTGGGGGGACCGGCGGACCTGCGGGTGTTCTCGGCGATCAGGGCGGTGGCCGACATCGTCCTCGCGGGCGCCGGGACCGTTCGGACCGAGCGCTACGGGCCGGCCCGCCTGTCCCCCGCCCAGGAGGAGGCCCGGCGCGCCCGCGGCCAGTCGCCCCAGCCCCGCATCGCGGTCGTGACGCGCTCGCTGGCGCTCGATCTCCAGCTCCCGCTGTTCCGCGAGGCGACGGCGGAGCATCGGCCCATCGTGATCACCACAACCGGGAGCCTGGACCCCGGCCGCAGCACCGGCGCCACCGCGACGCAGGCGCTTGCGATGGTCGCAGAGGTCATCGTGGCCGGGGACGATGTCGTGGACTGGGACACGGCCCTTCGAGCGTTGCGGACCACCGCCCGCGCCGGAGTGGTGCTCGTCGAGGGCGGCCCCCGCACCAACGCGCAACTGATGGCGGGCGACATGGTGGACGAGCTCTGCCTGACCGTCTCGCCCCAGATCGTCGCGACGGAGGCGCCCAGGATCGTCAACGGCATTGTGGCGGCACCGCGGCGCATGACGCTCGACCGGGTGCTCATCGAGGACGACTACCTGTTCCTGCGCTACCTGCGGGCCCGCGACCGGGCCTGATCGGTCGAAGCGTCGGCGGACCGCTCCTGGCCACGGGCGAGGGCGGAACCCCCCAGCAGGCCCCGCCATCGACCTCGCGGTGAAGCGACCCGCACCGGCCCCGCCGCCACGGAGGCGGAACGTTGCGACCTGACCGGCGCGAACCACTTCGCCCGATGAGAGGCGGGCCGGGCCCTCGTATGACGCACCGTGCCGAACGTCACGCCTCGGCCCGTCGGCGCCGTCAGTGGGCCTTGGGCGCGGTTCGCTTCGTGAGCAGCGTGAGCTCCCGCTCGAAGTCCGACAGGTCGTCGAAGCCCTTGTACACGGAGGCGAAGCGCACGGCCGCGACGGGATCGAGCTCCCGCAGGTGCTCGAGCACCGCCCTGCCGACCCGCTCGCTCGTGACCTCGGCGCCGGGCTGCCGCCGCACCTCGTCCTCCACGGCGGCGGCCAGCGCCTCCACCTCGCCCTCGGCGACGGGCCGTGCCTTCACGGCCGCATTCACGCCGGCGATCACCTTGCCACGGTCGAAGGGCTCGCGGTCGCCGGAGCGCTTGATCACGGTGAGCACCACCGCCTCGGTCCGCTCGAACGTGGTGAAGCGGTGGCCGCACGCCAGGCACTGGCGCCGCCTCCGGATCGTGCCACCGTCGTCGGATTGGCGCGAGTCGATGACCTTCGAATCGAGGTGACCGCACGCCGAGCACCGCACGCTCGGAAACCTATCGGGTGCTCGGGGCACCGAATCCGCACGATGTCGATGCGACTCGCAGCCGGCCGCCGCGTGAGCCACCGACCCCGCCCGAGGCATGCATCGCAGCCCGCCCGGTGAGGGTCGCCCGAGCTCGGTGGCGCCGTCAGTCGGTGCGGATGATGAGGCGCTCCCCCGCCTGGAGGTCGGGCCCGCCGTTCTGCTCGCGGAGGGCGTCGACCACCGGCCGGGGATCGGAGTCGGGGGCGATCGCGGCGGCGATGGACCAGAGGGTGTCACCGGGCTGCACCACGTACGTCTGCCCGACGGTGGGCGGTCGGGCCGGCGCGTCGACCGGTTGCGGCGACGACGGCTCGATCGCGGTGGCCGCGCCGAGCAAGGCCCGTCCGGCCGTGGCGAGCGTCCCGACCAGTGCGACGGCGATGAGCAGGGCGACCAGCCGGCGGCGCCGGATGCGGGTCGGCCGATCGGGCAAGGCTCTGCGAACCGATCGAGCACCGAGGGGCTCGACGCCGACGAGGTCGACGGGTCGAGGGTGGGAGCGGGTGGCGCGCCGGCGCGACTGGGCCGGCAGGTCGAGCGCCGGGTCTCCGGTCGTCTCGTCGGGCTGGGGTACGAGGATCGCAACCATCGACCTGATTCTCCTGAGCGGGTGTGACATTTAGGGCGTTCGGTGCGAGTACCCGTGGTGGACCGGCCCACAAGCCGCAGCCGAACGCCCGTTCGCCAACGAGGTAACCACGAACCCCCGTTCGGGTCAACACCTTTTGCGAACGGATGTTTGCCCTCCGCCGACCGGGATGGTACCGTCCCGCCGGAACACATGTTCGGCCCTCGCCCGGGTCGGTCCGGGCCTCACAAAGCAGACCAACGCCGCCGCACCAGCTGTCGGCGGCGTCCTCCACCAAGGAGCTTGCGATGCCCTCCACGACACTGACCGCCCGGCAGAGAGAGGTCCTCGAGATCATCGAGCAACACATGCGCGAGCACGGCTACCCACCCTCGGTCCGCGAGATCGGCGAGGCGGTCGGGCTCACGTCACCGTCGACGGTCCATGCCCACCTGGCGGCCCTCCAACGCCGTGGCTACCTCCGGCGCGACCCCACCAAGCCGCGGGCGATCGAGGTCCGGTGGGATCCCAACTCCGATGCCGCCATCGATCGCCGGCCGGTCCGGCACGTTCCACTCGTCGGCGACGTGGCCGCCGGCACCAACGTGCTGGCCCAGGAGAACGTCGAGGAGGTGCTACCGCTTCCGGCCGACTTCACCGGCGACGGCGAGCTGTTCATGCTGCGGGTCCGGGGAGATTCCATGATCGAGGCCGGCATCCTCGATGGCGACTTCGTCGTGTGCAGGTCGCAGTCGAAGGCCGAGAACGGCGACATCGTCGTGGCCGGGATTCCCGGCGACGAGGCAACCGTCAAGACGTTCACCACCCAGGGCAGGTCGGTGGTGCTGCTGCCCGCCAACCCGAGTCTCGAGCCGATGGAGTTCGCGCCCGAGGACGTCAACGTGTTCGGCCGGGTGGTCACCGTGCTGCGGCGACTCTGATCACACACCGTTCCGCAGCAGCTCGCCGAGCGCACCGAAGACGGCGTCCAGCGACGCGCGGTCGACTCGCTCGTCCTTGGAGTGGGCGAGCGCAGCGTCGCCGGGCCCGAAATTGGTCGCGGGGATTCCGGCGGCGGCGAACCGGCTGACGTCGGTCCATCCCAGCTTTGCCGTGACCTCCAGGCCGTTGCGCTCGCGCAGCGCCGCCAGGAGCGGGTGCGTCAGCCCGGGTGGGGCCGGGTCCGCGGCGTCGATCAGCGTCACCCTGTCGTCATCGCCGAGGTGGGGAGAGAGCACGTCCTCGACCTGCGCCAGCGCTTGGTCGCGGGTGCGGTCGGGCGCGAACCGATGGTTCAGCGTGAGGACCGCCCGGTCCGGCACGACATTGCCCGCCACGCCCCCCTCGACGAACACGGCCTGTAGGGACTCGCGATACGTGCAACCGTCGAGTACCGGTCGGCGGGGCACGTAATCGTCGAGCGCCACCAGCACGCGCCCCGCTCGGTGCAGGGCGTTGCGACCCATCCACGGCCGGGCGGTGTGGGCGCGCGCACCCCGCAACTCCACGCTGACCCGCAGGGTGCCCTGGCAGCCCACCTCGAGGGCGGCGCCCGTCGGCTCGCCCAACACGGCGGCGTCGCCGGCGACTAGGTCCGGCCGTTCCGCAAACAGATGCGCGAGGCCGTTGTGCTCGGCGGCCACCTCCTCGCCGGCGTAGAAGATCCACGTGACGTCGACGGCCGGATCGGGAACCCCCGCCGCCAGTTCCAGCATGACCGCCAGCCCACCCTTCATGTCGGCCGCGCCCAGTCCCCAGAGCACGTCGTCACGGATGTCGGGCGTGCCGTTGTCGTTGGCCGGAACGGTGTCGAGGTGGCCCGCGACCACGAGCCGCATGCCTCGACCCGCAGCCGTCCTCGCCACGACGTTGTCGCCGAGCCGGTCCACCTGGACGTGGCCGAGCGCGCGAAGACGCGTTTCGACGTGGTCCGCAAGCGCCGCCTCGTGGTGGCTCTCCGAGGGGATGGCGATGAGATCGGCGGTGCGTGCCAACAGGTCGACCACGCCCGCAGGCTACGGCGTCCGCCTCCGCCGCCGACCACGGTGAACCCCTCGCCGGGGTCGGCCGCCCGCGCCTACGGTGACCCGCCGTGACCGACGCACATGCCTCCATCGCCGGTGCCCGGGGTGTCGGGCTGGCCACGTTCGCGGCGGATGGCCGCGTGCTCGACACCTGGTATCCCTCCCCCGAGTTGTCCCCACCTGCGGAGGGGGCTGCGGAGGCCGCCCGCCTCGGAGCCGAGGCGCCCGGCTCGGTGCGGCTCGACGCCGCGACGGCCAGCGACCTGCTGGGCATGGACGTGGCGGCCGCCTGCGGGCCCGACCCACTCCGGCGGGTCGAGCGTGGGGCCGTCGCGACGTTCATCGAATCGCTCGACGACCCGCCCATCGACCCGCACGACGTCTACCTGCGCCTGCACCTTCTGTCCCACCGGCTCGTCGCCCCCAACGGCGCGAACCTCGACGACGTGTTCGGACTGCTCAACAACGTTGTCTGGACCGACGGGGGGCCCTGTGCGGTCGACGACTTCGAGCAGGTGCGGCTTGCGGCCCGCGCCGCCGGGCGGACCCTCCAGGTCCTCGGGGTCGACAAGTTCCCGCGGATGAGCGACTACGTCGTCCCCACTGGGGTGCGCATCGCCGACGCCGACCGCGTGCGGCTCGGCGCCCACCTCGGGAGCGGCACGGTCGTCATGCACGAGGGCTACGTCAACTTCAACGCCGGAACGCTCGGCAACGCGATGGTCGAGGGTCGGATCAGCCAGGGCGTCGTGGTCGGCGAGGGCTCGGACATCGGCGGCGGGGCGTCGATCATGGGGACCCTGTCGGGTGGCGGCAAGGAGGTGATCCGAGTGGGCGAACGCTGCCTCATCGGCGCCAATGCCGGCATCGGCATTTCACTCGGGGACGGCTGCGTCATCGAGGCGGGCCTCTATGTCACAGCCGGCACGCGGGTGACGGCACCCGACGGATCGGTGGTCAAGGCCGGAGAGCTCAGCGGCGGGGACAACCTGCTCTTCCGCCGCAACAGCGTGTCCGGCGCCGTCGAGGTCCTGCCCCGCGCCGCTGGATCCGTCGCGCTCAACCTCGCCCTCCACAGCAACGACTGATCACCAGCAGGTCGCTGCGCCGTCGGTGCGTCAACGCTGCGGCGACGTCCCCAGCCGGCGGGCGACCAGCTCGAGGCGGTCGTCCGGCTGCACGACTGCGATGCGGACGTGGCCCGCCCCATCGGGCCCGTAGAACTCGCCCGGCGACACGATCGCCCCGCCCTCGGCGGCGAGCCGATGGGCCAGGGCCCAAGCGTCCCCGTCGGGCGCGGCCACCCACAGGTAGAACGTCGCAGCCGGGCGGACGCAGTGGACCCCGAACTCGCACAGGGCCATCGCCAAATGGTCGAGCCGGCGGAGGTAGCGCTCCCGCTGCACGTCGACGTGGGCGTCGTCGCCAAACGCCAGCACTGCGGCCGCCTGCACCGGTCCGGGGACCATGAACCCGGCGTGCTTGCGCACCTCGGACAGGTAGTGCACGAGGTCGCGATCCCCCGCGTAGAAGCCCACCCGGGCGCCGGCGAGGTTCGACCGCTTGGACAGCGAGTGCAGGGCGATCACGCCGTCGCTGCCCTCGGCGAGGATCGTGCGACCGGGCCCGTCCCAGGTGAACTCGATGTAGCACTCGTCGGACAGCACCGGCACCCCGTGGCGGCGCCCCCAGGCGGCGGCTGCGGCCAGGTCGACCAGCTCGCCGGTCGGGTTGCCCGGTGAGTTGACCCACAGGCACAGCGCCCGGTCGGCGTCCTCGGGCGCGATGCCGTCGAACGTCCGGTAGGGAACCGCCCGGCAGCCGGCCAGCACCGCGCCCATTGCGTACGTCGGGTAGCTGACCTGCGGGTACAGAACGGTGTCGCGCCCGGGCGTGCGCAGGTGCAGCCACTGCGGGACGCCGGCCACGAGCTCCTTGGTGCCGACGCACGCGGCCACCTGCTCGCGCTCGACCTCGGCGCCGAAACGGCGGCCGAGCCATGCGGCGGCCGCCTCCCGGAACGCGGGTGTGCCGACCGACGGTGGATAGCCCCGCTCCGCACCGGAAGCGGCGAGCATTTCGACGACGGCGCCGGGCGGCGGATCGCAAGGCGTGCCGATCGACAGGTCGACGGCACCGCCGTCGCAGGTGTCGGCCACCTTGTGGATGTCGGCGAGCCGGTCGTAGGGGTACGGGGGCGGCTCGAAGCCGGCCGGCTCGGCCGGGCGACGTTCGGGTTCGCGATCGCTCATGTGACGACGAACTCCCGGAAGCGACTGAGGGTGGCGTCATCGAACCGGCCCCGGACGTGCATGCCCGTCTCGCCCGCCGACTCGCGCAGCACCTCGCCGGCGCGGTGGGCCGCAGCCAGCACGTCACCGCGGTCGAAGGGGATCAGCATCTCCACCACGGGCATGACCGCCCGGAGCCGGCTGCCGATCGTGAGCAACAGGTCCTCCACGCCCTCGCCGGTCGTGGCGCTCAGGGCCACCGAGCCCTCCCACACGTCGGCCAGGCGCTTGGCCGAACCCGGCGCCAGGTCGGACTTGTTGAACGCCAGGAGCTCGGGCACGCGCTCGGCGCCGATCTCCGCAAGGACGTCGCGCACGGCGCGGATGTTGCCGGCGGGATCGGCGGCGCTGGCGTCGACGACATGGACGAGGAGGTCGGCATCGACGGCCACGTCGAGCGTCGACCGGAAGGCCTCGACGAGCTGGTGGGGCAGCTTGCGGATGAAGCCGACCGTGTCGGTGACCAGCACCGTCTCGCCCCCCGGCAGGGACAGCCTGCGGGTGGTGGCGTCGAGGGTGGCGAACAGGCGGTCCTCGACCAGGACCCCCGCGTCTGTGAGCCGGTTGAGCAGCGTCGACTTGCCGGCGTTCGTGTAGCCGACGATCGCAAGCCGCGGCAGCTGCCCGCGCCGCTGCGCCTTGCGCTGCGTCTGCCGGTGCTTGGCGATCTGCCGCAGCTGGGCCTCGAGCTTGTGGAGTCGGCGCTCGATGCGGCGGCGATCCACCTCGAGCTGCGTCTCGCCGGGGCCCCTCGTGCCGATGCGGGCGCCCCCGGCACCCGCCGACATGCCGCCTGCCTGCTGCGAGAGCGCTTGGCCCCGACCCCGCAACCGGGGCAGCCGGTAGCGGAGCAGCGCCAGCTCCACCTGCGCCTTGCCCTCCTGGCTGTGGGCGTTCTGGGCGAAGATGTCGAGGATCACCGCCGTCCGATCGATCGCGGTGCGCCCCAGCAGCTTCTCCAGGTTGAACTGCTGGGCCGGTGTCAGCTCGTCGTCGAACACCACCGTGTCGCAGTCGGTGCTCTCCGCCACCTCCCGCAACTCCTCGGCCTTGCCCTTGCCCACGTACGTCGGCGGGTCAGGCGCCTGGCGCCGCTGGAAGACGCGTGCGACCTCGTCGGCGCCGGCGGTCTCGACCAGCAGGGCCAGCTCGTCGACCGACGCCTCCGTCTCCTCCATCGTTTCGGGCGGGATGCTGACGCCGACGAGCACGATCTTCTCGCGGAATGCCCGTTCGATCAGCGCCACGGCCACCCCTCGGGGAGCTCGACAGTCGCAACCCAGGTGGCCGGGCCGCGCAGCACGACGGCACCGTCGCCGCCCAGGGTCACGTCTGCGGTCCCGCCGGCCTGGTCCACGGCGACCTGGTCGCCAACGATGCCCCATGCGCGGGCGGCCACCGCCGCGGCGCAGGCGCCGGTCCCACAGGCGAGCGTCGGACCGACGCCGCGCTCGTAGGTGCGAATCGCGACCCGGTCGTCGGTTTCGCCGCTCAGCAGGTGGACGTTGGCCCCGCCCGGCACCTTGGCGTTGACGCTCTCGCCGAGCTCCACGAGATCGACCTCGTCGTCCCGGCTGCCGACGTCGAGGACCAGGTGTGGGTTGCCGACGTCGACGCGCACGCTGCGGCGGATGGTGCCGCCGGCCCATTCGGGTGCCTCACCGGCGATGCGTGCCACGCCCATCTCGACCGACAGGGTGTACGTCAGGGCGTCGGACCGATCGTGGAGGGTGACGACGCGCCGCCCGGCGTCGGTGCGGATGGGGATGGCGGGACCGTCGGCCCAGCCCGCCAGAATCAGGGCCTGCGCGAGGCAGCGGATGCCGTTCCCGCTCGTCTCGGCCGGTGATCCGTCGGCGTTGCGCAGCTGCATGGCGGCGACGGCGCCAGCGGCCGGGTCGTCGTCGGAGTCGAGCCGCGTGGCGCGGATCAGGCCGTCGGCCCCGACGCCCGTGTGGCGATCGCAGAGGGCACGGGCGACGTCGCCATCGAGGGGATGGGACGTGTCACCGTCGAGGAGGACCAGGAAGTCGTTGCCGAACCCGTGGTGCTTGGTCAGGCGCATGGCGTCACTCAGTCTGCCAGGGCCGCCCCGCGTCCCCGACCCCTTTGCGACCAGCGGGCTCATGCGCCACCGATGCCGAGCTCGGCGGCCAGGGGTTCGACGAGATCCGCCGGGTCGTCGGCCCGTAGCCAGTGGATGCGGGGATCGCGACCGAACCAGGAACGCTGCCGCCGGGCGAAGCGGCGGGTCCGGCGCACGGCCAGCGCAATGGCCTCGTCGAGGTCGCAGACGCCGGACAGATGGGCGAACAGCTCCTTGTACCCGAGGGCCTGGCCCGCAGTCCGCGATATTCCCCGCGGGTCGACGAGCAGCCGCCGCACCTCGGCCACGAAGCCGGCCTCGACCTGGCGGCGGTAGCGATCCTCGATCCGTGCCGCCAGGGCCGGGAACGGCAGATCGATCCCGACCATCCGGAAGCGCGACGGCGGGTAGACCTCGAGCCCGGGGCCGAACGAAGAGAACGGGCGACCGCTGCCGAGCGTGACCTCCAGCGCCCGGACGATCCGTCGTCGGTTGGTGGGCTCCATGCGCCCGGCCGCCACCGGGTCGAGGTCGCCCAGGCGGCGGTGGAGCGCTCGGCTGTCGGGCTCGGCCTCGAGCTCGGCCCGGACGTCGGGGAAGCGGCCCGGCACCGCCAGCTCGTCGATCACCGCTCGCAGGTACAGGCCGGTTCCCCCGACGAGCAGGGGGCGGCGACCACGCGACTCGATGTCGACGATCGCCTCCTGCGCCCGGTCGGCGAACGCCGTGACCGTGAACTCCTCCCACGGGTCGATGATGTCGATGAGGTGATGCGGCACCTCGGCCCGCTCCGCCGGCGTCGGCTTGGCGGTGCCGATGTCCATGCGGCGGTACACCTGCATGGAGTCGACGGACACGAGCTCGATCGTCGGGTCCGTCCGCGCCACAGCCAGCGCCAGCGCCGACTTGCCCGACGCGGTGGCGCCCACGACCGCGGCCGGGCCGGTGGTTCGGTCCCTCAACGGCCGGGCCTTGCCGGCCACGGGCGGCGGAATTCAGGCACCGCGCAGGGACGGTAGCCGCCGCCGCGGACCACCCTCAGCCACCCAAAGTGACCCTTTCGGCGGGCCGGGCGGCGGGCCTACCCTCGTCGCTACACGGAAGCACAAGCCGTCTGGCACCCGGCGTCGAGGTCGGTCGAGTGCCGTGGAGGTGATCATGGAAGCGCGTGTCGGCGACCATGTGGTGCTCGAGGGAGCGAAGATCGGCCTGGCTCGCCGTCGGGGGGAAGTGCTCGAGGTCCTGCGGGGCGCCACGGGCGACCGCTACCGGGTCCGCTGGGAACAGGACGATCACGAGACCGTCCTGGCGCCCGGGCCTGACCTGCGGGTGGAGGCGTCGGGTGACGCCCGTCCCGGACGGCTCTCGATGAGGGTCGACGTGTCGGTCACGGAGGACGCCGACCACACCGAGGCGCTCGCGCGCGTGCACATGTGCGGACGCGAGTTCTCCGCCTGGGGGCGCGCCCGCCGCAACCCGACCGACCCCACCACGCCCACCGTCGGCGAGGAGCTCGCCGTCGCCCGGGCCCTGTCCGATATGTCCCACCAGCTCGTCGTGGCCGCCGCCGACTCCCTCGAGTCGGCGCTGGGCCGCCCGGTGGCGCTCCACGTGTAGCCACCGACTGACAACCGATCACGGTCGCCCGGCCGCGCACCAAGGCCTGACCGGCCGCCGTCCACCCATGAGGTGCCGGCAAGCGATGGCCGGGCGACCGCTATCGGGCCTTGACGTCCTTGGCGAAGCACGCCGACAGCTCGCTCGCCGCGTACATGCCGTAGTTGGGGATGCGGTGGTAGCCGCTGGTCTCGTACAGCGCGATGGCCTCGGGCTGGCGCAGGCCCGTCTCGAGGTGGAGCCGCCGGTAGCCCAGCGCGACCGCCTCGGATTCGAGCCTGGCGAGCACTGCCCGGCTCACGCCCCGGCGCCGCGCCGCGGGCGACGTGTACATGCGCTTGACCTCTGCGACGCGCACCCCGGCGGCTGCGAGCGGCCGAAGCGCGCCGCAGCCCACCGGCCGGCCGTCGAGGTACGCGACCAGGAACACGCCCCGAGGCGGCGAGACCTCGTCGACACCGAGCGCCCACTCGTCGTCGGCGTCGTCCGCCTCGCCGTCCCCGGCGTAGCGCTCCTCGATGTCGACGACCAGCGCCGCCACCAGCGACCGTGCCGTGGGACCGTCGTACGGCTCCGGCCGGACCAGGACTCCCCCGGCCGCGTCCGCGGCCCGGCTCATACGGCGGCGACGGGGATGCGCGTGCGGTGGCGCGCGGGGATCGTCACCCGGGCAAGGGCGCCGATGAGGTGGTGGGGGGCGGCTGCGGTCACGGTCACCTCGGCGTAGCTCCCCGGTCGCAGGGACTCGGGCGAGCGGAAGTGCACCAGCTTGTTGTGCCGCGTGCGGCCGGTCGTGACGTCCGGATCCTTGCGCGACGGTCCCTCGACCATGACCTCCTCGGTCGCCCCCACGCGCGCGCGGTGGCGCGCCAGCGCTGAGCGCTCGACCACCACGCGGAGGCGCTCGAAGCGCTCGGCCGACACCTCGGCCGGGACGAACTCGTCGACCCGCTCGGCCGCCTCGGTGCCGGGCCGCGGGCTGTAGATGAACGTGTAGGCGCTGTCGTATCGGGCCTCGGCGGCCACCTCCAGGGTGCGCTCGAAGTCCTCGTCGGTCTCGCCCGGGAACCCGACGATGATGTCGGTGGTCACGGCAAGCTCGGGCACGGCCGCCCGGGCCGCGGCCAGGCGCTGGAGGTACCGCTCGGCGGTGTAGCCCCGGTGCATGGCGGCGAGCACGCGGTCGCTGCCCGCCTGAAGCGGCAGGTGCAGGTGCTCGCACACCGTCGGGACCGTCGCCATGGCCTCGATCGTCTCGGGCCGCAGGTCCTTGGGATGCGGGCTCGTGTACCGAACCCGCCGGATGCCATCGACCTCGCCGACCGCGCGGAGCAGGTCGGCGAACAGCGGGCGCACCCGGACGGACTCCCCCGCCCGCCGGCGGGCGAGCGTGAGGTCACGGCCGTAGCTGTTCACGTTCTGCCCGAGCAAGGTGACCTCGGTGACACCGTCGGCGGCCAACGCCCGCACCTCGTCGACGATGTCGTCGAAGCCGCGACTGATCTCACGTCCCCGCACGGCCGGGACGATGCAGAAGGCGCACGAGTTGTCGCAGCCGATCTGGATGGTGACCCACGCCGCGTAGGGCACCTCGCGCCGTGCCGGCAGCGCACTCGGGAACGACTCGTGGTCGTCGGCGGCGGTCTCCTCGAGGATCTCGACGATCGATCGGCCGGCGACCCGCTGCTCGCCCAGGAGCTCGACCGCTCGGTGCACGTTGTGGGTGCCGAACACGACGTCCACGTGCGGCGCCTTGCTGACGATGAGGTCGCGGTCCTTCTGGGCCAGGCAGCCACCGACCACGATCTGCATGTCGGGCCGCCGCTGCTTCAGCGCCTTGAGCTGGCCGAGATGGCCGTAGAGCTTGTTGTCGGCGTTCTCGCGGATGCAGCAGGTGTTGAGCACCACGACGTCGGCGTCGTCGACATCGGCGGCGGGGCGCAGGCCGTCGGCCTCCAGTAGCCCGGCGATGCGCTCCGAGTCATGCTCGTTCATCTGGCACCCGAAGGTGCGCACCACGTACGTCTGGCCAGCCATCGGTGCCCGTCAGGCTACGCGACGTCCACGGATCTCCCTGCACCCGTTCGAGGTGCAGGGAGCGACCCGCGGAATCGACGCTCAGTCGTCGAGCGTGATCGGCTCGTCGAGCGCGATGGGGGCGTCGTCGCCGCCGTTCGCGTGTCCGGAGCCGTTGCCCGATCCGTTGGACGACCCGTTGCTCGACGCACCAGGCGAGCCGACACCGAGCTGCGAGCGGATGCGCTCCGAGATCTCGACCATCACCTCGGGGTGCTCGGCGAGGAACACCTTGGCGTTCTCGCGTCCCTGGCCGAGCTGCTCGCCGTCGTAGGTGTACCAGGCACCCGACTTCTTCACGAGCCCGATGTCCACACCGACGTCGAGCAACGAGCCCTCACGGCTGATGCCCTTGCCGTACATGATGTCGAACTCGCTCTGCTTGAAGGGCGGGGCGCACTTGTTCTTCACCACCTTGACCCGCGTGCGATTGCCGATGACCTCGACGCCGTCTTTGATCGACTCGATGCGACGAATGTCGAGGCGGACCGACGAGTAGAACTTCAGAGCCCGGCCTCCGGGGGTCGTCTCCGGGGAGTTGTGCACCATCACCCCATCGGCGAAGTAGTTGTGCGTGCCGGCAACCTCGATATCGAGGCGATGGGTGCTCCTCGACGGGGGACGAACGCCGATCTTGGTGATCGGGAGGGGCATGAGCTCGTACCGGACCGAGGCGAACACCGGCTCCACGGCGAACCTATCCCGGAATCGGGGGACGAGCTTGTAGCTCATCGCCGGGTGCACGAACGGGGCGATGAGAGCGTGGAGCTTGTCGGTCGCCCCTCTGGAGAAGACGAGCACGGTCTTCCGCTGCCGACCGCGGGTGGTGAGCTTGGCATCGATCCCCCAGGTGTCAGCCAGGTAGGTGCGTAGCCGTAGGCGAGTAGTCGGCTCCATCGCCTCCACGCAGATCTCGGCACGCCCGCTCCCCCCCTCGGTGCGCCGCTGCTTGCCCTCGCTCCGCAAGGTGAACGACCCGTCATCCATGTACCAGATGGCAAGCGAGAGCGGCGTGAGCTGCTTGAGGTAGTCGTCACTGAACACCTTCTTGCCGCCGAGATAGACGGCCCGCCGGAGCTCGGCCAACTCGGGAAGCGGTTGAACGTCGTGGAACACGGCACCCTTGGCGTTGGTCGAACGGCGCACGTTGAGGTTGGCGAACAACGATGCCTTCCAATCGCCGTAGGCGACCTGCCTCGACCCGTGGCCCCAGCGGAACCGGGCGGCATGGCCGCTCTTCGAGGGCGATAGAGCGCCGTCGCCCATGAGCCCGCCGAGCACCACCTGCCACTGAACGTCGGACAGGTGGTGCGCCACGGACTGCAGCACCCGGTCCCCGACCTGCAACTCCTGTGCCTCGCGCCAACCCCCCGGAGTCATGACCTGGTGGTTCGGTGTGCAAGCGAGCTGGGCTCGGCCGTTGCCTCCCGGCTTCGCCACCGTGAACGTGAGGAACTGATCAGTGCGTCCGTTGTCGAACCAGTTGGTGACCGGGCGGCTGACGACCTCCCCCCGCTCGTGGTCGTAGGTGAGCACCTCGACCGGCAGCCTTTGGTTGACGATCTTGCCGATCTTCTCTTGTGTTCCGTCTGCCAGCGTCACACGAGTGCCATATGAAAGGCACCCGAACATGACTCCGATCTTCTCGCGCAGCTGGTTGATGAAGACGGCGATGGTGTCGGACTTGTTGAGGTTGGCGGTGAGCTTGCGCAGCGCCTGCGACATGAGCCGGGCCTGGAGGCCGACGTGGGAGTCGCCCATCTCGCCCTCGATCTCGGCCCGCGGGGTGAGCGCAGCCACCGAGTCGATGACCACCACGTCGATGGCGCCGGATCGCACCAACATGTCGGCGATCTCGAGTGCCTGCTCCCCCGTGTCGGGCTGGGAGATGAGCAGCTCGTCGATGTCGACGCCGATGGCCTTGGCGTAGACCGGATCGAGCGCGTGCTCGGCATCGATGTAGGCGCAGATGCCGCCGTTGCGTTGGGCCTCGGCCACGACGTGCAGCGCGAGGGTGGACTTGCCCGACGACTCGGGCCCGTAGATCTCGGTGACGCGACCCCGTGGGAGGCCGCCGATGCCCAGGGCGAGATCGAGCGCCAGCGCACCCGTGGGTATGGCCTCGATGGCCATCGTCCCCTTCTCGCCCATGCGCATGACCGAGCCCTTGCCGAACTGCTTCTCGATCTGGCTGAGGGCCATGTCGAGGTTCTTCTGACGATCCACCGGTGTGGTCCTTTCTGCGGTGGTGCGGTTGTGGCGGCGACGGGACCCGGCCGCGGCCGGTGGCCCGATGCGATCTCGGAGCCCAGGCTCCGACGGCGATCTCGATGACCTTCCCCGAACTTAGAGAGAGGGTGTGACAATTAGGGCGCCTCGAACGACATCACTGTAGTTTCGAACGCCTGTTCGTTCAAGCACCAACGCCTGTTCGCCGCTGCTCGGCGGAGCCGGCCCTGTCTCGGTCAGCCCAGGTGGCGGACGTAGACGTCCTCGTAGCGGGCACCGCCCCGCCCCAGGTGGCTCCTCACGACCCGCACGTCGGACACCGTGAACCGCGCCGACAGCGGACGCCCCACGACCTCGCCGGCGAGGCGCCGCGCACTGCCCCGCGCCGATCGGGCCAGCCGGGCCAGGGTGAGGTGGCCCCGGAAGGGACGGTCCTCCGGTGGCCGCCCGAGCGTGCGCGTCGCTTCGATCACCGCCGCCGCGAGGTCGTCGAGCCCCCCGACCGGGAGCGCCACGACCTGGCGCGACAGCGTCTCGACCACCGGGCCCACGGTCGCCTCGCCGACGACGAGTCGGTCCGCGTCGAGTCCTTCGAGCGCGTCGACCACCACCGCGGGGTCCTCGACCTCCCCCAGGAACCGGAGCGTCACGTGCCACTGATCCCGGGTGGTCCAGCGCAGGCCGGCCTGTGCCCGCCGGGGCAGGTCGGCGATCAGGTCGAGCACGTCGTCGGGGGGACGCACGCTGACGAACAGCCGCATGGCAGGTCCTAGTGGCCCCTCGCGCTCACTAGGAGATCGGCTCGCGGTCCCGGGACGCGGGCTCGGCGGCCGCGTCCAGCCTCCGCCGCAGCAGGTCGAGCAGGGAGATGCACGCGAACTGGCGGACCCGATCGCGATCGCCGGGGAGCCCGACCCGCACCACGACGGGCTCGTCGTCCCCCAGGGCCAGGGCCATGAACACCGTTCCGGGCCGCTGGCCCTCCTGCTCGTCCGGCCCGGCCACGCCGGTGACGCCCAGCCCGACATCGGCGCCGAGCCGGCGCCGCACCCCGTCCGCCATCGCCGCCGCCGCCTCGGACGAGACCACCGCGCCCTCGGGCACCCCCAACAGGTCGTACTTGACGTCGGTGGCGTAGGACACGATGCCGCCCCGGAACCAGCCGCTCGCACCGGGCACGTTGACCAGCCGGGAGGACACCAGGCCCCCCGTGAGCGACTCCGCCACCGCCAGCGTCAACCCCCGCTGGACGAGCGCCTTGGCCACCGCATGCTCCATCGACTCGTCGTCGATGCCGAAGACGATGTCGCCCAGGATCCCCCGCACGATCCTCTCCTCGGCGTCCAGCAGGGGGAGTGCCCGGGCCTCGTCGTCGGCCTTGACGGTGATGCGCACCTTGAGGCCCTCGATGCCGCTGGCGAGGAACGCCAGGGTGGGGGCCTCCGGCCCGGCGTCGTCCAGCTCGGCCATGTGCTCAGCCAGCCTCTCGGCCAGGCCGGACTCGCTGTCGCCCCAGGTGCGCAGCGTCCTCGAGCGGATGATCGCCAGCTTGCCCGCCCGGCGCCGCATGTCGGGCAGCACCGCGCCGGCCACGATCTGCTCCATCTCGTAGGGCACGCCCGGGACCGCGTACATGACCTTGCCGCTCTCGCCCACCGGGCAGATCAGGCCCGGCGCGGTGCCCGGCTGCGGGTCGGCGATGGCCGTGGCGCCCTCCGGCACCTGCGCCTGCAGCAGGTTGTTGGCGGGCATGCGCCTCCCCCGTGCGGCGAAACGCTCGAGGATGCGGTCGACGACGTCGTCGTCCTGGACCAGCCGCACCCCCATCACTTGGGCGATGGCGTTACGGGTGATGTCGTCCTGTGTGGGACCCAGCCCACCGCACACGATCACCGCATCAGCCCGTCCGAGCGCCAGCTCCAGGGCCCCCACGATCCGATCGAGGTTGTCGCCCACCGTCTGCTCGTGCGTGCAGTCGATGCCGGCGAGCGCCAGCTGCTCGCCCAGCCAGGCCGAGTTCGTATCGACGATCTGGCCGAGCAGCAGCTCCGTGCCGACGGCGACGATCTCGCAACGCATCAGGTCCCCTCGCTCAGGATCTCGCCGCCGGCCGAGCCGGACATGGGTCCCGCGCCTGGCGTTTCGCGCCGGGCCGCTCGGGCCCGGGCCTCGGCTCCGCTCGGCCTCAAGCCGCGGACTCCCCCGACCGCCGTCGCCCGGCTGCCCTCGAGGATGTACTGGGCCCCGGTGACCAGCGTCAGCACCACCGCGACCCAGAGGGTCGCCTCGGCGATCCAGGCGTGGCGGTCGGCGATGGGCGGGATCAGCGCCAGAGCCACCGCCAGCGACTGCACCACCGTCTTGATCTTGGCCCAGAAGCGTGCCGGCACGGCCAGGCCCCGGCGGCCCCAGTACGAGCGGAACGCCGAGATGCCGACCTCGCGGACCGTGATCAGGAGGACCGGCAGCCACCAGAACCCGCCGTCGACCACCAGCGCCCACATGGCCCCCAGCACCAGCGCCTTGTCGGCCAGCGGGTCGAGGAACGCACCCGAGCGGGTGGTGCCCATCCGCCGCGCGAGCCAGCCGTCGACGCCGTCGGTGGCCGCCAGCACCGACCAGATGGCGAAGGTGCCGTACGCGGGCCCGGAGGCGATGATCAACCCGCACAGCAGCGGTGCGAGCACCAATCGGGTCGTGGTGACGGCGTTCGCCGGGGTGGCCAGGGCCGAGGGCCCGAACGAGCTGGCCACTAGCGGGCCCTCGCGCCCACTAGTGGGCCCTCGCGGAGGTCATCGTGGCGTCTCGCCGGCCAGATCCATCCACGGAACTTCCGCGAGCGCCCACTAGGCGACCTCGGCTCGACCGCACGCCGACGCGCTGGGGGTCTCCGCCTCGAGGTCGGGACCGGCGGCGCCGGTGATCGTCACCTTCACCAGCCGGCCCACGGGCAGATCCCGCGACACGGACACGATGCCGTCGATCTCCGGCGCCTCCCGGTGGCTGCGGGCCACGCCGGGGGCGTCGACGAGCACCTCGACCACGCTGCCGATCAGCGCGTCCCGGCGGCGGGCGGTGATGCCGTCCTGCAGCTCGCCCAGCTCGGCGAGGCGCTCCCGCACCAACGGGGGCTCGACCCGGCCGTCGAGCTGCGCGGCGTACGTGCCCTGCTCCTCGCTGTAGGCGAAGAAGCCGCACCAGTCCAGGTCGGCGGCGGCGACGAAGGACAGCAGCCGGTCGTGGTCGTCCTCGGTCTCGCCCGGGTACCCGACGATGAAGTTGGACCGGAACGCCGCCTCCGGGGCCCGCCGGCGGATGTCGTCGATGCGGCGGAGGAAGCGGTCGCCGTCGCCCCAGCGCCGCATCCGCCGGAGCAGCGGGCGGGAGGCGTGCTGCAGCGACAGGTCGAAGTAGGGCACGCCGGTCGCACAGATGGCGTCGATCAGCCCGTCGGTGAGGTCGGACGGGTACAGGTACAGCAGGCGGACCCGCTCGACCCGGCGGGCGACGGCTTGGACCAGCGGGACGATCCGGCGATCGCCCCCGCCCGAGCGGCGGTGGGAGCGGGAAGCATCGTCTTGGTCTCGGCCGAAGGACGCCAGGTCCTGCGCAACCAGCACGATCTCGCGCACGCCCCCGGCCGCCAGGGCCTCCACCTCGGCGAGGATCGCGGGGATCGAGCGGCTTCGCTGCCGGCCCCGGAAGCTGGGGATCGCGCAGAAGCCGCAGGCCCGATCGCAGCCCTCGGCCACCTTGACGTACGCCCAGGGGGCGGCCGGCGCCGGTCGCGGCAGGTTGAGCAGGTCGAAGGCGGGCACCGGCGGGTCACGACCGTCGACCCGGGTCGGCCCCAGCGTCACCGGCACGCCGAAACCGGCGACGGCGTCCGCCTCGGGGAGCGCCTCGGCCAGCTCCGGTCCGTAGCGCTCCGCCAGGCACCCGGTCACCACGAGCTCGGCGGTGGCGGGCTTCCGCTCGGCGAGGCCGAGGATGACGTCCACCGACTCCCGCCGGGCCTCCTCGATGAACGCACACGTGTTGACCACCACCAGGTCGGCGCCCTCGGGCGCTTCGGCCGGGACGAGGCCGTCGGCGAGCATCGTCCCAGTCAGCTTGTCCGAGTCGACCTGGTTCTTCGGACAGCCCAACGTCTCCACCCAAAAGGTGCGGGGCATCCAGGCAAGGCTACTGGAACCCGTTCTTGCGTCCCTCACCTGGAGTGGCCGAGGTCAGGGGTGTCACTCGGAATGAATAGCGTCGAGCACGTTCATCCGTCCGGCCCGCCGGGCCGGCCACACCGCGGCGACGATCCCCAGGGCGGCGGCGATCAGGACCACCGCCACGATCTGCCTCCAGGGGATCTCGAACGCCGTGAACCCCTCGTCGCTGAACGCCTTGATGAGGCCCCATCCGCCCAGCAACCCGATGACCAGGCCCAGCAGCGTCCCGAAGACAGCGATGATGGCCGACTCCCAGCGGATCATCGAGCGGAGTTGCCGCCGGGACGTGCCCACCGCCCGCAGGAGGCCGAGCTCGCGGGTGCGCTCGAGCACCGACAGGCCGATCGTGTTGGCGATGCCGATGAAGGCGATCAACAGCGCCAGGAACAGCAGACCCAGCATGAGCCGCAGGATGGCATCGAACTGGCCGCCGATGGCGTCCTTGTACTCATCCACGCTCTGGACGTTGGCGGTCGGGAAGTCCGCGACCGCATCCTCGATCTCGGGCTGGACCTGCGAGACCGACGTGCCCGGCCGGAGCTGCACGAACACGGTGCTGTCCGTCACGTCCGCCGCCCCGACCGCGGCGTCGTAGTCCTCGAGGCCGAGGACGAAGTCGCCGATGTCCGTGCCCTCCTGCTCGCTCCTGTAGGTCCCGCCCACGGTGTACGTGTGCCGCCCCGTGTTGACGAAGTCGGCGGTGATCGAGTCGCCGACCGAGACGCCGAGGCTCCGCGCCTCGTCGGCGGTCAGCAGGATCGTCCCCGAGGCCAGCGAGTCGGACCCGTCGACGACGCGCATCCCGTCGAACACGGTGAAGATCGCGGGGCTGGTGCCGGTCACGAAGGTGTCGTCCCCCTCGACCCGGGCCGGCGAGAACCGCACGGGCACGACCTCCGCCACGCCCGGCACCCGGCTGACGCGGTCGGCCACCTCGGTGGGAAGGCCAACCACGCCGAAGGCGCCGGCGTCGATGACGAAGTCCCCGGTGAACGAGTCGTCGAGGAACTGGTCGATCGACGCCCGCAGCGAGGCATTCACGACGAGGAAGAAGGACACGATCCCCACGCCGATCATGAGCGCCCGCGCCGTGGCCGCCGTGCGTACGGGATTGCGCCCGGCGTTCTCCTTGGCGAGGTCGCCGGTGACCCCCTTGACCCTGCCGATGGGCGCGCCGATCCCGCGGCTGAACGGGCGGGCGAGGGCCGGCCCGAGCAGGATCAGGCCGACGAAGGCCAGCAACCCCACGCCGAGGCCCACGAGCGACGCGCTGCGCTGGTCGGCACCGGCGAGCACGAGCGCCAGGCCGCCGGCCGTGGTGACGATCCCGGCGACCAGCCGAAGACGCGACACCCTGCCGGACTCGACCGCCAGGTCGCGCATGGCGGCAACGGGCGGGACCCGGGACGCCCGCCAGGCGGGGACGAGCGCCGAGACGACCGTGACCACCACGCCGACGATCAGGGCGATGATCGCGGCGCTGGGGCGCACGACCAGGCTGCCCGGCAGGTCGAACAGGCTCACGAGCACGGAGGCGACGCCGAGGCCCAGGACGAAGCCGATGATGGAGCCGCCGATGCCGATGGCGAGCGCCTCGACGAACACCGAGCGCCTGACCTGGCGGCGGC
>Ga0081455_10002257_pt1 | contig 22962 bp, 21 predicted proteins | sample TabmetS3T2R1_FD_70207 | JGI IMG/M metagenome (GOLD analysis project Ga0081455, IMG submission 70207) | Tabebuia heterophylla rhizosphere microbial communities from the University of Puerto Rico - S3T2R1 | ecosystem: Host-associated > Plants > Roots > Rhizosphere ...
GGCCTTTCCAAGTCGCCGCCGGCGAAAGCGAATACGCGAATGTCGCGTCACTGATGTGTGAATCGTCCGAGACCGATTCGTCGTTCTCGGCGTACTTCGCACGGTAACGAATCGTCACTTCGCGCGTTTGGTTTCGGTCGAAGGGAATGACCGATTTCTTCCATGATTTAATCGTGGAAAGTTCTTCTTGCCAGAGCTGGCTGACCGTCGTCTCACTGGCTTGCTCTTTCGGTCCCGAGACGTTTGTCGATTGCAGTTTTTTCCCATCAACGATGATTTGATAACCGCCAACGTCGTCGCTCTTGGTGTCCGCCTCTGCGTCCGGATTTTTTCCCCACCGCTCGACCGGAAAAAAGAACTCCTGCTGTACTTTTGGTCCAGTGTTGTGCATCCGGTAATGCACCTCCACCTCCGCGTTTTCCGGATGCAGATCAATTTTCAGCCTTTCATCCTCAATACTGACGTCAGTTTTGCGATTTTGGTTCGTAGCGCTGGCGCTACCGGTCCCTGGAACGCCCGTCTGCCAGGCGCCGCCATTGGCTAAAAGAGTTGATCCGCTGGCGACAAAAAATAGGAGGCTGAGCCATGAATTTTTCATCTCACGGCACGTTTTAGCATGTCCGAGCTCTACGTGTCGAAACCAGAATCTCATTCGTTGACTTGTCTTTGGCGCGATTTCTTAGTTGGATCAGGTTGTGAGCGCCGCCCCCCATGAGGTGACTTCAACGGGCCCGACCGCTGCTAGCGGGCAACAGGGAGGCGCCGCATTTAGAACCACCCATTGGAGCGTGGTGCTTGAAGCGCAAGGCGAATCGCCCGCGGCACAAACGGCGCTAGAAAAACTTTGCCGCACTTACTGGCGACCTATTTTTGCTTTTCTGCGGCGACAGGGTATTCCGCCAGAAGAGGCAGAGGACATTACCCAGGGTTTTTTTGCGGAGCTCTTGGAGCGGCGAAGTCTGAGTGCCGTGCGCAAGGAAAAAGGACGACTTCGTTCCTTTCTGCTAGGGGGACTAAAATATTTTCTCGCTAACGAAGAGCGTCGGGCAATGGCGATTAAGCGGGGAAAAGGACAGCGACTCATCTCGTTGGAGGAATTCCGCGCTGACGATCGGATCGAAATGGAACCAGCCGATCCGGTGACTGCCGAAATGATTTACGAACGGCGGTGGGCTTTAACGGTATTGGAGCGGGTGCTCAACCAATTGAAGGAGGAATACCTCGCAGCGGGTAATGCCGCGTTGTTCGATTCGTTAAAGGAATTGCTGCCGGACGAGCCGGGTTCGTCATCTCAGGCGGAGATCGCTGCGCGCCTGGGGACGACCGAAAACGCCGTCCGGCAGGCGTTCTACCGATTTCGGCAGCGCTATCAGTCGTTACTGCGAGAGGAGATCGCCCATACCGTCGCGACACCCGGCGATATCGAAGACGAACTGCGTCATCTCATTTCCGTGCTCGAGGTCTAACGTATGGAGGAATTTTACGGATTACAAAAGGGAGCGTGCGAGAGCGCCTCGAAAATGATTAGGATAATTAGAACTTGCCGGAAGTGTGGCGCCAAGATTTTTTCCGACGCGCCGGAAGGACTTTGCGGCAGATGCGTGCTGAAAGCCGCGCTCGGCAATTTCCCCGAATCACCTGTAGCCGCTGGCGCTGACGGCGGCACCGATGAAAATGAAGCAAATGTTGCTGCTCCTAAAACCAGAAAATCGGCGAGCGCTGCCGAGCTCCTAGGCGAACTAGGCGATTACGAATTACTGGAAGAAGTTGGTCGCGGCGGACAGGGTGTGGTATTTCGCGCGCGGCAGAAGAGTCTGAATCGCATAGTTGCCTTAAAGGTCATCAGCCTGGGCCAATGGGCCAGCAAAGCTCACCTGAAGCGCTTTCGCCTCGAAGCCGAAGCCGCGGCGCGCTTAGAACATCCCGGTATCGTTCCGATCCATGAAGTCGGCGAGCGCGATGGTTCTTTGTACTTCAGCATGAAGTTTATCGAGGGCGGCCAACTTGAGGAGGTGGCGAAACGCAGGGCAATGCCGATTCGGCGCGCGGTGGAATTAATCGCCAAGGTCGCACGCACTGTTCATTACGCCCACGAGCACGGAATTCTGCATCGTGACATCAAGCCAGGGAATATTCTGCTCGATCGAGAGGGTGAAGCGCATCTTACTGACTTTGGTCTTGCCCGATTAGTCGAATCTGAAAGTAGTATCACGCAGACGTTGGACGTGTTGGGGACGCCCAGTTACATGGCACCGGAGCAGGCAGTAGGAAACAACTCGGTAATTGCTAGAGTAACGGATGTCTATGGACTCGGTGCAGTGCTTTACCAGCTGCTGACAGGTCACCCGCCATTTGCCGGCGGAGCGACTTACGAAACGATCAAGCTACTCTTGGATACGGAGCCGCGGCCACCCCGCCTGTTGAATCCCAAAATAGATCGCGACCTGTCAACAATCTGTCTCAAGTGCCTCGAGAAAGATCCAAAGCGTCGTTACTCATCCGCGATCGCGCTGACGGAAGACCTTGAACGTTGGCTAAGGCATGAACCGATTCAGGCGCGCCGCACCGGAGTTTTCACCCGTGGCAGAAAATGGGTGCGGCGCAATCCAAGCGTCGCAGTCATGGCGGCAATGTTGTTCGCGCTGGCGGTGCCGTTAGCGATGATGGTTTGGAAAAGCGAATTTCCACGGCATCCGCTGGCAACTGGAATCGCGGTTCTACCATTTGAAAACCTCAGTCCCGATCCAGATAATGTGTATTTCGCCGAGGGCATAAAGGATCAGATTCTGACGAAAATAGCGGCCGTGCATGATCTCAAGGTTATCTCGCGCACTTCGACCGCAAAGTATCAGAGTAAGCCAAACGACTTAAAGAGGGTTGCGCAAGAGCTCGGCGTTTCCACGATCCTCGAGGGTACGGTGCAGAAAGCTGGCGACAAAGTTCGAGTAAACGTGCAGTTGATCGATGCCGGTGCCGATACGCATCTTTGGGCGAAAACTTATGACCGCGACCTGAAAGATGTTTTAGGGGTTGAAAGCGAGGTGTCACAGGAAATTGTCGAGGCGTTGAAAGCGAAACTTTCGCCAAGTGAATCACATGCTCTGGCTTCAGTCGGGACGCGCGACGCAGAAGCTTACGATCTTTTTCTGAGAGGCGAGTATCAGTTTCATCAAGCCCGAACCGTTCAGGGCGACTTGGATCCCTACGATCGTGCCGACGCATTTTACCGGGAGGCTCTGGCACGCGATCCAACCTTCGCCGAGGCCGCTGCGGAACTCGCGTACAGCCGCCTATCGCGACACTGGTTTGTCTCCCCTTTGCCGCCGGCGGGATTAGAAGAGGTGAAGTCGATTATCGATCGCGCCCTAGCGCTGGTTCCAAATTCGCCGGAAGCACACTTAGCACTGGGGTTATTCTTTTATTGGGGTCGTCACAAATACGAGAACGCTCTGACGGAGTTCAACCGCACGCTGGAATTGCAACCCAACAATGCTTTGGCGCGACTGTATTGCGCGGGAGTTTATCGCCGCCGCGGTGAATGGGAGCGCGCGCTGGCGGATTTCCAGCGAGCGCAGGAGCTTGACCCGCGCAATGCCGGACTTGCGGCCCAAATGTCAGTAAATTATCTGGCATTGCGTCAGTGGAAGGATGCAGAGCGTGCCGAATTACGAGCTCTCGCCATAGATCCGCACAACGTTGCGGCAGCGATCTTCCTCCTTACCACTCACCTCAACGCGACGGGCGACGTCGACTCGGCCCGACGAGTTCTCGATGGTTCTCCGGAGGAGGCCATCAACTTCATTGAATCGGTTGTCGACCGCGGCGACGTTGCACGGATCATCGGTGCAGGAGTTTATCTCAACGTCATCGAAGGACGTTTCATCGATGCTGTCCAAGCTCTCGACAGGAGAGTAGTCAACAACGATCTCGGCCATCTCCAGCAGCTTGCCGGGCGCGTCATCCTTGATGTCCTAGCAGGACAGACTGAGGCAGCCAAATCCGCTGGAGCCGAAGCGCTCCCGTCACTCGAGGCCAAACTCAAAGAGCGGCCGAATGACGCTGTCATGATGATGGAGCTCTCTTGGGTTTACCTCGCCCTGGGGCGCAATACCGATGCTCTGCGCCTTTCCCGGCAGGCGGCGGATTTAGTATCCATCGAAAAAGAAGCTGTGGCTGGTCCAAATTTCCAGAACGGTCTCGCGCAAATCGAAGCGCGTGCGGGCGCACCTGAAGAAGCCACTAAGAGACTTCGACGCTTGCTGTCCATCCCCGGGGGTTACGCAATTTCCTTAGCTCGTTTAAAAATTGACCCGATATGGGACCCAATCCGAAATCGCCCTGATTTCCAGCAGCTACTCTCAGGTCACGAGCAGATTGGACCTAACAAGTAACGGCAAGTGAATCTTTGATCCGATTTGGGGCCGTTGTGCGAAATCGCGGCGGTTGTAAGGAATGGTTCACCGACTCCGACGCCAAGTCATACCCCATCACCAACGGCTTCACCCGCTCCATGCGCGCCGTCACCGTCGCCGACACCTACGGCTTCGCCAAGCCCAACGCCTACCGCTATATCAACACCGTGTGTTCGACCAATACATGATAACTCAGATCCGGGGCAGTATTGTCCCGGGCACGCCCACCCAACATCAACTACCGAGAGAGCGACACCTATGCTTACCCCAACGTCCATTGCCATCTCGAGACCCACACCTACTGCAAGAGCTGGTCCGTCAGGGGCGGCCTCGGCCCACACCGGCAGCTCGCCCATAACAGCGATAATGCGAACACCGCCTTGGCGAAACGGTGAATTTGTGATCAGTGATTCGTTGTAGCCTGCGTTTCGGGCTGGTGCCACGTACAAAACTTGAAACCGCCATTCAGGAGAAACTCGTTTGGATTACGGTATCGGGGCCTTCACTGCCTTCGTTTCCTTCTGTTTAAGCCTAAATCAGTGACATCGAGCAATTCGTAGCTTGCTGAGTAGCAGCTCGGAAAAGGGGGTTTGCATTTTTCCGCGTAACGAACCGCCAAATCCTGCGGAGTACTCGGTGAACGGCCAGAAATGATTCTCACAACAAGAGATCAAAAGAAGGCCACAACAACCGAAATTAAACAAAGGAAACAACAACTATGAACACAAAGTTAACGAAGATTATCATGAGCTCCCTGGCCTTTACTTGTGCTTTGGTGTGCCTAGGTGCCGCAATGCCGCTAGGCACGTCCCCTAACGCGCAGCAGGGAGCCGATGCGCAAGTTTGCAGCGTGCAGACGCTAAAAGGTTTGTATCTGTGGACGTTCGACGGGTACCAAAACTTCGGTGGGCACCCGGTACCCAAAGCCATTATGGAAGGCATCCGGTTCAACGGAGATGGTACGCTTTTCGTCCCCTTCGGCACGGTGAACATCGGGGGCACAATCGTCATCGACGTTAGTGGAGGGACAGGAACCTATACGGTCGCAGCGGACTGCACGGGCACGATCTCAGCCGGCCCAACCTTTAACATGTACGTCGGACCGGGTGCAAAGCAGCTTTGGATTACCCAGACTGGAGGAGGTCCCGGCGACGGCACTGGATTAGGTGTAGGAACGGCGACACGTCTGCCTTAATGACATCGAACACCTAGCCGATGATGGGTTTGGCGCGTTCGATCCGCGCGAAACCTTTTTTTGTGAGGTAACAAAGCACATGGCGACGACGATCCGTCGTCTGCGCGCCCGGCAGTGGTCCCCCACAAGTTATTTTTCCATTCCGGCAACATGGTCGGCATGCTCGTGTTCACCGTGACCGTGCAGGGAGGGGCGTATGCGGAGAAAAAATTGGAAGGCGTAACCGAGGTCGTCGCCGTAGTAGCGATCGAGAGTATCGGGACGGTTGTTAATGGTGAATTGTGTGCCGAGACCGATGTCGATGCCATTTCCGTGCGACAAGTCGCGAACGTAACCCAGCGTATAACCGGCCACAGGGAAGATCCGCGTGTGTGCTGCCTCATTGAGGACCAGCTCATGCCCGGACTTTCCTACGTGCTCCCATCGAAAATAGACCGTGTCGCGACCACGCTGGTAATTCGATTCGATCAAGAAGGATTGCGTTTTGCCTTCCTCTGTGGCGTTGTTCTGGCCCCAGACGAACGTGTTCGACCAATTGGTGTCGTGACCGAGCGGAAGATTGTAAATCGCCGACGCCGTCGTGCGACGAATGTTCGTCTTCGGGTCAAGCTCTTCGGGACTTTTGATGTAACCGTATGAAACCTGCAACGCCAGGTTTCGCGTGGGATTCCAGGAGAGACGGCCGCTGTATGAATCAAAACGCGGCTTATCGAAATCGTAACGATCTTCGTCCGGCTCGCGCCCGGTGAAGATACTGCCTTCGAGTTTCACGTTGCGCCACTGTACACCGAGCGTGGCAACGCCAAACGTGATATGGGTCGAGTCCTGCCAGTGATGGCCGATCGGTGCGTCTGGATCATCCATTGCTGACGGCCGATGCATGAATGCCGGTGGACCCAGCGCCGGCTCACCTGGATAACCGAAATAGACGTACGCACTAAGATCGTGCTCGAACTTTTGCGAGAGGCTAAACGAAAGTTCGTCGAAGAGGTCGTGCGGATGTTGCCGGTCGTGCAGTGGCTCGTCGTTCCACGATTCACCGGTTTGGAACAGAAGTGGATAACCGCGTCCGCCTTCAGTGAGCGGATCGAGACTCATCATCAAACGAGAACCGAACTGCGCATCATTCCAAAGCGGACGGGAAAACATCCCCATGAACCAGTTCGGCGCATCGATACGATCGTCGCCGCGGCGGGTGCTCACGTTGGTGTAGCGGGGGAAGATCGCGCCGTGCAACATCAGCATGTTCTCACCGAACATGAACATTTTGCCGTACATCGGCGACGAATCCGGCAGCCAACTCGTGCCGGATCCTTCGCGGCTCATGGGATCGGCGAGATCGATTGTGGAGTGCATTGTCATCTGATGCTGCATCCCTTCATGCGCGTGATCCTGCACCGAATGAGACACGTGGGAGTGATCCTCCTTTGCTGAGGCTACACGGGGCAGGTGCGCCGTATGTGACTGATGAGCTTCAGTCGCATGCGCGTTCGGCGTTCGGCGTTTGTGTTGTTCCACCGGCACGAGTTTCATGCCGCATTTCGGACAACTTCCTGGATGATTTGCGACAATCTCCGGGTGCATCGTGCAGGTGTATTTCTGCATTTTCTCCTGCTCTGTCTCGTGCTGGTGATGGGTGTGCTGCGCGATCAGCGTGTGAGTCAACGACAGCGCAAGTACGCTCGTGATTATGACTGCTATGTGTTTTCGCATTTTGTCTGGTTGTAGGGCAGGCGCCTGGCCTGCCGGCATGGAAACACGGCAACCGCAGCGGTTGCCCTACAAACAGCACGCGAAGTGCGGCTGCTCTACGCCGAGAAGGGCGGAGCGTGACTGAGCAGACTGTGCTGCAAGATCAATTCAGCGAACGAAAAAGCACCGGGCGGACCGGTGTCGAGGAGTAGCGGCGCAACGACTCGCGTCGAATAAACAACTAATGCGTCCGCCTGAACCTGAAAATTTGCATCACAGAATTGCGCATCGTTACGCGACCAATCTTTTGTTTTCGCAAGAACGACAGCGCGCAGGACTTTGCAGCACTGCACCTGCGAGGATTGTTCTTTTTGTTTTGCAGGCTTGGAATGGAATGGGCACTCGGTTTGCGCCTTGTCGATGTCCGTTGCGATCGCCGCGAAGGCGCAATGATTCGAGACCGCGATCCATGAGCAGATCGTAATTGCAACCGCAGCGCAGCGTATGCTCGCGTTCACAGGGTCTTCAATCGTCGAAGCCCGAGCAAATCTCAAATCTTTTCCTGTGAATCGAGAACCGGTGCGACTGTCCCGGAAGTGACGCCTTCAGGCGGCACAACATCGGGAATGTCGGTTGTCGATTGTTCGGCAAATCGCGGTTGTTCGACCCGGGTTGCCAGAACCGCAGCCGCGCATAGCAGCGCTGCGGCCACGAAGTAGGCTGCGCCAGGCATCTTGATCGCGCGGCCTGGATCAATTGACCATTTAAAAGTCCAAGAAAATAGAAATGGCCCGATCACGAACGCAATGGAACGCAGACTGCTGATTGCGCCTTGCAGTTCACCTTGTTCGCGCTCGCTCACGTGATGCGTCATGATTCCCTGGGCGGCCGGGAAAGAAATATTCCACATCGAAATCACAGGGATCGACGCGATATAAACTGTCCCGGTACGGGCGAGACCGGCGATTATCATTCCGAGCGCGCCAAAAAATTGGCCACTATAAAGTGTCCGCTTTTCGCCGAGCCACTTCACAATTCGGCCGGTAAGTCCACCCGAAATTACCGCGGTGCAAATGCCGACCACGAACAGCGATTGGCCAATGCTCCGCGGGCCCCAACCGAATTGGTAAATCGCGAATAGCGCCCAGATCGCAAACGTTTCGTGCGCGACGTACGCGAGAAACTGAATCGTCGCCAGCTTCCATAAATCCGGATGCGAACGGAGTAACGCGAGTGAGCCGACTGGATTTGCGCGGCTCCAAGTAAATCGCTTTCGATGCTTAGGATCCAGGGATTCGGGTACGAATAGGAAGCCGTAAAGCCAATTACCAAGACTGAAAGCCGCTGCCACCCAAAATGCCATTCGCGGGTTGCTATTGCCCACCATTCCGCCGACGGCAGGACCCAACGTGAATCCGATCCCAAATGCAGCACCGATGAGGCCGAAGGCGCCGGCCCGTTTTTCTTTCGGTGTGACATCGGCGATGTAGGCAAATGCCGTCGGGACCGTTGAACTGGTAATACCCGAGATAACTCGGCCGACAAAAAACCAGCCGAGTGTTGGCGCTAACGCCATGACGACATAATCCAAGCCGAGACCGAGCGTGGAAACAAGCAACACTGGGCGGCGCCCAAATCGATCGGACAGGACGCCGATCACAGGCGAAAAGAAAAATTGCATGGCGGCAAAGACCGTGAGGAAAATCCCGTTCCAAATCGCCGTGCGCGTCATGTCATTGTTCACAAAATTGAGAATCAGATTTGGCAAGACTGGCGCAATTAGTCCGAGAGCGACCATGTCGAGCATGACCGTGACAAAAATGAATGGGATTGCGGCCTGGCGATTTTTCATTTCGACTGGAGCATGAACGCAACGTTGTAGCGGCGGTTGTGTCAACCGCCGAAGGGAGAGGAGGCGTCAGGAAGGCGCTTGGCACAAGCGCCTCTACAATTAATCTGTGGCGATGGTTTCGCTTTCTTATCTCTCGCCGAAGACAGAAGTGCGCGACAGCAAGATTCACGGACGCGGTCTGTTTGCGACTGCCGACATTGCCAAAGACGAAATCGTCGCGGTAAAAGGGGGCCACATAGTCGATCGAAAAACTTTGCGCGAAAAAATCACGCCATGGCTCGGTCCAGTGGAAGTTCAGATCGACGACGATTTATTTATTGCGCCGGTAACCAGCGAGGAGCGCGGACTGTCGATGCTGTATTCAAATCACTCGTGTGATGCGAATCTCGGAATTCGCGGCCAGATCACGTTCGTAGCAATGCGCGACGTGCGAGCCGGCGAAGAGCTTACACACGATTGGGCAACAACGGACGACGATGATTATTCCGTTGAATGTAAATGCGGCGCGCCAAATTGCCGAAGAACCGTATCCGGCAAAGACTGGCAGCGCCCGGAATTACAAAACCAATATGCGGGATATTTCTCGACCTACCTGGGGCGAAAAATCGCGGCGCTCGACACTGCGAATTAAAGATTAGCAAGATTTGCCCTGCTATGTACGAGCACAGAAAACAACCTCTTCTCAGCACCGCTAAATTCATCAAACGTGTTGCGCGACACTGGGTGGCAGGATTTGCAGTTTTGGGCCTTGGTCTTGGCGTCGGCATCCTTGGCTACCATTTCATTGCGGGCTTGAGCTGGATTGATTCACTCCTCAATGCGTCCATGATCCTCGGCGGAATGGGCCCGGTGGATCCCCTGAAGACCAACGCCGCGAAAATTTTCGCTTCGTGCTACGCTTTGTTTTCTGGCCTGGCATTCATCGGCATCGTTTCAGTACTGCTTGCTCCGTTCGTTCATCGCCTGCTGCATCGCGTTCACGCTGAAGAGCAGTGAATTGGGATTTTCCGAAGTGCCTTGGCATGAAAAAGCTCTTATCGAACGTGTTTGTTGTAGCAGCCGTGCTGATCGGAATGGCGGGGTGCGCCCAGATAAAGAAGCCGGCGCCGCAACTCAAGGCGGCCGCAGTCGCTTCGCGTTTCGATCAAATTGGATGGGTTTCGCTTTATGCGGGTGAGCCGTGCGCGCCGCAAGTCATGTTCGATTTTCGCGGTACCCGGTCAACGGTCTCGCTGGCAGCACCACGGCGTGCGACGGAAATTCTTACCGATGCGGCGAAAAAGAATCGCCGCGTTCATGTTCGAGGCAAATGGCGACGAGGCGGACAATCAAACTGCAGCTACGTTGAAGTCACGAGTGCAGAATGAATGGGACAACGTCAAATCACACCATCTCGCCACCGCGCCAAGGACGCCTCCCGATCAATAGCGATAAGATTCCGACTTGAACGGTCCTTCGACCGGAACGCCGAGATACTCCGCTTGTTTGTCGGAGAGCTTGGTGAGCTTTACACCGATTTTTTCGAGGTGCAGACGCGCAACTTCTTCGTCGAGTTTTTTCGGCAGAACGTAAACGCCAACTTTGTAATTGTCTCGATTTTTCCAGAGATCGATCTGTGCGAGGACCTGATTGGAAAATGAATTGGACATGACAAAGCTTGGATGACCCGTCGCACACCCGAGGTTCACCAGCCGGCCTTCTGCCAGAAGGAAAATTTCGTGGCCATCAGGGAACGTGTACTTGTCCACTTGGGGCTTAATGTTCGTTCTCTTCACGCCTTTGGCTGTATTGAGTGCATCGACCTGAATCTCATTGTCGAAATGGCCGATGTTGGCGACGATGGCCTGATTTTTCATCCGTTTCATGTGATCGAGCGTGATCACATCGAGGTTGCCGCTGGCAGTGATGTAAACGTCACCGCGACCAAGCGTATCTTCGACTGTCGTGACTTCATAGCCTTCCATTGCTGCCTGAAGCGCATTGATCGGATCGATTTCAGAGATAACGACACGCGCACCCTGACCGCGCAACGATTGCGCGCAGCCTTTGCCAACATCGCCGTAACCGCATACGACCGCGATTTTGCCGGAAAGCATCACATCCAGTGCGCGATTCAATCCATCCACCAGGGAGTGACGGCAGCCATAAAGATTATCGAACTTCGATTTGGTGACAGAATCGTTCACATTGATTGCAGGAACCAGGAGCCGTTTTTCCTGGGCCATTTTGTAAAGACGATGCACACCTGTGGTCGTCTCTTCGGAAACGCCCCGCCAATCCTTGACGATTTCATGCCAGCGATACGGGTTTTCACGATGAATCTCGAGCAGTAAATCCTTGATGACTTGTTCTTCTTTGTTTTCCGATTTTGTCTTTGCCCAGTCGCTGCCCTCTTCGAGCTCGTAACCCTTGTGAATGAGCAAGGTGGCGTCCCCGCCGTCATCGACGATCAGCTGAGGGCCTTTACCTTCCGGATGCGAAAGTGCCTGATAAGTGCACCACCAGTAATCTTCAAGCGACTCTCCTTTCCATGCGAACACTGGGATGTCGCGCTTTGCGATTGCTGCTGCGGCATGATCTTGGGTTGAGAAAATATTGCAGCTTGCCCAGCGTACGCTGGCGCCGAGGTCCGTCAGTGTTTCAATCAACACTGCAGTTTGGATCGTCATGTGCAACGACCCGGTGATACGCACGCCGGCGAGCGGTTTTTGCGGCGCGTACTTTTCGCGGATCGCCATCAGGCCGGGCATTTCCTGTTCCGCAATGGAGATCTCTTTCCGGCCAAAATCGGCAAGGTTGATATCAGCGATTTTGTAAGTCTGTTTTTTGCGTTCGATTGTCGAGGTTTCCATAAATTTATTTCGCAGCCTTCTTGAGTTCAGCGGTTTTATTAGTGTTTTCCCAGGTGATGTCGGGATCGTCTATCTTCCCGAAGTGGCCGTAGTTCGTTGTTTTTGAATAAATCGGGCGTAGCAAATCCAGCTCTCGAACAATGTCCGCCGGCTTGAAACTGAATGTTGCCAGCACGGCGCGTTCAATTGATTCTTCATCGACTGCGTGCGTGCCGAAAGTGTCGATGTGCACGCTTAGCGGTTTAGGATGACCGATGGCGTACGCGAATTGCACTTCGCATTTTTTCGCCAGGCCGGCGGCCACCACGTTCTTGGCGACCCAGCGACCCATATATGCCGCGCTGCGGTCGACTTTACTCGGGTCTTTTCCTGAAAACGCACCGCCGCCATGTCTTCCCATCCCGCCGTAAGAATCAACAATGATCTTGCGGCCGGTCAGGCCGGTGTCGCCCTGTGGACCGCCAATGACGAAATTGCCGGTTGGATTGACCAGGAATTGTGTTTTTTCGCTGAGCATTTCTGCAGGTAATACTTTCTTGATCACTTCTTCGATTACGAAGCTGCGGATTTCCGAGTGTTTGACGTCGCGGGTGTGCTGCGTTGAAACGACTACGCAGGAAATGCCAATTGGCTTTCCATCCTCGTAAATCACTGAGACCTGCGACTTCGCATCCGGACGGAGCCAACCCACTTTACCGCTTTTTCGAATTCGCGTGAGCTCTCGCTCGAGCCGGTGCGCGAACATGATCGGCGCGGGCATGAGCTCAGGAGTATCGTCACAAGCGTAGCCGAACATCAATCCCTGGTCGCCGGCTCCCTGTTCGGCCGTATCCTTTCCTTCGGCTGCCCGGGCATCCACGCCTTGCGCAATATCGGGCGACTGCTCGGTGATGATGTTGCTGACAAAAATCCGGTCAGCATGAAAAACGTCGTCGTCGTTCACGTAACCGATCTCGCGCACGGTGTCTCGAACGAGCTGGACATAATCCAGTTTGGCGTTCGACGTAATCTCGCCGCCAACGATGACGACGTTGCTCTTGGCGTAGGTCTCGCACGCGACGCGGCTATGCCGATCCTGCCCCAGGCACGCATCGAGCACTGCATCGGAAATTGTGTCGCAAACTTTGTCGGGGTGACCTTCGCCTACGGATTCAGAAGAGAAAATGTAACGACGGGACATGGCTAAAGACGTTGAACGGTTAAATGGTTGAAGCGTTAGAGTGGTCGGCCACCGATGTCGTTCGCAATGTTGTAGCGATTCAACGCTTCAACAGTGTAACGGTGTCGACAGACATATTGACCAATCATGATGCGTAGATATATCGTTGCTTGCTTCCATGGCGTCAAACATTAATTTGTTGCGGCTTTTGGCGGACCCAACCCGGGTGCGTTTGTTGCTGCTTTTGGAGCAGGAGGAACTCTCGGTAGCCGAGTTGCAGCAAATTCTGGGAATGGGCCAATCGCGTATTTCCAGTCATCTCGCCCAATTAAAGAGGGCAGGTGTCGTTTCCGATCGTCGCGTAGGTAAAAATGTGTACTACGGCGCGAACCATCACGGACGGAATTCACAGCGAGAGCGGGTGGAAGAAATTATCCGTTTGCTCGCCCGCGAATTGCCAGAAACATCCCGCGATCGTACCAGCCTGAAACTTGTTTTACACAAACGCCAGGACAAGACCCGCAAATACTTTGACGAGCTGGCCGGCAAGTTCGGACGCAGTTATGTGCCGGGCCGCTCTTGGGAGGCGCTGGCACACACGCTCATTACGTTGCTTCCGCCGCTGACAGTGGCCGACCTGGGCGCAGGCGAGGGGACGCTTTCGCAATTGCTGGCCAAGAACGCGAACAAAGTCATCGCTATCGATAATTCCCCCAAGATGGTCGAGTTCGGAGGACAGCTGGCAAAGAAACACGGAATCAAGAACCTCGAATACCGGCTTGGCGACATTGAAGATCCGCCGATTGCAAAAAGCAGCGTCGATCTGGCGATTTTGAGCCAGGCGTTACATCATGCCATTCATCCCCAGCAAGCTGTCGCTGCGGCCCACGGGATTCTGAAACGCGGTGGTCGGCTGGTGATCCTCGATCTCTTGAGCCACCGGTTCGAACGAGCCCGGGATCTCTATGCAGATCATTGGCTTGGGTTCAGCGAAGTGCAGTTGCACCAATTCCTTGAAAAGTGCGGCTTCCGGCAAATTGAAGTCAGCGTTGTATCGCGGGAAAAGCAGGGCCCGCATTTTCAAACTGTCCTTGCTACCGCCATAAAGTGAACGCGCGGGCCAGTTCGTGTGTCAATGTTGTGGGCCGTTGATTTATGGTCTCGACCGACAAATCCGCAGCCATGATCGGCTTCTTCGACGAAGTGAAGCGGCGCAAGGTATACCAGGTCGCGGCAGCCTATGTCATTGCTGCTGGCGGTATAATCCAACTGGCTTCTGCCGCATTTCCGGCATGGGAATTGCCAAACTGGGCGCTGCGTCTGGTGATCGTGCTACTATTGATGGGTTTTCCGATCGCTCTGATCCTCGCCTGGGTATACGACATCACTGCGCAGGGCGTTCGCGCAACGCCGGCGCCCGCGGTGCCCAGATCGCATCGGCGCCGAAACATCGCCATGCTTGTCCTGACCGGTGTGACCATTTCTGCCGCCGCCGGGTTCTTTTTGCTGCCACGCCTCTCGGCCCACAAATGCGACAAGTCGATCGCAGTGTTGCCCTTTGAAAATCTGAGCGACGAAAAGGAGAACGCCTATTTTGCGGACGGCGTTCAGGACGATGTCCTGACTAATTTATCGAAGATTGGCGACCTGAAAGTAATCTCACGCACTTCGGTGATGCCGTATCGAGGAAAGGGATCCAACGTTCGTGAAATCGGGAAGGCTCTGGGCGTTGGTGCGATTCTGGAAGGCAGTGTTCGCCGCATCGGCAATCGCGTCCGCGTGAACGTGCAATTGATTAACGCTGACACCGACGAGCACATGTGGGCAGAAGATTACGATCGTGATTTAACCGATGTGTTTGCCATTCAGACGGACCTTGCCCAACAAATCGTGCGCGAATTGCAGGCCAAGCTGTCCCCAATGGAGAAGGCGCAAATCGAACGCCGACCCACTGGAAATGGTGAGGCCTATCTGGCGTTTATGCAGGGACACGAGATCTTTAGTCGGGCTGACAAATTCCGGGATAATACAGAAAAGGCTGAGCAGTTTTTTGACGAAGCAACGAAACTAGATCCAAACTTCGCTGGTGCATTTGCGGCATTGGCACGCGTCCACGAATGGAGTTATCGCGACTTCGATCCAACGCCCGCGCGAAAGGAAAAAGCGCGTGTCGCAGCGGAAACAGCGCTCGGCCTGCACCCGAACCTGCCCGAGGCCCACCTGGCGATGGGTTTTTATTACTACTATTGCGAGCGTGATTATCAGGCTGCGCTCAAGGAATTCGCCATTGCCAAGCTGAGCTTACCCAACTCTCCGGAGGTTTATATGGCCATTGGTGCGATTGAGCGCCGTCAGGGCAAATGGAAGGAGTCCACAGCGAACCTGGAGAGAGCCGCGTCGCTCAGTCCAAAAGACGCCTGGGTTTTGCAAAACCTTGCTGACAATTATTACGCAAACAGAAATTTCGAAACTGCGGAGAAGATTTTCGATCGCGCGATTGAGGCTGCCCCCCGGTCACTGGGTCCGCGCGCGGAGAAGGCGAAGCTTGCGGTTGATTGGAAGGGAGATCTTAGCGTGATGGAGAAAGAGCTCACGCAATTGCCGGCAGGCGTGGATCCAGACGGCCTCGTTACGTTCGCACGCGTGCAGCTTTTGCTGCTGCAGCGAAAATTCCCGGACGCAATCGCGCTTCTTAAGCAATCGCCTCAAGACGTCTTTCACCATGATAAACCAAGAGAATTCTTCGAGGGCGCGATTTATACGTTCTTGAATGATAAGGAAAAGGCCCTCTCTGCCTTCGAACGTGCTCGCCCAATCGCAGAAAAAGCCCTGCGCGAAAGTCCGAATGACGCCTCCCGGCACGTAGTTTTGGGCATGATTCTGGCCGGGCTTGGTGAGAAGGAGGAGGCCATCGCCGAAGGCAAACGAGCAGTCGAACTTCTACCCGAATCTCAAGACGCGCTTGACGGGCCCAAGACAACCGTTGCGCTTGCTCAAATCTACACTTGGACCGGCGAAACCGATCAAGCCCTTCAGCTTCTTGAGCGTTCGCTGAGTACACCGAGTGGAATCACAATTTCATCGCTAAGGCTTGATCCGATGTGGGATCCGCTGCGAAACGACTCGCGTTTCCAAGCTTTAATCGACAGGCACGAAACGAAAGTTTAGTGCCCTATTCCGTCTTTAACTGTCATCACCGCCATCAGCGCGGCTGGCGCTAAAGAAATTCGCAGAGCGAGCAACCGCCATGTCGCCTGAACGGAGCTCTCCATTTTTGTGTCTATTTTTCGCCGTTGAACTATTGTCCCGGCCAACTGAAATCTCGTGTCATGAGCAGCGGCTTCTTTGAAGAAGTGAAACGGCGCAAGGTATACCGGGTGGCGGCGGCTTACGTCATCGCTGCGGGAGGCGTCATACAGCTGGCGTCCGCTGCATTTCCGGCGTGGGACCTGCCAAACTGGGCGCTGCGCTTGGTGATCGCGCTGTTGCTGCTGGGCTTTCCGATCGCGCTGATGCTTGCGTGGGCGTACGACATTACTCCACAAGGTGTCCGTGCAACAGGATCGCCGGCAGTGCCCGGATCGCATCGTCGTCGAAACATCGCCATGCTGGTAGCGATCGGCGTGATCATTTCCGCTGCTGCCGGTTTTTTTCTGCTGCCTCGTGTATCAGCACACAAGGTTGACAAATCAATTGCCGTGCTGCCATTCGAAAGTCTAAGTGACGACAAGGAGAACGCCTATTTTGCAGACGGCATCCAGGACGATGTGCTTACCAACTTGTCTAAGATCGGCGACCTGAAGGTAATTTCACGCACCTCTGTGATGCCTTATCGAGGCAAAGCATCGAATGTTCGTGAAATCGGAAAAGCGCTGGGTGTTGGTACGATTCTGGAGGGCAGTGTTCGCCGCATTGGCAATCGCGTGCGCGTTAACGTCCAATTGATTAATGCAGAGAACGACGAGCACATTTGGGCGGAGGATTATGATCGCGAGTTGACGGACGTGTTCGCGATTCAAACCGACCTGGCCCAAAAGATCGCCAATGAGCTGCGGGCACAATTATCGCCAAACGAAAAAGCCCAGATGGAACGTAAGCCGACGGAGAACGGCGAGGCCTATCTTGCCTTTGTCCAGGCTCACAATCTTTCAGGCGCGTTTGAGGATTTTGAGAAATTAAAACAGAGCGAGCAGCTATACGAGCGCGCTATTGCGCTCGATCCGAACTTTGCCCTTGCCATCGCGCGCTACTCGCAATTGGAGAGCTGGATCGTACACACGTTCGAACGGACCGCGGAGCGCCGGGAAAAAGCGCGAGCGCTGGCAGAGCGCGCCTTGCAATTGCAGCCGGATCTGCCTGAAGCGCATCTTGCCCGCGGATTTTCTTATTATTACGGCGCCAACAATTACGATGCGGCGCTGAAGGAATTCAAAATTGCGCAAAACGGGTTGCCTAACGAATCGGAAGTTTACCTCGCCCTCGGCGCCATCCAACGCCGTCAGGGAAAATGGGACGAATCGACCGCCAATCTCGAAAAGGCGGTCAGTTTAAATCCAAAAGATACGTGGGCGCTGCAAAATCTCGCCTTCAACTACCAGATGCTGCGCGACTTTGACAAGGCGAACAAAACCATCGATCGCGCCCTGGCATTAGATCCGATGGCGCCGGGACCGCTGGAGGTGAAATCGAAGCTGGCCATCCTTGAAAAGGGCGACTTTAGCGTTGCAGAAAGGGCATTTGAGTCTGTGAAATCGGTTCCGACGAGCGACGAACAGAAGCTCAAGAATGCCATTGCCCGGGCAGAGGTCTTTCTATTGGAACGCAAGTACCAGGAAGGATTGCAACAAGCCGAGAGCTTGTCGGATGACGATCTCGCTCGGTTCCCGGGAGCCTTGTGGGGCAAGTACTACTATATCGGTTTTGCGCGAAAGGCGCTTCAAGATGAGACGGCAGCGCAAGCGGCTTTTCAAAGAGCGAAAACCGAAGCCGAAGAAAGAGTGAAACGAAGTCCCGACTCCGAGGATGCTCATCTTCAGTTAGCCAAAGTACTAGGGTACCTGGGCGAAAAGGATGCCGCACTTGCCGAGGCGCAGCGCGCGACGGAATTACTCCCGGAGAGCAAAGACGCCTTTGGTGGCCCGGAAATTACTGTGGGCGTGGCGGAGGTTTACACAATTCTTGGTGAGAACGAGCGTGCAATTCAAATCCTGGATGGTCTATTGAGCCGGCCGAGCTCCGTCACCGTGGAAGGCCTGAAAACGAATCCAATTTGGGATCGCTTGCGAAGTGACACGCGTTTTCAGGACCTGCTGCAGAAATACGGTGGTAAAGCCTGACTCGGGGCAGGATTCGCAATTCCGTAAACGGCAACTGACTCATGCGACCTAGATTTTTCCTCTTCTTTCTTATTGTCATTGCGTCGACCGCACAGGCTGACTGGGCGATTCTCTCCAGCGCCTCGGAGCCGGGAAAGAACGGTGTCGTGCACAGACACGTTGTTCTGGAAAACGGCGAGCACGGAAAACGCCTCACTCTGGACCTGGCCATCTTTCCTACCAAATCCTGCACATTGCGGGTCCTTCAAAATGAAGGTGGCGCAGACGATCTCGGTGAGGTGATGGGACGTGAGAATTGTTTGGCTGGAGTGAATGGCGGCTATTTCGATGAAAAGTTTGCTCCAATTGGTTTGCGAATAGCGAACGGGCAAACGATCGCTCCGCTACAGCGCGCACGCTTAATCACGGGGGTGCTTTTCGCCTCATCGCGTGGGGTGCAAATCGTGCGCTCCCGCGAATTTTCGCGTTCCGGGGTAACAGCGGCAGTTCAATCCGGGCCGTTTCTTGTTGATCGAAGCCGGCCGATCGCCGGTTTGAACAATTCGCGTCCGGCGCGACGCACTTTTGCAGCAACCACGACCGGGAATCGCGCGTTGGTGGGCGTTTGCTCAGCCGTTTCGCTGGCAGAATTATCAAAGATCCTCGCGACAACGTCGTTTGACAGCGATTTGAAAATTGAACGCGGGCTAAATCTCGACGGCGGCTCGTCGAGCGCATTTTGGTTTGCTCGAGAAAACGGCAGCGCGTTTTCAATTTCCGAACAGAAACCGGTGCGTGATTTTGTAGGGGTTGTTGCAAAATGAGTTACACGAGTCTGTCTCACTCCTGAATTGCTTTCGAGGTTCGCAGAAACGCCCTAGAATCCGCGAAAATCTGTGTAATCTCTCGATTTCACATGCGTACATTTGGCGGCTTTAAATCAGAGGATAGATTTTTCTACGGCGAGATTCGTGGCGATGAAGTTCAGGTTTTGAGAAATCCGTACTGGACTGACATTGAACCGACCGGTGAGATTGTTCGCCTAACGAACGTCATTGTCGATCTTCCGGTTGCTCCATCGAAATTGGTCGCGGTTGGTTTGAATTATGCAGACCACATCGCGGAAATGAAGCGGGCCACTTTGGGCACGCCCTTGATCTGGTTCAAATCACCGGCCTCATTGTTGCCGCATGAGGGCACCATCGAAGTTGCGTTTCCCGAACATCAAACCGATTACGAAGCGGAGTTGGCGGTCGTCATTGGTAAGTCCGCGAAGAATGTGCTCCCAGAGCAGGCGCTGGATTTTGTTTTTGGTTACACAATTGGTCTGGATATCAGCGATCGGGACCTACAAAAGGCCGAGAAGCAATTTGGTCGCTGCAAATCATTTGATACTTACACACCGATTGGTCCGTTTGTTTATACCGATGTCGATGTGCGCGACGTTTCCTTGGAGTTGCGGCAGAATGGAGAGGTGCGTCAGAGCACGCGTACCAGCAGAATGATTTTCCCGGTAGCACAAATAATTTCCTTCGCCAGTCAGTCGCTGACGCTGCTGCCTGGGGATGTTATTTTAACTGGAACGCCCGCGGGTGTCGGTCCCATTCGCTCCGGAGACGAACTTGAAACAGAGATCGATAATTGGCCGCGTTTGCGAAACCGCGTTGCGATTGCACGCGATGCACATCGCACATCCGATAGAACGCGCGCAACGAATATAATGTGAAAGACTTGCCTTACGTCCTGCCTCTGGTGATATTGGAAGCAGGGAACACTCTCAGGGAGCAAAAAAGTGAAAAGTTTTGCTGGACTCGCCAGTCGCGATTTTGCGATAAAGGCACTCCTGCAACGCAATGGTTCCATCAAATTGCTGATTTAACAAAACTATGAAAACACCAGTCATTGCCTCTGTCTGCTTACTAGCGCTTGTACTAACATCGATGGCGCAATCGCCGCCACCTGCGCAAAATCAGCCGCCTGCGCAAAATCCACCCACAGCTCCCGGCGCAAATCAGGGTGCTCAGGCGCCGACAAATCCCGCCGCGGTGAATCCTGCCGCGCCCGCGCAGGCGCCCGCGACAAACATGCCTGCAGGCCAGCAACCGGCGGCGCCAGGCGTTCCTGTAACGCTGAGCCCGGCACCGGGAGTTGCGACTAGCCCGGGTGCGGTAACCAGTCCCGGTGCGGCCACCAGCCCGGCTGCGGCGACTGCAATCAGTCCATCGCCTGCAGGTGAAACGCAGCCAACGAGTGCTGGCAACTGGTTGATCGATCAGTTTCGCAAGGGCGGCCCGGTGATGTGGCCGATTCTAATCGTGTCGATCATTGCCCTAACGGTAGTGATCGAGCGAATCCTTTGGTGGACGGGACGATGGTTCCGGCGCGATCCAAAGCGCATCGAGAAAGTGTTCACGGCAATTGAGAACGGGGACGTGGCGGAAGCTTCGCGGCTTTCCCGCGGGTCGCGTGATCCGGTTTTGCGCATGATGTGGAACGGACTCAATCACCAGCACGCCTCGTTGCAAGGTGCTTTGCAGGTGGCTGCGGGCATCGAAATCAAGCGGGCAGGCAGGTTTCTGGTGGTCATGGACACGCTTGTAACTCTGGCACCGTTGCTCGGTCTGTTGGGTACGATCACCGGTCTAATCAGGTCGTTTAGCTTTCTTGGTAACGAGGAACTCGCCGTCCAAGCCGTCACCGGTGGTATTGCCGAAGCGCTGATCGCCACGGCGTGCGGTCTCGGAATCGCGATCTTCGCGCTAATTCCCTTTAACTTTTTCACTTCTCGAGTGTCTAACTTGGAGTTCGAACTGCAAACCGCAGCCACGAACCTGGAAGTGATGCTGGAAGCACAAAGCAAGGAGCGCAGAGGAGTAGAGATCGAGCACGGGACACCCGCCTCGGCAACGCGGTCTTCAATTTAGGAATTTTCCATGCAAGTCAGCTCGCCCGTTCCTCACAAGAAGGCTCGGATCGAAATCATTCCGTTGATCGACATCATGTTCTTTCTGCTCGCCAGTTTCATGATGGTGAGCTTGAGCCAGGTGCATATGAAAGGCATCAAGGTGAACCTGCCGACGGGCAGCTCCGGTGAAACGCAAACAAAACGCGAGTACATCAGCGTGTCGGTCGATAAGGATGGTCATTATTTCTTCGACAAAAATGAAATGACCGAGGCGGACATGCAGTCGAAGCTGGTCCAGGTACATCAATCGGATCCAGAAGCCAAAGTCTTCGTGCGCGGCGATCGTGATACAGTTCACGGTAACATTGTTCACTTGCTCGATATGCTTCGCTCGGCGGGGTTTTATAAAATTTCCTTCGAGATTAAGAGCGAGGCGCTAAAGGGGGTGCCGGGCGCCGGCACGTGATGGGTTATGGCGGACGAATCACGAGGACCATTGCTTTATCGGCCACCGCAGGCGTGGTATTTCTGGGGCGCTTTGGGCGCCGCCCTTGCCATTCACCTTACCGCGGTTGCGATTGCTCAAAAGCATGAGCAACCGGTCGAGCTTCCGCCCGATATACCTACAGCGGTCGTAGAGGCGACGCTCCAAGCCAGCGAAGAACCTACTCCGCCGCCAGAAGATATTCCTTTGCCAGAACCGCCACCACCGCCCGAGATCAAGCCGGAGTATGTGGAGGAGACAACCCCTCCACCAAAGAAGCCTCAGACTCAAAAATTCACACCGATCAAAGCGCCTCAAGCCGCCGGTCGCCCCGGTACGATGTCGATTTCTTCGGCCAAGGCTTTGGCTACCTACGCGCCGCGTCCTCAATATCCCTATGAAGCGCGGTCCCGGCACGTCACCGGCAGCGGGGTAGCTATTGTTGAGGTGGGTCCGAGTGGCAGTGTAACCAGCGCGTCGATGGCGTCGAGCATTGGAAATCCGATCTTGGATAACGCCGCTCTTAGTGCTTTCCGACAATGGCGATTCAAGCCTGGATCCGTGTCGAAGGTTAAAATCCCCATCACGTTTACAATGACGGGAGCCCAATACTGAAGACCCAGATTTTTTGACCTATGAGAGTCACTTCACCGGTTCCGAAGAAGAGAGCGCGTATCGAGATCATCCCTTTGATCGACATCATGTTCTTTCTACTTGCCAGCTTCATGATGGTGAGTTTGAGCCAAACGCACATGAAAGGGATTCGAGTGAATCTACCGGCTGCAGTTGCTCCGCCACCCACCCAGGTAAAAGACTATGTCTCCATCAAGGTCCGTGAGGGCAACGTTGTTACTTTTGACAACCAAATTGTGACCGATGACCAGGTATTGCCGCGTCTTTATGAACTGCACCGGGGAAATCCGGATGTTAAAGTCTCACTTAGCGCGGACCTCATGGCCATGCATGGTGACGTGATCACCGTCCTTGACAAAGTGCGTTCTGCCGGAATCACCAAGATCGGATACCAGATCAGGGCGGCGGGAGCTCAGGCTGCTCCGGGTGCTCAACCTCCGGGGGCGCCACCGCCACCGCCACC
>Ga0081455_10002258_pt1 | contig 22959 bp, 23 predicted proteins | sample TabmetS3T2R1_FD_70207 | JGI IMG/M metagenome (GOLD analysis project Ga0081455, IMG submission 70207) | Tabebuia heterophylla rhizosphere microbial communities from the University of Puerto Rico - S3T2R1 | ecosystem: Host-associated > Plants > Roots > Rhizosphere ...
TGAGTAGTCGCTGCACCGCTCGCTGAAACCTCGATCTCGTCCGACACCAGCCACCCCACTCAAAGAGCGGCAATCATCCCGGCGAATGGAAGCCGGGCAAGGCGGCCGTCAGACCCCGCTTACATTTTAAGGTCCAAACGGTCATTTGCAAACTCCTGTTGATAACAGTTATCGGATAATCTATGGTGTGGTCGGAGGCTTTTCATGGCAAGCAGTGTGGATCTTGGAAGTCAGCTGGAAGCGTTCGTCAATCAGCTCGTTAAGACTGGCCGATACAATTCGCGCAGCGAAATTTTGCGTGAAGGTGTAAGGATCATACACGAGCGGGAAGCCCGCCTAATGGCGCTAGATGCTGCAATTGCACGTGGACTCGAAGATGCAGATGCGGGACGTGTTTATGAGATCGATGATGTAGCTCGACGACTTCAGGCAAAATATGGAGTTCACGATAAGTCGCATGGTATGCAGTGAAGGTTGTCTTCACGACCGAAGCGCTTGCAGACCTCGAGCATATTGCCGATTATATTGCGCTGGACAATTCTGCGCGTGCTTCCAGCTTCGTCGGTGAATTGATCGATAAAGCGCGAGGATTGGCCGATATGCCAAGCCGCTTCCCTCTGGTTCCTCGCTACGAGCATGTGGGTATCCGTCGGCGCGTCCATGGCAATTACCTAATCTTCTATCGTGTGAAACCGCATTCGATAGAAGTGATTCACATTGTGCATGGCTCACGCGATTATGAAGCACTGCTATTCACGGATAACTATGATCAGTAAGGGCTTCAATCCGCTCGATCGCCTCTGTACTAACCGGCACGCGCAAGCCGCCAACCACACAAGCGGTGCCGAGCGGAGCTAGCCTGTCGTCGGTGGAGGTGGCGGAAGTCCGCCACTTGTGCGAGCAGCGGAGCTAGCGAGCTTTGCTTCAGGAAGAGCGGAAATTAGCCATTTTCGAGATGTGCAAACTAATCAGTAGTGGACCTAAAGGGCGGCTTGGAGACGACGCATCCGCACGGTGGGGATGACGTTCTTCCTGATGCGCGCTATCTTTCAAACCATTGAGCAATGGTGATAGGGGATAATGTGGACGGTCTGCTTCGTCAGCTTGCACGGATCGGCTTAAGGGAAAGGCCAACCCGTATCACCGCCGAAACTCCGGTATTTGTCGGAGGAAATCGTGTTATATGTGGTCGGAGATTTAACGGAAGGCTTGCCACATACTATGTGGATGCAAATGATAAGCTAATTAGTCCAAGTTTTATAATGGGTGATGTTTATGAGCCCGGTGCCTCGTCGTTTTTCTTACGGAACATAAAGAGCGACAGCCATTGCATCGACGCTGGCGCGAATTTTGGCTATTTTTCGGTTTTGATGGGTATGTTCTGCCCGCAAGGAAAGGTCGTAGGCATTGAAGCAGATCCTCGTGTAGCGAATTTGGCCGCCGAGAATATAATTCTAAATGGATTGAAGGATAGTTGTAAAATTCTAAACCGCGCTGTCAGCAAGAATAACGACCTCGTCCCACTTTTTAGGAGGATGTCGCGGTCAGGAAATACAAGTATAGCGAAAGCTGGAATAGAGTTTACGAATTTAATGGGCGAAGAACCCGAAGAAGAATTTCAAATTCAGGGACTGAAGCTGGATGATTTACTACCCCTCTTTGACGGCCGCATCGACTTTATAAAAATAGATATCGAAGGTGCCGAGCCTATGGCTATCGAAGGTGCGCGTGAAATTATATCTCAGAATCCGGATGTTAAAATCATTATAGAATGGTCGCCGGGTCAAATTCAAGCAGCAGGATTTGAAATAGAGTTGTACTTAGATGCTTTAAAAAGCCTCGAATTAAAGGCGTTCAGACTGTCCGGTAACCGAAGACCAAGCAACATTGAGTTTCAACAACTAGAAAATATTCCTTACATTGCTGATTTGCTACTGTGTCGGCAGCCATAGGTAGGAATCGGCCACCGTTGGCAATGTAATTGCTATTAAAGGCGCATTTTATCACTATATTGTGGAGATACATATAATTTATTAATGACCTAGCCTAGAGAAACACTAGGAAAGATAGCGATTGGCTAATCGGCTATCGTATTGCTGATCCAAGCGCGGCAGCTGGGAATAGCGTGGACGAAATTATATTTACGAATTTTTGTAAATCTGCCAAAGGCGCATTGGAGATATAAAGAACATCTTTATTCCGGATTGGAAATGCCTGTGCCACGAATAAGGAGCTCGGGTTCTTGAGATCTACCCGATAAATAACTGGCACTCGCCCATTTTGATTGAGTGTTGCCCCTTTTTCATCCGATCCCAACACAATAGGATCTTCCATACGGAAAATAAAAACGCCGCTCGCATCGGCGCGAAGGTCTTGCAATCCTCCAACGCGGCCCAGCGCTTGTGCAAGTGTAATGCCAGTACCTTCAAACGGCACTTCAGCGTTGGTCCCCGCCGCCCCCAAGGCAGTGAAGCTAAACGGCTGGAAAAGAGCTGTTATCACATCATCAGGCTGAAGTCTAATATTTTGGCGCGGATCACGAATTACTGTCTCCAAGGGCAATGTTTGCACCTGACTCCCACGGGTAACCTGTATCGTCATCTTATCAATTGGTTGTTTAACTCCTCCGGCGCTGGCGAGAGCGTCCAACAACCTCTCCCCCTTCGCGGTTAAAGGGACCCGCGTACTACTGGTGACATCTCCTACCACAGTAACATTGCTCGTCGCATTTCGAGCAATACTCACCACCACCTGCGGGTCGTGAGCCTTTCCGTTCAACCTGAGAATAATATCACGCGCTATTTGCTGTGGTGTGCGACCGCCAGCCTTGATCGTTCCCGCAAATGGGACCGTAATTTCTCCATCGCTGTCAACCATCTGCTCGGGCAGTGATGCGGAGCGCAAAGTGGAGTTCAATGATGATTGGCGCATATCCGTTCCGATGCCTCCGAACAACGCGGCCGGCGGCGCTTCCCAAATGGAAATATCCAGTACGTCTCCCTTTCCAACCGTAGAACCAATCGGCAAGCCGTCTCCCAAGCCTTCGGAAAAAAGCGCAAGGCGATTGCTATCCATAACGCGCCTGGCCACGGCATCGGTAACATCTACCACTCTTATGCCGACGTCTGCCACCGACTGATGACGCGAGTGGGCGATTGCCTTGGAAGAGGGGCCAGCTGCGGTCATTAGGGAGCAAGATGACAGGAGATAGGCAGAACCGAGTATCAAACCGAATTTTGCTACCGTCATCACGTGATCCAACCTAAGCTATCCAGTTCGATACCTCCCTTCGCAGTGCTCTGCCAAGCGAGGAGGCATGGATTACGCATAAACCGTCAGCTGTACAACTCTGCAAGCTTTTTACGATATTCCTCAGTTCCAAACTGCCGAGCCCGTTCAACTCCCCGCCCTTCAAGTGCCTTCCGCGTGGCGTCGTCCGAAGCTAGAGCGCAGATAGCTTGAGCGATATCATCCACGTCATAGGGATCTACAAGCAATGCCGCGTCACCAGCCACCTCTGGAATACTTCCAACGCGCGACGTGATGACCGCTGTTCCTAAAACCATCGATTCCAATATTGGAAGACCAAAACCTTCGTAGAGAGAGGGGAACAGCGTAGCTCTCGCTCCCTTAATTAGAGCTTGAAGTATTCCGTCAGTGACATATTCAAGGTGAATAATTCTATTTCGGTACGCTCCCGCCATCATCGCATTGAGGAGCTTTCGGTCCTCCTCTGCGCCCCATCCACTCGAGCCAGCAATAACCAGAGGAAAATCCGTGCCGCTCAGCAAATAAGCGGCCAAAAGTCGACCCAAATTCTTTTTCGGTTCAAAAGCTCCAAAGAATAAAAAATAACATTTATCCTGTAGGCCCAACATTCCCTTCCGAAAGCTAACAACGCTCTCAATCGGATCACTGTCCAAATAGGTATTCAAAATTCGACTGTGATCCATTCCTGTTATAGAAATTATATCTTTCTTAGAATTATTAGAAACAGTGCAAACCTTATCGGCAGTCTTCGATATATAAAGACATAGCTTGTAGAAGTACTCTTTATTATCTAATGTTGATTCTGGTATTATCAGTGGTATCATATCATGAATTGTGTAAATGTTGCGCGCATTCTTCATGCGAACAGGAACAGGTGCGGTCCAATGCATGATATCAATTTCTGGAATATCAATTTCTAAGAACCTGCCTGTCTTTCTAAAAAAGAATGCTGCAAAGCGAAATAGATTTCTAACATTCCACACGTAATGGGCATCGTAGATATCCGTTCGTGCAGATTTAACCATTCCCGCAAAAGGTATTTCAATGGGATTTAAATGAGGCCGACTTCTTATAAGGCGTCGCCAAATAGGCTCCTTTATAGACTTAGAACTGCGATTCAAACTCTGAAGAAAAAGAATTTCGTTCAGCATAGCATTAGGGCATGGCGCATAATCAGCGCCAAAGACGATTCCCGATTGAAATCCCATCCCTGAAATATTTCTTAAAAGGCCGCGAGCATACCGCGCTATACCAGTACCATGGCTCAAGGCAAGATTCAGACCATCAATTCCTATAAGCATTTATATGCATCCAAAACTATGGCCCCATTATACAAAGGTTTACTATAAATTATTTTTGGGACCTGCCTTAACTTCTTCAAGAAATTTTCTGAGGCGATTAATTTCTGCAATTCTATAGCCATTTTCTTGCGATAAAATCATAATGAATCGCTTTAGAGAATCAAACTCTTGTCTATCTATAGTATCTCGAGAAGTCTCGAGCTCAGCTACATTCAAATGATACCCGTATAAGTTAAGGTAGTATTTGTATTTTGTATTGATGATAGATAGTGCTTCCGAACTTAATTCGTGAAGCGCGGCTCCAGAAAGACCGGTCCGATTATGACTCCTATTATCGGGCAAAATTTGTGTAGTAGCAGATAGAGTCAGAACTTCATCTAAGCCATGACGGCTGGGCCGAATATCACAAAACGATATGAGCTTTTCCAAAAAAAATCTGGGTCTGTAAGCAAGGTCATCATATTGTACTACGATGTGCTCAATTCCATCTAAGCTATCATGAATTCTGTCAAGTTGCTCTAAAAGATCATCTCCGTGTGATAAATATTCCATAAGATCGTTATATATTACGGGGGGGCTCGTAACATCATTTACATGCAAATGTTGAGCATGAAACCATGATAGAATACAATCTCTTGGATCACGCATCAATAAAACTGCTTTCGAGTTCCTAACTACTCGAGAAATTTCGGTCGATGAATCTCTGAAGCATCCAATTATGTCATATGCCTTAGTAGCATCTTCAAGGTGCTGTGCTGAGATGTTACGCAGTTCGACACCATCTGCATGGAGCTTGGCTACGATATCCGATGACAACTTTTGGCTATAAAAGCAAAGGCGATCCAGAAGCTGAAATGCTATTGAGCTTCCACCTCTTCTAACCCCAAAAAAGAACACATTTTTCCCTCGAAAACTCATGTCTGACCCAGCATGCTAAGTTTATTATAATGATGGTTGATCTTGATTTTCGTGATCTCGGGAAAATCATATCGGGAAAACCGATTTTGAATATTATGCCATACCTTATCGAATTCATCTTCCTCATGCTGCTGGGTAAGACACAACGCCAGCGCGACAACGCTATGATACTCATCTTGACTCGAAAAAGTGATGTTCGTTGTATGGTCTTGAGCGGCACCTGAATCGTATGGAGGCAAGGAAACCGCTATCCATAATTGCTGCATTGATCCAACGGTGAACGGTGTAGTGAGCACCGCTCCTCCCTCACCAGAGGCCATTGCCTGATAATGTTGAGACGCGCCCCTCGCTCTATTTTCAACCAAAATTCTAAGGGTTTGGTTTGTACGTGAAGCAGCCTCTCGCTTGATTAGTAAAGTGCAGCTTGGCAACAAATATCCGTTAGATCCCACTCTAGTGCCAGATGCTTCGACGATCCCGTCCTCCAGCCCGCTCGTGTTTCGAACGTGGCCCTGCGTGAGCAGACGAATATCTCCTAGCGGCAAAGAGGTGCATGAACTACAGGCTGGCTTGAGATTTTTTGTTTTAATGCGAGGATCTGCATAAAAGGGCACGTGAGGTGCGCGGAGACGATCGCTCGAAATGTCGAGTGGGTGGCTATCAAAATCGTCGCCTAAAGTGGGATTCACTGCACCGTATAACGCGTCGCCCTGACTGTTTCCAAGCGCGTGTCGTGCCCGACTATAATGCATCGCAGCATCGGGATCTTCTGGGGCCCGCTTCGCCGCTTGATAGTAGGCAATAAACGAGTCTACCGAACGCCCAACCTCTTTATATGCGTGACCGAGCTGAATCCAAATTGTAACGAGCTCTGGATGAAGTCTGACTGCCTCCTCATAATGAATAAGGGCGCCAGCCCAATCTCCCCCATTCCGAGTACGGTTGCCTTTCGCTGCACAATGTCTGGCGACGAGATCATGCCTGATATGCAATGCCTCCAGGCCGCCAAACCAGACGCGCTTCGCCAGATTCTTCAAGCCGCTCATCGCAATATCCTATTAGTATCCTGATCTCTTGTCCAAAATCTCTGCACTGCTCAGGCCGGAGACTGCCGATAGCATCCTCAGATGACGTTGAAGGAAACTGTCATAGTCCCCATGGCCGTTGTAAAAAGCTTGAGATAATTCCTGTCCGAATTCTACAATGGTCGATTTTTCGATCGAGAGCGGCGCAGGTCGGTCCGCAGTCCTTATAAAATTAGAAATCGTGGCCGCCTGTTTAATCCAAGCGTCATATCCCAGACACGCGCCTGTCCATGCCCTTAGACCCAATTCACCGGCGACATCGAGGACATTGGCTGGTTGAGGAGCATCGGGATGAAACAATATGCCGTTCGTCCAATTAGCGATATATTCGGTATGGGTTGGTTCGTCCGGTGCCAATACCAGCATGCCTCGGCTCAACGCCTCTAGCATTGCTATCCCAATACCTTCCGTTCGCCGAGGACAGATGAATGTATTACACTCCGATAAAACATCTAGATAATCATCGAAATTCTCAAACCAGCTTGTAACGCGGAGTTCGTAAGTACCCGTCCTTCGCACATATCGCCGGCCATCAATATTCTTATCGTCAGGCGCATCATGAACATGAAGCTTGCCGATCTGATCGCCCAATAATCTTTCGACCAAAGCCACATTAATTCCATGCTCTGGTCGCCTATGCCATATGAAAACCTTCAGCTTTTCATCAAATGACGCTCGATTTTCCGAACTCACAGGAGGTAGGAAATATTTGAGCAACTTGCTTTCTAAACCCAAGGCCTGGAGCCGCATGTGTAGCGTAACGGAGAAATTGATAAACAGAGCACGCGATTGTGCTAACCAATGCAACGCAGGCAGGGTAGCTGACCCGTCGTACATCGGTACGACAATAACGGGCTTTCCCAATGCCAAGAAAATTGGGGCTAGATAATCCATTTGCCATAGTAGAATATAATCTACATTTGACGCCTTATCAATTATCTCTTCATTCAACGATTCATGGGGATTGAGATGAATTATAGAGATATCAAAATCACTCGAAAGAACCTGAATGAAAAAATCACTCGAAAGTGTCTTCTTGTGAAATGCATGATCGATAAAAAGGAGTTTACTATTTCCCATCATATATCAAACCAAGCATCATATGATCTCAAATTATCAGTATGAAAACGAAATGCCGCTTGACGAGCCGATATTTCGATATCATTACGAGATCTGCGGGCTAGATCTATCGCAGCATACACCATATCAGTGCGAGCTCCAACTACGCTGCCCAAGTTAAAGTAGCGAACCACTTCAGCCAATCCCGTGCCGTCATACGTGATAGCAGGTCGGCCATAAGCTGCAGCTTCCATCAGCACCGCAGAACCGCGATATTCATAGATATCCGTTGCATATGGAAGAATAACTGCGTGAGTCATCTGATATGTTCTTTTCATTTCTTCAGCGCTGACCGACCCGTCTTGGATACTTACGCCAGGAATAGCATATAATTGCGCAATGTAATTAAGATGATGCTTAGCCTCCCGATGCGGTAAATTCTGAGTAATGAAGCGAATGTTGCATTCCGGATCACGGCGCCGCACTTCCTGGAAAATCTCGCGCAGTTCAAAAAAGCCTTTATCTGCTCGAGCCGATCCGGGGCAATAAAAGAAAAATGGACCGTCGTTTGGGAGTGGCGCCAGCTGGGGTTCTAGAGGATAGCCGGTTACCGCCACGGGCATTTGCAGGACATGTGCCACAGCGTCTGCATAGCGGGGAGTTTCAGCACTAACGCGAAATCTTGTTCCTCGTTGAGCTGAAACTATGATCCGAAACAATAGCTCATTTACTGGCGAGAAATATTGTGGGGTGGCGTTCTCCATCACGCCAATAAAGCGAAGAAAAACAGTAGGGCGCTGTTTTGGCGGCATTCCGTCCAGAGCGTTTAATAAACCTATTACGCCATAGAAATCTAAATGAGGAAACAGGATAACATCGCTCGAAGTTATCTGATACCGCTGGAAAATCTTCTTAGCATCTTCTGTCGCAACTTGCTCTTGAAAATCAGACAATAAAAACGAATTGCCGTCACTCTCACGATCTTGCTCAGATTTTGCTTCAACATTGGAGAAATATGCCGAATAATAAAATCTATAAAGTCTTTGAAATCCTTCTCGCTGTGCCACTTGTTCCGGTAGCACCTCACAGCATATGGGAATTACACAATGAAATTTATTTTCAAAGGCTTCCTTGAAATATCGCAGGGCATGAACGTTGTGACCGATCTCCTGAACGCAGGCCGGGTCGCACACAAATAAGCGTCTCTCTTCTGCCTCCATTTCGCCACCTATATTATGAGTTCCTCCTCACCTGCTGCTCTATCCACTCGTACGTATGCTCCAACCCTCGCACAAGCGGCAATGATGGTTGCCACCCGAGCTTTTCCATTATCAAAGTATTATCAGAATTGCGGCCACGAACACCCGTGGGACCGCTAATATGATTTTTATCGATCTTTTTGCCCGCTATTTGAGCGACGATATCAACAAGTTGATTAATAGTCACCATTTCCTCGGAGCCGATGTTCACGGGCCCCTCAAAGGCAGATCTTGTCAGGCGAAGGGTTCCTTCCACGCATTCGTCGACATAGAGAAACGACCGTGTCTGGTTGCCATCACCCCAAATCTCAATGGCATCCTCAGATCTTGCTAAAGCGACCTTGCGGCAGATGGCTGCAGGAGCTTTCTCTTTTCCACCGTCCCAGGTGCCCTGGGGGCCAAAAATATTATGATATCGGGCAACCCGATTACTCATTCCATGATTGCGATTGTACGCGAGAAAAAGCCGCTCCGAAAAAAGCTTTTCCCATCCATATTCACTATCTGGAGCTGCCGGATACGCCGAATCCTCGCGGCAGATTGGATTATCTGGATCTTCCTGATTGTAAGCGGGATACATACAAGCAGAGGAGGAATAAAATACCCGCTTGATATTCCGCTTGTGGCATCGCTCAGCAATGTTTAGATTTATCGTCGCGCTATTATGCATGATGTCCGCATCATGCTCACCTGTGAAGATGTAGCCTGCGCCCCCCATGTCGGCTGCTAGTTGATAAACCTCCGAAAAGTTTCGATCGATTACGCGATCGCAAACATACTGATCTCTAAGATCACCAATTACGAAATCATCGGCTTCTGTGTCTGCAAATTCATTAAACTTCAGATCTACACCGCGGACCCAAAAACCCTCTGATTTTAAGCGGTGTACCAAGTGCCCACCAATGAAGCCCCCAGCCCCCAGTACCAGCGCCGTCTTATTCATCTCATTTCCTCTGCAGCCACATTTTCGTTAAAACCCGCCTTACTCTTCACGCCTAGAAATTGGCCAAATACGCAGATCATAGGCCGTAAGGGGAACTTCGCCATTGCCATGCACTCGTAACGCAAAACGTTCGTCTTCGCGCGGTTCCCATTCAAACTCGGCGCAAAAATCAACTACCTTGTCATGTGAGCCCCATAGCTTCCACTGGTTAAGTTCGCTGTAGTGTCCTGGAATAGAAAGGCCAAGATCTAATCTACCTACGTCCGCATTTTGTTCTGCCGGCGCCCTATATCGGAGACACAATCGATATGTTCCTGATGCTAGGTAATTAAACGGGCCTACAATTCCTATACCCGGTTCGTAAATGGTCCGACCGCTATATGGGGCGGGCTCTGTCTGGACCTCGCTTGCAAAAGCATCGGCTATGAGGAAGAGGCAGGGAGGAGTCTTGTCAAATTGCTTGGAGGAAATTTGCAACTTCGGCGGCGATGTCGTTAAATCCAGATCAATGGGAGATAGAAAATTGACGAAAGACTGTTCATAAAACCAGTCGCGTTCGGACGCGCATAGGCCAAGCCAAAGGCTCCCTTCTCCGTCAGAATGTATGCTCGTCGGATCGATGATATTAAAGCCGGCAGCGACGAGAGGGGCAAAGTCTTGATTAAACGAAACTTCGAGCTGATTGGCAACGCCGATGCACCACTGATATGGATAATGTTTCCACGTTGCAAATGTGGCATGTCCCAAACCAATCAAAAAATCGCCATAACGGAGTGCGTTTGTACCACCGCGCAAAGTAGAGAAATTATCGTGTGAGCGCGGCTCAATAGGATGCGGAAGAAACTGCGTTGTCCGGCAAAGACCAGAATTACTATCTATCTTTAAAATTCGTAGAGGGGAAAATCCGTGAATCGCGCCGAGGCGACCGGAGTCATCAAATGGTACCCAGTTTTTTCCAAATTCAAACCATGGATCGGTCGTATTCAGAGCGATCAATCGTTCTAAAGCAAAATCATAGCAATAATAATCATGATTTGCATGCAACGCTCCACGAAACAACGCTATGGGCCGACCGCCGACCATGCTCAATCGAGGATCGCTGCCTCGACCGATTACACGAGTAGAGGCCGCAATTAGATCACCATGGGTATCGGTTTTCCATCTTGTGACGATGACATCGGATACATAGTTATCGAAAGATTGAGGCCATAGATGAGGCGGATACATGCTATGGTGCCTATGAACAGACCATAGCTTTCCATTCCATTCCGCAAAGGAAAAGAAGCAATCAAATGGCTCTCCATAGAGCGCCTGGACTTTATATTCATATCCTCCGTTGAGGCGTCGGAATTTCATTGACCCCAAAGCCGTGGGTTGCGAAAATAGAGCTCTCCGTCAGTCGTTGTCATGCCTTCTATCGAGGGTATATTTTTATTATAAGAGAAAGCGCAGGGAGATTCCCGCAGCATATCCCACTCCATTTTATGGAAAAGATTCAATAGGCGTCCCTCTTGTTCTCTGGAGTGAGTACCGATTTGTACAGATCGGACGCGCGCACTAAGAAAATCTTGGCTACTTTCTGCAACACGCGCCTCGGCACCTTGAATATCCCAGTGAATTAAGTCGATCAGATTAAGATCCTCCGCTGCATCCGACAGAGTCCAAGTTCTAACTTCCTGCATCTCGGAATTCACGCCCCGATAATCGACCCCGTCGAAGTTCGCGGCTCCTCCATGATCTCCTAGGCCTGTTTTAGGAAAATAAAGAGTGGTGACCTCATCCCAAACTGCGCCGTTAAGGAATTTTGTTTTTATAGTCTCGCCTATAAGCTCATTCCGTGCAAAATGCTCTTGCATGGACACGAAACGATCGGGATCGGCTTCAATCCCAATAAGATTGATTTCTTGAAATTTCTCGCGCTTGCAAACTAGGCCCGCTGCTGAAATCCACGGACCCCATCCTGATCCCAATTCCATCATGGAGAAGGTTTTGCGTCCGGCAGATTGAGCAGCCTCGATTGCTTCCAAAACCGACAGATACTCATTGGCGGAGCCATAAACTCCGTCGTCGGGAATCGGATCGGCAGCCACGAACACGCCCGACAAGCGCTCTGCATTTCCGAATAAATTACAATCAGTTATTAATCCTAGGAAGTTAGCAAATGTCCCATTTTCCGGGTGACATTCGTGTATCGAAAAACGCTGATATAAAGACATAACTTGCCATCCTCACCTAGGAACCGATACTGCGCCAGCGTTTCGGCCAATGCTGATGGGTCAGTGAAACCGATCATGATAGTCAGCATAGGCTTCTTCAATGCTATCATAGTGAATGAGGTGCCCTCCATCGAGGAGCGCAGCGCGATCACAAGTAGCTTTAACATAGTTCATATCATGCGATACTATAACCATTGCCCGGTCAGCTCGGCGCTCAAACAGCTCGTAATGACACCTATCTCTAAAGCGCTGGTCTCCCACCGCAACGATCTCATCAATGAGAAAGCAATCAAATTCTATCGCCATGGAAATTGCGAACGCAAGGCGCGCGCGCATTCCTGAAGAATACTTCTTGATTGGCTCGTAAAAATATTTTCCTAATTCAGCAAAGTCTTCTACATACTCTTTCCTAATATCAGGGTCGACACCATATATTCTACAAATAAAACGTAAATTATCCATTCCAGTTAAACTAGCTACAAAGCCGCCACCAAATGCTAGCGGCCATGAAATGGACATAAGTCTGTTAATTGCACCGGAGTCTGGTTGGTCGACGCCGCTAATCAAGCGTATTAGCGTAGACTTACCAGCACCGTTCCGGCCAACGATTCCAATTTTTTCTCCTGGCTTTATAACTAAGTTTAGCCCTTTGAGGACAGGCGTATAGCCGACCTTAGTCTTATAACCTTTATGGACGTCAACTAGCTCGATCATTCCATTTCCACCAATCGGCTATTCAATCGTGCTTGTGCAATCCCAACTAGATTAATGAATAAAGTCGATATCACCAAATATGGTATGCTGTAATGAGCTTCGAAGGTGCGCCCAAAATACCCCTCTCTTATTAGCTCGGCCGCGTTCACCATCGGGATCCATAGCACAATCTTTTGCAGCATAGGTGGAAGGGCATCCACAATGAATGCGGCGCCTGAAAGCGGGAAAATGAGATATGATGCAGGATGCCATAATTTCTCTACCAGCTCGGATTTAATAGAGCGGGCCCCTAAAAAAAGGGCAAGGCCCATTCCAAACGCGCCCAGCAATATCCATCCAAATATGACTTGCAGGACGTCTTCCGGCCATTCGAGTAGACCTAAAAAGTGGAATACGTTCACCAGCACAAAGAACGAGGTTGTTGCTCCGAAAGCTTCGAGAATGAGACGGGCCCAGAAAATGTCCATGACCTTGACGGGTCTATGATAAAGTAACGATAAATTCGGTTCTATAGCCATTATCGTACGCCCTGGCATATTTCGCCAGAGTAAGACGCAAGAGTAACCCGTAATGGCGAAGGCAACGATAGGAAGGCTTGAGCCGTGCACCGTTTTTAATGCGGTCCACATGGCTGTGACGCCAAGCGTAAAAATCATGGGTTCTACAAACAACCAGAGGAAGCCAATATTATGTCGGCCATATCGGGTGAGTATTTCTCGCATTAAAATGGCGTGAATGACGCGAATTTGAATTCGTAATGATTTATCTAAGGAAGTGTGCATATGTTACCCTTGGTGCTCACGAATTCCAGCGAGCAACATGGATAAAATTCCCCATACAACCAAACCGATGACAAGAGTCGCCAGCACGCCGCGGAGACGCCGTGGTTCCAGCGGTCTATCTGGTCGATTAGGTTCTACAATGCGTTCGATGTAGGCTTGTTTTCTACGGGCTTCATTTCTCGCCTCTTCCAGTGAGGTCAGAGCGCTTGCTAATTGCTTGTCTGCAAATTGGCTGTCCAAGGCTACGCGTTGATATCGCGCGGCAGTTACAGCTAGGGAATTTGTGCCCCCTGCAACCTTATTAAGCTCGCCGTCGATTTGTTCCGATAGACTTTGTATACGCGTTTCCAATGCCGGTATTTGAGGGTTTTCCGGGGCAATGGAGCGTAGCTGAACGAGCGCGGTCCGCGAGGCTATGAGTTCATCCTGCAATTTGGAGATCAGCTGGACTTGCGCGGTGGCTTGCTTTTCGGGGTCGAGCACTCCTTCGCGATTCCTGTAAGCGGAAAGAGCAAGGGCAGCGATACGAGCCTTTTGTGCAGCATCGTCGACCTCAGCTTGAGCAAATTGAATTAGATCGGATCGTCCTCGAATATTCAGTTTATTGACGGTTGCCTCCGCCATTTCCAACAACCGCTCGTTGATGAGAGCGGCATCCTTTGCTGAATATGCACGTACGGTGAGGGTGGTTATGGACGAGCTGCTGTCGTGCTCGACCTCAACTTTGCCTTCATAATACTTGAAGAGGTCCTCGAATGAGCCCGATAATCCAAACGGATTAAACCGGTCGAAAACCGAGATGGACTGATTTCCGAAGGCTTTAACAATTTGTCCGTTTCGATTAAGCGCCTCGAGCGCATCGCGCGAAAGAACATAATCTCGGGCAGCGTAAACTTCGTCGCCAGCATTGGAAAAACCAGCACTTTTTAGCAAGAGTCCTAGCCCCGAGACAGCCGGTTTGTCTGGGCTGCGTACGACAAAACGAGACTCTGAAATGTAAACATCCGAAGCGAATATGCCAAAATATAACGTGGCAACCACCGTGGGGGTTACAACGGCAATGATAAACAAGGCCCCTAGGTCTTTGACCTTTTTGATCAAAGACCTAACCGAACTTTTCGAACTCTCGGCTTCAACCCATCGCCGCATCAACATAGTTTGCCATTCACCATAAGGCTTCAGCCATTAAAATTCAACGAACCCTCGTGAGCCAAAGCGACGTTTAGATTCTCGGACCGTCTGCCGCTAGGCTTTGCCCTTTGCAAGTCATATCATTTGGGTAGAGTAGCATCGGTGTTAGCTGCGCGATAAGCCGTTCGGCATTCGATAGCTAGCGAGTACTGGCTCAAAGTGCGACTTTTCCAGCTAGCCAGTTGTGCTCAAAAATTGGCGGAAAACGACCATTCTGAAATTCGCATAACTAGCGAGTTCCGGGTCACCCTTCATGGTCCGAATGTGATACCAGGCCAGAACGAGAATATGCTCGTGCCGCCAGCGCATAGCGCTAAGTAGCAGAAAGGACTGGACTTCTCTCGAAATTGGAGCGTGTGGACAGCAACAAACCGCAAGAGGAAACGCTGTGATCTATACGCTAAATCAGAGCTCGCCGGTGCGAATTTCCTATTCACTGGCAAACACGTCATTTGCCGGCCATCCAACGTTAGCCAGCAGATATCCTTCGGGTCGCCGTTTGAGCGATGTGCTTGACGCCTATCGCGCCAGCCCGGAATGGCGACAGTTGGCTCCGAGTACCCAAAGGATCTGGGTTTTGATCGTTAATCGCATTCGCGAGCGGTGGGGCGAAACGCCGATCGAACTATGGTCGAACCCGGAACAGCTGATGGAGATAATCCGCTGGCGCAATCAGCGTGCCCATATGCCGAGAATGGCAGATCATCAGCTGACTGTGCTACACCATTTTCTAGCATGGGCAAGATTGCACGGCGAGGTAACGGTCAATCTGGCTGCCGGAATACCGCGCCTTTACCGGCCAGGAGGTCGCGCCGAGATCATATGGCATGAGGATGAGATCACGCGCTTCTGCGCGGCGGCTCCTCAACCTGTCGCTGACGGCATGCGGCTTGCAGCACTTACCGGTCTCCGTCGTGCGGATCTGGTCGGATTATCCTGGCCAGAAATCGGGATGAACAAGATAGCGCGGGTGACGCTCAAGAGTCGCCGCCGGCGGAAGCGCGCAATCATTCCGGTCACTCCCGCAAAGCGCAGGAGCCTGAACCGCACATGTTCAGGGGGTCAATATTGCAGGCCGATTCACACTGCCCAGCCTTATGGAGGCATGGAGGCCGCCCACCGGCGGTAGGCGGACACTGGGGGGGCCTATGTCCGCATTGGGCGAGGCGGGCCGGGCCGGGGAGGGCAGGCGCGGCCCGTGCCGCTGAGCCAGGCCGAGGCTCGGGCCAAGCTCGAGCGGATCGTGCGCAAGGCCCCGGAGGTCATGGTCAAGGTGTCGGGCAAGCAATATGGCGCGCACCATCTGTCCGAGCATTTCCGCTATGTCGCGCGGCATGGGAAGCTCGCGGTGCGCTCGAGCGAAGGCGAGATCATCGATGATCCCAAGCGGCTGAAGGAGATCGCGCGGGACTGGGCGATGCTCGACGAGGCGATGAACGAGCATGGCCGTGACCGGCCGACCTCGCTGTCGCTGGTCCTTTCCATGCCGGGTGGTTCGACCGATCCCGAGGCGCTGCAGGATGCCGCCCAAGCGTTCGCCCGGATCCTGTTCGAGGACAATCACGCCACTATGCTGGCCCTCCACACCGACACCGATCATCCGCATGTCCATCTGACGGTGGCCACAGAAGGTGCGGACGGTAGGCGGTTCAACCCGCGTAAGGCCGACCTTCATCACATGCGGGAAACATTCGCGCATGAGCTACGGGCGCGCGGCATCGCGGCCGAGGCGACGCCCAGACGCGCACGCGGTGACGTCCAGAAGCGTGTGCGCTCGGCCGCCCTTCATCTCGGGGCGCGGATCGGAGAGGACGGGGCGGCTCACCGTGGATGACCTCAATGCGCTGCGCGCCCAGGCTTTCGTGCGGTCGCCCGACGAAGCGCGGCGCCCGCAGGATGTGCTGGCGCTGGTTCGCCAGAAACAGATACGCGGCGCCTATGCCGAGGCGGCCGTGGCGCTCGCCGGCACCGGCAAGGCGGACGACCAAGCGCTCTCGGACGAGGTCGCGGGCTTCCTGGCGGCTATGCCGCCGGCGGTTTCTCGACGTCTCGCGCTGGCCCGCGAAATGATACAGGGGCGGCAAGCGACACAGCTGGCGCGCGAACCGGAGGGCGGAGCTGGTCCCGAGAAGCCTCCGCCCGATCGCGGACGGGAGCGCTGATTCGCAAGACCTTTTTTCTCGATTTTTCAGATCGTTTACGCCATATATCCTGCGTATCCCCCGGCGGTCCCTGCGTTGCAAACCGTCGGGGCACTTTTTTGAGGCATCGTCGATGCTGCCGCGGGGCTCCGATTGCCCGTCTTCAGATTGAGTGATCCAGACACTGATTGAGCTGTTCAGCCTGGGTGGCAAACTTGTCAGGGTTTTGTTGGCGAAGGCGCTCGAGATTCATTAGCTTCCAGCGCAGCGCCGGTAACTCGGCGATCGCCTCGCCAAAGCCGAGTACGGACCAATCCGGTTCGGTCGCGACAAAGCTCTCGAGAAACCGGCGCGCGGCGGGGTCCACAGCACGTCGTTGGACGGCTTCGATCAGCGCGTCACGGGCCATGAGCAGGGCGGTGAGCGGCAAAGGGGACACCGTCATGCCGACAAATTCCTCGTCATATTGCGCGGCAATGTCGAGCCTGCGCGGGCAGAGCAGCTCATGCACGGGCCGGGGATGGCTGACGAGATAAATGAGGAAGGCCCGGAACAGATCGTCGTTGATGCCCTCATTTTCCAACAGATGATGGATGTCGAACAGGTCGCGCGGATGCTGGCGATCGAGCGCGGCCGCCATCTTGCCTGCATAGAGGTCGGGCAGCGAGACCAGCTGCATTTCGGCAAAACCGAAGCGCTCCTCGACCGCGGCGCTCACGGCCCTGATTTCCGGAGGGAAGACCGTGCCGCGCAGGACCGGGGAAATCTCGACCTTGATGGTGGCGCGCTCGAAATGGACAAGCAGCCGCTTGCCGTCGCTGAGAAGGTGGCGATCGACCTTGAAACCGAGCCGGGTTTCAAGCCGCTGGGCGATACGCTCGAAGCCAGCGCGCATAGCGGCGAGCGATGTTTCGCGATCGGCGGCGGGCAAGTAGACGAGGTCGATATCTACCGACAGGCGCGGCAGATCGCGCACGAACAGGTTAATGGCGGTGCCGCCCTTCAGCGCGAAATCCGCCTCCGGGGCGATTTCCGGAATCACGCGGAGGAGAAGGCTGACCTGGTCGAGGCAGCGCTCGGCGGTCATAAGTCATCTCCCGGCTGCCCCATAAGCGAAGCCGGAACGGTGATTTGATAGCGCGCGTCGAACTTCCCGCCCGGCGCGAGCTGCCGCTTGCCGGTGCCGAGATCGACGGCCTCGCGATCGACATGCTTGAGCCAGGCATGGCCATGGCGCTCGGCATAGAACAGGAATAGGCGCTTCGCCCGGACACTACGACAGCTGACGAGCAGACGGGTGACAAGGCGGGGTCGAAGATTGGAGAGGCCCTGGAAGGTCTCGTCGGCATGGTCGAAGCCGACCTCGTCCGGAACCTCATCCAGCATTTCGATTGTTGCCCGCTCCTCGCCGGCGACACGAAGGAAATGATCCCAGGGATTGGTCCGCGACGGTTCGAAAACCGCCGCGCCCAGGCGGCCTGTGCCGAGATCATAGCGCCGCCATTCAACGCCGAGCACCGGGTCGGCGAAAAGCGCGCGTGTGTGAACAGCGAATGTCGCATCGGCCGGTAACCGGGGCAGCCAGGTCGGCGCTGTCCCCTCGGGATCATAGAGGTGGACGGTCGCATTCCCGCCGAGGCGCAGATAGTGACTGCGCCCAAACAGATCGAGCGCGGTGGGGCCGCCGACATAGAAGGTCGATGGCCGCAGCGACTGCGCCGACAGGACAGCCGCATCCCAGCGGAGCGGCAGGGTGGTCTCGGCGCCAGGGCGCCGATAGACCCGCGGCGCCACCCGCTCGAGCCAGCCATTCTTCACATAGCCGTGGACCGATGGACGCGATATGCTTTGTGCCTGCAGCCACGCGCTATCGACGAGCTGACCTGGGGCCAGTTCGGCAAGGAGCCGGTTTAGCGGAGGCAGCGTTTTTTGAGCCATAATGAACAAAATCGCAGATTTATAAACTTGGCGCAAGGGACGGTTTGCAGATCGCCTATAAAGTTTATTCAACATGAATATGCAGCGGTATTTGTAAACCTAAGTCGGACGCGCACGAGACAGCCGGCCGACAATCCATTTGAGGAAGTTGGCCGTGATCACAGCGAAATACATCCCATGGGAGCCTCTCGGAACAATGCCCGACGACCGGAAAGACGGCCGCCTCGTGCTGCCGTGGGAAGACGATCGCCCCGTGATCGGCCGGTGGGATGACGGGCGCAAGGGCTGGGAAGATCCAGAAAGCATGCACTTATTCGAGGAGATCACCTATTGGGCGGATATCAATTCACCGGAATGACCGCTGCTTTCAGATGGTAAGTGATTGATATAAAAAGATAAAATCTGATAATATATCTTATGTTAAATAGACCATCGTTGGGTCAGCAACAGGATTAGGTCGTCACGATCTCCATCAGCTTGTTGTAATTGTCAGCTACCCCATAGCGCACCTTGGGTGTCGGGTTCGATTCCGCCAGCTTGGCGAAAAATTTCTTAGCGCAATCAATCTTTGCTCGTTCGAGATCCCGCAGCGCAAGCGACGACATCGATCCCTTGGTTTCGGCGACGAAATAGATGTGCTTCACCGCGCCCGCTCCGAATACGATGGCCCAGTCGAGATTGTAGTCGCCCACCGGAGTTGGGATCAGGAAGCCCCTCGGTAGCTTAGCATAGACCTCTACCTCTGCGCTGGTATCCAGCTCCCCAACGAAAGCGCGTTCGACACCAGAATCTGTGATGCAATAGTCGAAGACGTGGTTCTTGAGACGCTCGGTTGCTCGGGAAAAATCCTGACCAATCTCGGCGGCCGTGAAAATATCGGCGTCGTAGCGCTCGTCGATCGGATCGTAGACCAGCTGCTCAATAAGGTGGCCCGCCTTCTGTTCTTTGATCAGCCGCGCCGCCTCAGAGATGAAGTGCTCCGGGTTCGCACGATACTGGTCGAAGATTGCCGGTTCAATGCCAGCTAAAATCTCGGCCACCGTCTGACGCAAGAGGTCAGTTGCCTCTGAGACTTTGCCCAGCAGGTCATACTTCACCGACGAACGGGCCGACGCCGCTTTGACAGTTTCATTCCGCGTGATGCTGAAACCGGTCCCGTCCCTTAGCTGCTCGTCAGTGACCTGGTCCGACTGAATCCCCATCTGGACGGAATACTGCAGCTTGGTCACGCGCAGTTCGCGGTTCAACCCGCCGATGCATTTCTGGATGAGTTCCGCAGTGTCGAACTCGACGCGATAGACAGCCTTGCGGTTGATCCTGCTCCAAAGCTCCTGAAAGGCACCCTTGTGGAAATTGTCGTTGAGCGGGTTCCGCTTGGGCTTACGTCCATCTTCGAACTTGGGGAGCGCTGCATCGCTGTAGACGCTGTCGATCAGGCCAAAGACCTCAGCCTGATAGAGCACCAAATCTTCATGCAGCGCGGCCAATGTCCCATCGGCCTTGGCTGCGTAGTAGACATCGGTGATCTGGTCGGAATCGTCGATATAGTCGTTCTTGATCAGATACCTGTGGATCTGCGTCGCCATTTGGTCGGTGACCGGGACCGGCCCTTCGGGCGTCTGCAATTGCTTGCCCGCAAAGTATGCCTGGCTGGCCTTGCGGGGCCGTGCCGAAAGGCTTTCGGCAATCTCCTTCTGCAGCCCACCAACGAAGTCGGTGTAGCTCTCGCTTGCGATAACCGAGAGAATATTGATGTGGTGGACGGTAGCCGGGTGGTCGAGCCGATCGCCAAACCGGTCAACTGCCAGGCGCAGGCCAGCTCGCATTCAACAACATCTTCAACGTCGTCGATGCAGCGCTCGACGGTTTCGGCCTGGCCTACGTCCCTGAAAAGATCGTGCTCCCCCACATCAACAAGGGTCGTCTGGTGCGGGTGCTGGAGCGTTGGTCGCCGCCCTGGGAAGGTTATCACCTCTACTTCCCGAGCCGCCGCCAGTCCTCGCCGGCTTTCGTCGCTCTCGTCCAAGCTCTCCGGCACCGCGAGCGGTAGAAAGGCAGGCAAATGCTCCTCAGGTGCAGCATGGTTGCGTCCCGCGCCGCCGGACCTTGCCTAGCTCGGAGGACCCTGACATTTTCCCTCGCGCGAAGCGCTCATTGGTCAGCTCTACGAGAACGAGGGGCGTCAACTCGCCGAGGCGGCCGAACGTCTCTCCTGAGAACCGAAGCTCCCGTTGAGGCCGGTCGGCAATGGCTGCTGCTGTTTATCGATTATCTTTACTAAGCAGATTGTGGCCAACGTGCTGTGCTTGCTCGGCAGCGGCGGCGATCGGATTTGCCCCGCCTCGGCGGAGAAGTTGATAGAGACGTCGGCAAGCTTCCGGACGAAGCAAGACGAATGGCGATGGAGTGTGCCGATGCCTACGCTGGCGGCGCGGGCGACATCATCTAGATTGGCCGCGGTGCCTTGCTCGGCGAAAGCTCATCATAGGCGGCGCCGATTGCGTTCGGCGTCCGCACGCGGCTTGCGCATAGTCGGATCGGCCTGAGCCGAATCGATTTCCCCCGTGATGAACGGAGGAGGGTCTCCATATCCTGAACGGAGAGATTCCTCTTCCTCGTTAAGAAGTTACTATGAAAGCAACTGGTGGAGACGGTCTGTCTGCGAAGCCCGCAACCTTCACCCCAGGTCGCGCGTGGGGCCTTGCAAAGTGATCGCTTCAATCTCACAGGCGATAATTTTAGGAGGCCGATGAATGTTACAGCGTCGCAAACTTGGCAGCCAGGGGCTTGAAGTATCTGCGCTTGGCCTCGGCTGTATGGGCATGAGTACATCCTATGGCGCATTCGACGACGCCGAATCGATCGCCACACTGCATCACGCCATTGAGCTTGGCGTCAGCTTTTTCGACACGGCCGAAGTCTACGGCCCCTTCGCCAACGAGGAACTGCTCGGCCGCGCCTTTGTGGGCCGGCGCGACAAAGTGATCATCGCGACCAAATTTGGCTTCGCCATTCGCGACGGCCAGGCCAGCGGCCTCGACAGCCGGCCGGCGCATATCCGCGCTGTGGTCGACCAGTCACTCGGTCGCCTCAAGACCGATCACATTGACCTAATCTATCAGCACCGGATTGACCCGGATGTGCCTATCGAGGATGTCGCCGGCGCAGTCGGCGAGCTCGTCAAGGCAGGCAAGGTGCGCTTCTTCGGCCTATCCGAAGCTGGTGCCGCCAATATCCGGCGCGCACATGCGGTGCATCCGGTGAGCGCATTGCAGAGCGAATATTCGTTGTGGGAACGCAATCTGGAAGTGGAGGTCATCCCTCTGCTTCGCGAACTCGGCATCGGATTGGTGCCGTTCAGCCCGCTCGGCCGCGGCTTCCTTACAGGCGACGCCCAACCTGCGGACGCATATCCAGAAGGCGATTATCGGCGCAACGATCCACGTTTCCAGGGCGAGAATTTCACCGCCAACATGCGGGCGGCAGATGCTGTCCGCGCACTCGCCGACCGCAAGCGCGCTAAGCCCGGCCAAATCGCGCTCGCTTGGCTTTTGCACAAGGGCGACGACATCGCGCCTATCCCCGGCACCAAGCGCCGCACTTTTCTGGAGGACAATGTCGCCGCAGCGGCGATCGAGCTTTCGAGCAATGAAATGTCGGATCTCGACTCTGCACTCGCGAACGTAGCCGGTCCCCGGTACGCCGAGGCGATGATGGCGCTCGTTGATCGGTAAGCAAAATCACGCCGCTCGTATGCGCAGTCGCCATCACCAACTCCGCCGCGCTCCCTGCGCGTCGAAAGGGATTCTCGTCATGGCGCGTCAGCCCAAGCCCGTGGACATATAAGAGCACTCGCTCCGCAGTGCGGTGAGCTCAATGGACTTCTCCGTACATGGGCACACCAATGCCGAAAAAAAGCAGCCGCTTTTCGTGAATTAGCGCAAGCTGTAACAGGCCTTTGCGTTCTGCCGCAACACTCGCGCCAATCGCTTTGCGCGGGCGGCGTTTGGCGAATCGTGGTAAGCGTGGGCTGGAGGCCGCAGTTTAGGCGGCTGCGGCGATGGGTTGCTGATCTGGCCGCCAGTTCCACGGCATGAGTTCATCCCAGCGGGCAGCAGGCCATTCGCCCGCGATCTTGGCGA
>Ga0081455_10002259_pt1 | contig 22954 bp, 25 predicted proteins | sample TabmetS3T2R1_FD_70207 | JGI IMG/M metagenome (GOLD analysis project Ga0081455, IMG submission 70207) | Tabebuia heterophylla rhizosphere microbial communities from the University of Puerto Rico - S3T2R1 | ecosystem: Host-associated > Plants > Roots > Rhizosphere ...
GATCGCCGTGCTCGGTGACAGCCTCCACGACCTGAGTCGTTCGACCCTGGTTATCGGTGACAGACCGCAGCGACACGGGTACTCGCGACTTCACCGTACGCACTTCCGCTGTGGCTGCCAGGTGCGCGAGTGGGAACAGACCTTCCGAAGTTCGCACAGCAACGGTCGGTGTCTCGGCGGTGGACATAGTCATGGTGATGGGTGTCCACTCTGAGAACTCAGGCATCGTCTTGTCGTGGTAGTAGATGCCCATCGCAATCTCGTGCACCTGCTTGAGTGTGAGCCACTCCGGATCCACGGGAGGCTGCTGGTTCCTGGCGTCCCAGAAGGCGAAGATCGGCTCGTCCAAGGAGACCCGATCCCGGTCCCCGCTGTCGGGCGCGCTCTCAGTGGCAACCGTCGGCGTGTCCGCGAAATGAGCGATGTCAAGGTCATAGTTCCTGGACTCGAAGACGTGGACATCGAGATGCTGCAAGGCGCACCAGCTGACCACATCTTCGACCGTGATGGACTCGACCGTGCGTAGCTCGATCCCAACTTTGCTCGCCATAGTCTGCGCACCGGCCGAGAAGCCGCTGCCTGAGACGGCTACCGCAACGTTCGCCCCGATGTCGTCACGCTTCCCGCCGAGTTGTTCGATCCAGGTGACGTCCTCGGTCCCGGCGCGGTCCCGACACTCGAACGCGACCAGTACGTCGACGCTGCCCACCTTCGATCGGACCGTCACGTCTACCTCACGGTTGCTGCCGCTCTGACGGCCCCGGATGTAGTCGGGTGACGTCAGCTCCGCCTCACCACCCGTGGCAGCCGCTTCAAGTCGCGCGATGAGCAGCTCTAGGGTCCGTCCACGTCGTGGCATGCGCGAAAGCATAGGTCCGGGGTTATCGTCGGCGGCAGCAGGCACGAGGTCGCCGCGCGCGGAAAGCGCCCTCCGTGGCCGCCCAACGTGAAGCGCCCCGCCGAGCGTGATGCTCGGCGGGGCGCGTCGGCCGGCGTTGGTCGATCTACCACCGCAACGGAGCGGTGAGCCACCACGAGTCGCCGTCGTGCACGGCCTCGCATCTGACGTCGAGATCGAACCTGTAGTGACCGCCAGTGACGGGCCAGCGACCGCCCTCGCCGGCGGGCTCGCGGACGACGACGGTTCCGGTGACGACCCAGCGGCCGCCTGTCTGGCGTGCGAACAGGGAGCCCTCGCGCACGTCGTCGCCGGTGTAGTAGCTGCTGACCTCGGTCACGAGATGCCGGCTGCACTCCGTGACCGCATCGTCGGCCGTGACGGACACCTGCTGGTCCTCACGGTCCGTCGGTTCGTCGCCGCGAGTCGACGTGAGCGAGACGACCGCCAAGGTCGCGGCCGATGCCATGACGGCAGTCAGGACGCCTACGACGACGGTTCCCTTCGCCGTCATGGATGCGTCCTCCCGTCCTGCTGTGCGGCTCGTACGCCGATGCATACGCCCCAGCCGATGACGCCGATCTGCATGATGACGCCGCCAATGGCGGCGGGAACGGCGGCGATCCAGAGCAGCGCGACGGTCTCGGCGACGGCGGAGGCAACGCCCGCGGCCACGGCGCCGAGCACGATCACGAGCAGCCCGTATCCGATGTAGTCGCCCGGTGTGCTGTTGTTCATGACAGTCACCGGTCGTCAGCGGTAGGCGACTTTGACGCCGTGTTCGGCCTGCGCCTGGGTGAATCCTTCGTACCTCAGCTGGTCGATCAGGCCGGACCGGGAGAACGATTGGCCTTTGAGATACGACTTGGCCGAAAGGACGGCCTGCTGCTTCCAATCGGCGCCAGCAGCGTTTGCGCCATAGGTGGCGGCCTTGGTCGAGAACCCCTCGTACTTGAGTTGGTCGATCAGACCCTTGCGGCTGAACGCCTGACCGTCGAGATACGACTCGGCGGTGGCGCGCGCGTTCGCTTCACTGGCCGTCTCTAGCTCGGCCTCGGGCTTGTCGGCCTTGCCGGCGGGTTGCGCGTTGTACGCCTTGCGAACGCCGTACTCGGCCTGAGCTTGGGTGAAGCCCTCGTACCTCAACTGGTCGATCAGACCTGCGCTGCTGAACGACTGGCTGTCCAGGTAGGACTTGGCGGAAAGTACGGCCTGCTGATCCCAGTCGGCGCCTGCGGCATCGGCGCCGTAGGTGGCGTTCTTCGTGTTGAACCCCTCGTACTCGAGTTGGTCGATTAGACCCTTGCGGCTGAACGCCTGGCCGTCCAGGTAGGACTCGGCCGTCGCGCGTGCGTTGGCCTCGGCGGCAGTCTCCAATGGCGCCTCAGCCGGGTCGGCCCGGTCGGTCTTGTCGGCCTGATCGGATTTGCATGGCACGGTGCCCCACTTGCACTTGACGGGCTTGCCGTCGAAGTCAAATTCGGTGTCAAGAGGCTTGCTGACGTCGTGGCGGGGTTCGCGCTCGGCACCGGCGTCCTCGATCGCGCAGCCGGTGGCGCCGAGGGCGAGCCCGGTCACGACCGCGGCGACGGTCCGAGTGAGTGTGTTGGTCATGGTGATGCTGGTCCCCCTTCCAGAGAGTTTGGGTTGTGATGGTGGTGGATGTGCGTCAGGTCCGGTCAGGGCCACAGGACCTGAGCCGCCCGGCCGAAGGTCAGTCGGTCGCAGGGTCGGGTGGTCCGTCGTCCTGCGTGCGCTGTAGCCACGCCCGGCCGTACACGAGCGTTGGCGCGAGCACGGCTCGCAGCCGGTCTGTCTCGTCGATGGCCTGGCTGATCTGCTGCAGGGTCCAGTCCAGAACGTCGCGGCAGGTGTCGTCGTGGGGCTCTGTCGGCCCGTCGAGCCGCTGCCCGGCAGTCATGACGCCGCCTCGCGCGATGTCGACGTCGACCTCGGTGGGTCCGCCGGCGCGACGGGACAGGCCGACCGCGAAGCCGGCGACGCGCCACAATCTCGTCTGGCAGGTCTGGCCGTCATGTACGTCAGCCGAGCACCACGGAGCATGGTCAGGGGATGGGGGATGAGTGGATACGTTGGGTTCCACGGGTGACACTTCCGAAGGGTCGCCCGAGGCCCGGCCGGCGAACTGGTACGCCGCGTCGGGCCGCTTGTCATTCGCCAGAAATTCGCCAGCACAACCGCAAACGACCAACGGTCGCCAACGGTGCTGGGAGGTGTCGACGCAGGTCAGGAAGGGTTAGCCACCGATAGTCAACGGCTGCCACCTACACGGGGTCGCTGTCCAGCCTACTGGCCGGCTCGTCCACTACATCCGGCGCCGCGGCCGGCCCGGGAACGTGGTCGACCCCCGGCTGTCTCGGGTTCCAACCGGGGGTCTTTACTGCTACATCGCACGCAGTAGCCGAAGCGTTACGCAGCGGCGTCGACCAATTCCGAACGAAATGCCGTTCATGCCGTTCCGGCATCCGCCGGGCTGATCTCGCTGGCCGTTCCACCGGGCGGGCCATTGCCGAGGACCGCCAGTGCCCTGGCCTGGCCGGGGGTTACTCCGTCGAACCGCGCCTCGATGTCGATCCGTGACGCCGGTACCCACACCATGCGGTTCGGCCGATGGTCTCCGGTGAGAAGCAGGGTCGGCTCCTCGTCCGAGTCGGGGAGCAGCATGTTCAGCCAGATGCCACTTCGCCGGCTGATGCTCTCGTCGACCACGACGACCAGCTTGGCGAGTGTCTCGTCGTCATTGTGGAGCTCGATCTCCTGGTCGTGATATCGGATCCGCAGGACTGCCATGGTGTCCCTCCAGGTCGGTCGGGCGGTCCGCAACACTAGCCCTCGATCGAGCTGTCCGTGGGCCTCGCGCTGTCGTCGGCGTCAGTCGCAGGCGTCCATCTCATCGATCGTGTCCGCCCGATCGATGCAGTCAATGCGACGCGCCCCGACCTTGACAGGGCCGGATGAATCCCGCCCGATAGGTATCTGTGCAGGGCTTTCGAGCCTCCTACGTATAGCCATTGATGTCGCCTGAGCCGGACTCCGAGGTGATCTAGCTTGCGAGTGAACCGTCCAACGCAGCGTCTTCACAGGTGCGGCGACCGGAGCGAGCTGGAGCTGTGAGCAAGCCCGCCATCCTGACTGTCGACGACGATCCGAGGGTCTCGGCCGCATTCTCCCGGGATCTGAAGCGCCGTTACGGCTCGGCCTATCGGGTCGTCCCGGTCACCTCGGGCCGCGAGGCACTCGGCGTGCTGACCAGGCTCGCGCTGCGCGACCAGCCGGTGGCGATGATCGCGTCCGACCAGCGGATGCCGGAGATGACCGGGATCGAGATGCTGGAGCAGGCGCGTGCCCACGCGCCCGGAGCCAAGCAGTTGCTGCTCACGGCGTACGCCGACACCGGCGTCGCCATCAAGGCGATCAACGACATCGGTCTCGACTACTACCTGCTCAAGCCGTGGGATCCACCCGAGGAGCGGCTGTACCCCGTGGTCGACGACCTGCTCGAGGAGTGGCGCCGGGCCAACCCCGACGAGACATCCGACGTACGGGTGATCGGTCATCGCTGGTCCGAGCGCAGCCACGAGGTCAAGACGTTCCTGGCTCGCAATCATGTGCCCTACCGGTGGTACGACATCGAGCGCGACGCCACCGAGTCCCAGCGACTGACCGGGCTCGCCGAGACGACGCCGGATGATCTGCCGTTGGTGCTGTTTCCGGACGCTGATCCACTGCGTGCGCCGACGACGCTCGACCTCGCCGGTGCCTTGCATCTCCACACCAATGCCGACCAGCCGCTCTACGACGTCTGCATCGTGGGCGCCGGCCCGGCCGGTCTCGCGGCCGCCGTCTACGCCGCGTCGGAGGGCCTGAGCACGGTGGTCGTCGAGCGGGAGGCCCCTGGCGGTCAGGCCGGACGGAGTGCGCGGATCGAGAACTATCTCGGCTTCCCGAAGGGCCTGAGTGGATCCGATCTCACCCAGCGCGCCGTCACGCAGGCCACCCGGTTCGACGCCGAGATGGTGCTCGCGCGCGACGTCGTCGGCCTCCAGACCCGCGGCCCCGTACGCGCCGTGGTGCTCGACGGCGCGGGCGACCTCGAAACGCGGTCCGTCATCGTCGCCACCGGTGTGTCCTACCGACGCCTCGAGGCCACCGGTGTCGACGAGTTCACCGGTCGGGGCGTCTACTACGGCGCGGACGCGAGCGACGCGAGCCAGTGCGAAGGCGACGACGTCTACATCGTCGGCGCCGCCAACTCGGCCGGCCAGGCGGCGCTCAATCTCGCCAGGTTCGCCGGCCGGGTGGTGATGGTCGTCCGAGGCGACTCGCTGGAGCGCACGATGTCCCGCTACCTCATCGAGCGGATCATGGAGGAGCCCAAGATCCAGGTGCGCTTTCAGAGCCAGGTGGTCGGCTGTCGAGGCGACGGGCATCTGGAGGAGCTCACGATCCGATGCGCCGATGAGGAGGAGACCGTGCCGTCGAGCTGGCTGTTCGCCTTCATCGGCGCGTCACCGCGCACCGACTGGCTCGGATCCGAGGTCGTCCGGGACGAGCGGGGCTATGTCGTCACGGGTGGCGACCTCCTCCTTCCGGACCACGCCGGGAGCTGGTCGTTGCCGTCGCGGCCGCCGTACACCCTCGAGACCAGCGTGCCCGGCGTATTCGCGGCCGGGGACGTCCGCCTCGACTCGATGAAACGTGTCGCGTCGGCCGTCGGCGAGGGCGCGATGTCGGTCTATCTCGTCCACCGTTACCTGGCGACGATCTGATGCGCGTCGACGACCTGCGTGCCCTGAGCCTGTTCGACGGGCTGACCGACGACCAGCTCGCCGACCTGATCGCGGCCGGCGACGAAGTGGCCATCGAGCCGGGCGTCGAGCTGTTCCACGAAGGCAATCACGGCGACCACTGGTGGGTGCTCGTCGAGGGCGCTCTCGAGCTCGTGCGACGCGTCGGCCGTGAGGAGACCGTGGTCGGCCGGATGGACGTGCCCGGTCGCTGGGCCGGCGGATTCCGAGCGTGGGACGAGCACGGCGTCTACCTCGCGACCGGCCGCGGCTTGGTCGAGGGCCGGGTGCTGCGAGTGCCCGCCGCGGATCTCCGCGCTCTGACCGATGCCTGGTTCCCCTTCGGGGGCCACATCGTCCAAGGCGTGTTCGGTACGGCGCGCAACATCGAGTCGACCGTGCGGCAGCGCGAGTCGCTGGTCACCCTCGGGACCCTGGCGGCCGGTCTGGCGCACGAGCTCAACAATCCGGCCGCAGCCGCGACTCGGTCCGCCGATGCCCTCGACGACGTCTGCCAGACCCTGATCGGGTCGTTCGCGCGGCTGTGCTCGGGCGTGCTCTCGCCCCAGCAGGTCGGTGCCCTCGACGCGCTGCGCCGCGAGATCGAGCCACGGCCGATCGTGCTGGATCCGCTGGACGCGGCGGACAAGGAGGACGCGCTGTCGACCTGGCTGACCAGTCACGACGTCGATCGCGACTGGGTCATCGCTCCGCCGCTCGTCGCCGCCGGGGTCGACATCTCCTGGTGCGAGCGGGTCGCCGAGGTGCTGGACGGCCCGGCACTCGGACCCGGTCTGGAGTGGGTGGCGAGTACGTACTCCGCCAAGACGCTGCTCACCGAGGTCCAGGACGCGACCCGACACGTCTCCGAGCTGGTCGACGCGGTCCGGTCGTACTCCCAGATGGACCGGGCGTCGATCCAGTCCATCGACATCACCGACGGCATCGAGAGCACCTTGGTGATGCTCGGCCACCGGCTCCGCGACGGGATCGTCCTCGTACGCGAATACAGTGCCGACGTCCCGCGGATCGAGGCGTACCCCGGTGAGCTCAACCAGGTCTGGACCAACCTCATCGACAACGCGGTGGATGCCATGGACGGCAGCGGAACGCTCCGGCTGACCACGCGGGCCGCCGGGTCCGGCGTCGTCGTCGAGATCGGCGACACCGGACCCGGCATGGACCCGGACGTCGTGGCTCGGGCGTTCGAGGCGTTCTACACGACGAAGGAGGTCGGCAAGGGCACCGGACTCGGTCTCGACATCGCGCGGCGCATCGTCGAGGACCGTCACGGTGGCGCGATCACCATCGACTCGAAGCCGGGCGACACGGTGCTGCGGGTGCACCTCCCGATTCGAGCCCGCCAGGGCTAGATCATCCGAGCAGGAAGTCGCGGACCGCTGCCCGACCCGCCTCGTTGGTCTGGAGTGCGTGCCCGCGGCCGGGGAAGCGCACCAGCTCGGCGCGTGGCATCCGATCTGCCTGTTCGACAGCCCACGCCCGGAGGGTGAAGAGATCGTGCTCGCCGGACAGCAGAAGCGCGGGCGCCGTGATCTTCTCGCGGTCGGCGTACGGCGCCGGCCGGGTCTCGGGCCAGCGCGAGCAGCCGGCGATCGGGTTGCCGAGGCGTGCGATCGACTTCTCGAACGGCCAGTACGCCCGCGCCGGGATCCTCGCGAGGGCTGCGCGGAACAGGAGCGGTCGCAGCGGCACCGGCGTCGCCGAGTCGCCCCACGGGAAGGCCAGATCGGTGCACACCGTCGCGAGATGGAGCCCGGCCGACAGCTGATCGGCCGGAGTGCCGATGCTCGTAGCCGAGTTGAGGAACTGCTCGAGCACGGTCGTGTCACCCTCGCGTGCCGAGTGCAGCATCGCCGGGACGCCGTGGAAGCCCGGATCGAACGGGTCGATGCTCAGGATCGTGAGCGACTCCAGAAGCCGGGTGGGGTTGATCGGCTGTCCGTTGATCCGGCCATGGCGCACGACCCAGGCCAGGTCGGCGGCCGGATCCGTCGTGCACTCCGGGTCGTCTGCGCACGCGTCGCGGAGCACTCGCGCCGGTGCGTGTGCCGAGTCCGGCAGCATCGGGTCGTAGTCGTCCTGCGGTACGACCGAGTCGAGCACCAGGGATCGCACCCGCGACGGGTACGCGAGCGCATAGTGCTCGGCCACGAAGGTTCCGTACGACACTCCGTCGAGGGTCATCTGGCGTACGCCGAGGGCATGGCGCAGCAGCTCGATGTCGGCGACGGTGTCCGGTGTCGAGTAGAAGTCGCGCGCCGCGCCGATCTCGGCGGCACAGGCATCGACGTCCTCGGGCGGCGGGGTCAGGAAGTCCGATCCGCCGGTCGATTCCTGCAGCGCGGTGCAGTCGATGGCGCCTTGTCCGGTGCCGCGCTGGTCGAGGACGACCAGGCGGTAGGCCTCGCGGACACCCGGGGCGAGATACGTCTTGACCCGGGACAGCAAGCCGACGCCGGGCTGGCCGGGACCGCCGGTGAGCAGCAGCAGAACGCCGCGCGGTGCGTCGGCGTTGTTCGCGGCCGCGACTGCCAGGTGGAGCCGGCCCTCGATCTTGCCGGTGTGGTCGAGCGGGACGCGCAGCGTACTGCAGGTGAAGTCCGGCTCGCCGTCGCACGGCGCCGGATCGACCAGCTCCGGAGCGACCGGGGGAGCGGACTTGGGGACCGCTTTGGCCGGTAGCGGCTCAACTGCCAGGCCCGGGTCACTTCCGACGAGTCCCAGGGTGGCGAGCAAGGCGGCGGCCAGGCCGCTGGTGACGACGCGTTGATGGATCACGGTTCCTCCCGTACCGACGGCGACGTCCGGTCAGCCTGCCGCGCCGATCGGTCGAGTACGACGACGTTCAGGCCTGGCTGAAACACCTCGGTCCGGCTGTTTGGGCGCGAATCGTGACAGAAACTCGACCCAGTCGACAGCGATTCCGGCGACGATGGGCTCGGAGGTGGAGTCGAGTCATGATGCGGGTGCATTTCAGCGCCGACGATCTGGCTCGGACCCGGGTGGCCACCACCTGGGGACCCTGGGCCGAAACAGTGCTCTGCTTCGGTGCGCTGAGCGAGCGCCGGCCGGCGGCACCGTTTCGGCCCTGGCGGGAGCAGATCCGACCCGTGCTCAACGTGCGGCGGGCCGAGCTGGGCCGCTACCTGCGACCGATGCCGGGTCTGGTCGTCGATCTGCTGACGCTCGTCGGCGAGGTCGAGTCCTTCGAGCGCGGAGTGGATCTTCTGGCCGCGCGGCCGGCCGCCGATCTCCGGACCGAGCTCGCGGCGTTCCCGCGTGAGCGGCTTCCGGGTTGGCTGTCCGGCCTCGACGAGGCCCGGCCGCAGGCGCGCGACGCGTTGACCCAGGAGCTGTGGCGCACCCACGACCAGCTGGTCGCGCCGTACTGGACGTCGATGCTCGACCATCTCGCCGCGGAGCGGGCCAGGCTGGGTCGACTGCTCAGCGACCACGGAGTGGAACATCTCCTGGAGCGGTTGCATCCCGGAATTCGGTGGCGGCCGCCGATCCTCGAGATCGCCAAGGCGGCGCCGTGGGTGCCCGAGCCGCTCGATGCCCACCTTGACGGCCGTGGTCTTGTCATCGTGCCGTCGGTGTTCTGCGGTCGGGTCCCCATCCCGTTGTTCCCGCTCGACGGAGGACGGGCACTGCTCCTCGTGCCGGCGCCGCCGGACATCGCCGAGGCGTACGCGATGTGGGGCGGTCGACCGGCCACCGGCGACCCGTTGGCCGCGCTGATCGGCCGGACCCGGGCAGCAGTGCTCCGCTCCCTGGACGCTGGGACGACGACCACCGAGCTGGCCCGGCGACTCGGGATCTCGGTCAGTGGTGCGAGCCAGCACGCCTCGGCCCTGCGGGCGGCCGGTCTGGTGAGCAGTCGGCGCGATCGCAATCGCGTGCTGCACGCGACCACCGATCTCGGCGGCCAGCTGCTCGACCGGGTCGACTGAGCGCTGTCGCTACGCCGCCGCCAGCGCGGTCGCCAGGCACGGCGCCAGCGGCAGGTCGGGAAGCAGCATGGCGTTGACGATGTGGTACGCGTCGGGCTTGCCGCTCCAGGTCCGCGACGAGACGCGTAGATCGTCGCCGAGCTCGTGATACCAGCTCCCCACGGCGCGGTCGACGAAGTGCTCGTCGATCGCCGCCCACCACCGGCCCGCCTCCTCGACGCCGATCGCATCGCCGGTCCGGCGGGCGAGGGCATCGGCGGCCGCGACCGCCTCCGCGAGCACCCAGTGGAAGCGCTCGCGGACGACCGGCCGTCCCGACCAGTCGGTGGTGTAGACCAGGGTCCCGTCGGCGCCGGGCGCGCCGTCGCGTGCCGCGTTCATGAACAGGGCGGTCGCCGCCTCCAGCATCCACTTCGGCGGATCGTCGAGACTCGCCTCGGCGGCGAGGAGCAGCCGCGCCCACTCGAACCCGTGACCCGGCGTGGCGCCGTACGGCCGGAACGGATCGGCCGGTGCGTCGGCGTTGTAGTCCAGGTCCACGTGCCAGTCGCCGTCGAAATGCTCCGGGACTCGCCAGCCGTTGTTCCGGGCGGCGTCGTTGATCAACCGTTCGCAGATCGACAGGGCGCGATGCCGCCAGATCGGGTCGCCGGTCGCGTCGGCGGCGAACAGGTACGCCTCGACCGTGTGCATGTTGCTGTTCACGCCGCGGTACGCCTCGAGCTCGGTCCAGTCGGCGTTCCACGACTCGCGACAGCGTCCGGTCCGCTCGTCCCAGAAGCGACCGGAGTGCGTGGCGAGCGCCTCCTCGAGGAGGGTGTCGGCGCCAGGAACACCGGCGACGTGGGCCGTCGAGCCGGCCAGCACCATGAACGCGTGCTCATAGCAGCCCTTCGTCGTCTCCACCGGAGTGCCGTCGAATCGGACCGACCGATACCAGCCGCCGTGCCGCGGGTCGGCGAACAGGGTGCGGAGCGCGCGTACGCCCTGCTCGGCCAGGGGATGCAGGCTCCCGTCCAGCAGCGACTCGAGCGAGAACACGTACGTCATCCGGGCGTTGATCCACAGCTCGAGGTCTCGCGACGAGTCGATGTCGCCGTTGGCGTCGAGCCAGCCGAACCCGCCGCCGGGGAGTGCCGACCGAGCGGCGAACCGGAGCACGGCGTCGCGCTGCTCGGTTCGCCAGGCTCGCCCACCCGGTGCCGCCGGGGCGATCGCCGGTGTCATCTCCATCATGCTCCGAACGGTTCGGGATGCAGTGGTGATCGGCCGGCCAGGCCGGATCGACCGCGTTCGGGGGTATCGAAGCGCATGGTCATCGCAGTTTCAGCCCCAGATCGGCCCAACCGCCGATCCTGGCCACAAACTTGTCCGGTGCGGAGTCGGTCCGCAGCCCACCGTGTTCACGTCGGCGGAGTCACGGCAGGGTCAGGATCTCCGCACCCGTATCGGTGACGTGGATGGTGTGCTCGAACTGGGCGCACCGCGACTTGTCCTTCGTCGTCACGGTCCAGTTGTCCGGCCAGATATCCCACTCGTTGGTGCCGAGCGTCAGCATCGGCTCGACGGTGAACGTCATGCCCGGCTCGATCAGGTCATTGAAGTGCGACGTGTCGAAGTGCGGGATGATCAGGCCCGAGTGGAACCACTCGCCGATGCCGTGGCCGGTGAACTCGCGCACGACGCCGTAGCCGAATCGCTTCGCGTACGACTCGATCACCCGGCCCACGATGTTGACCCGTCGGCCCGGCCGTACCGCCTTGATGCCTCGCATCGTCGCCTCGCGAGTGCGTTCGACGAGCAGCCGGCTCGCCTCGTCGACGTCGCCGACCAGGTAGGTCTTGTTGGTGTCGCCGTGCACGCCGCCGATGAAGGCGGTGATGTCGACGTTGACGATGTCGCCGTCCTGCAGTGGACGGGCGTCCGGTATGCCGTGACAGATGACCTCGTTGACGCTCGTGCACAGCGACTTCGGGAAGCCCTTGTAGCCGAGCGTCGACGGGTAGGCGCCGTGGTCGACCAGGAACTCGTGCCCGACCCGGTCCAGCTCGTCGGTCGTCACGCCCGGCGCGATCGCCGCCTCGACGGCGTCCAGCGCCTGTGCCGCGATCCGGCCTGCGACCCGCATCCGCTCGATCGTCTCGGCGTCCTTGACCTCGGACCCCGTGAACGGCGCCGGTTGCGGACGATCGACGTATTCCGGACGTTCGATCGAGTCCGGGACCGGCCGGCGCGGCGAGATGGCAGCGGGGGCGAGCACAGTCACGTCACATCCTCCTCGCGACTGTTTCCACCTGCGGAAACCCCTGCTGACCTGCTGTTATGAGGTACAGCAACGAATGACAGGAGCGGACACAAGAGGCCACAGCCCTAGCTCTGGATCGCATGGCATCGCACGAAATCGCACGGGAGGCCCGATAGCCGGCAAGCAAGGACACCGCGGATTCGGGCACCTGAGAAGGTTACCGTCCGGGCGGTGGCAAGCCAGCTACGTCGGACCCGACCTAGTACGCCACAACGCGCCGTCCACCTTCGACGCGAAGGAAGACGGCGAGGAGTGGCTCGCCGCCCGGCGCCGCGAGATCTCCGGCGACGACTGGCAGCCACCCAACGCCCGCACCACTACGATCCTCCGCGGCTATGCCGAGACCTGGGTCGCGACTCGCACCACCAAGGGCCGCCCGCTCCGTCGCAAGACCCGTGCGCATAACCGCTACCTGCTCGACTCGCACATCCTGCCGACCTTCGGTGACATGCCGGTCAAGGCGATCACCGCGGCCGCGGCCCGTCAATGGTTCGCCAACCTTGCCTCGACACCGACCGCCCGGGCACATGCCTACACACTGCTTTCCAGCATCCTCAAGACCGCGGTCGAGGACGGCGAGATCACCAAGACCCCGTGCATGATCAAGGGCGCCACAAAGGCTAAACAGGATCGTGAGATCAAGCCCGCGACCCTCGACGAGCTCGAGGTGATGACCGAGGCCATGCCCGATCGGCTCCGGCTACTGATCCCACTGTCGGCCTGGTGCGCGCTGCGGTTCGGTGAGGCCGCCGAGCTGCGGCGTAAGGACATTGACGTCACGAACGGCGTACTCAACATCCGCCGGGCCGTGGTCCGTGTCGAACGCGAGGTGTACGTTGACGCCCCGAAGTCCGACGCCGGCACTCGTGACGTGCACATCCCGCCGCATCTGTTGCCGATGGTGACGCAACACCTTCGGGACCACGCCCAGATCGGCCGTGACGGTCTGCTCTTCTACGGAGTGCGTACCGGTACGCAGTTGCCGCACTCGACGCTGAGCTACCAGTTCCGCAAGGCCCGTGAGGCTGCCAGTCGTCCCGACCTGACTGCCCATGCGCTGCGGCACACCGGCGCCGTCCTGGCCGCCCAGAGCGGCGCCACGCTGAAAGAGCTGATGAGCCGGCTAGGCCACAGCACGCCGTCAATGGCGCTGCGGTATCAGCACGCAAGCGACGACCGGGATCGCGAACTAGCCAAGCGGCTGAGCGAACTTGCTGAGTGAAATAGGTCACAGCCTTGCGCACACAGAAACACATGCAGTGGTCTGCAGTCACATGTAGCCCCATGTAGCTACGTCCGGCTCCGGTCACGGTCGCCTGGCCCGGCTTTGACGAGCGCTGAAACTCGGTGAGACTACGGGCCATCAGGTTGAAGGAGCGACCGGCTCTCCCGCCAAGAAGAACACCGGTCGCCCTACTCCCGTTAGGAGCCCGGCCATCATGCCACGCGTTCAGCAATACCTGTCCATCGAAGAGGTCGCCGAGGCCCTGGGCCTCTCTACCCGCACGGTGCGGCGACTCATCGCCACCGGCGACCTCCCCGTCTATCGGCTCGCCAGGGGCCGAAAGATCAAGGTCAAGGCCGAAGACATCGAGCGGGCGGTAGTCCGGATTCCTGCCAGCGACTCGGCCTAATGACGCATGCCCACACAGCAAACCGGCCCCTACCGTGAGGATGGGCCGGAGCTGGCGACTCGGGTAAGACGCTCGACATGAGTCTACGCTCGGCCGCTGACGTCGCCGCGGCGTACGCCACGATGGGGATCTACATCTTCCCCCTGAAGGTCACCGACGAGCAGAAGATGCCACTGGTGAAGTGGGGCACCGAGTCCACCACCGACCCGGACACCATCCGCCGCTGGTGGACGATATGGCCCGACGCCAGCATCGGAGTCAATTGCGGCAAGTCGGGACTGGTCATCGTCGACCTCGACGTGAAGGAAGGCAAGGACGGTCCGGGCGACTGGGAGAAGTACCTCGACGGGCGGGAGGTGCCGCACACGTTTAAGGTGCGCACCCCGTCCGGTGGCTGGCACGGCTGGTACCGGTCCGTCGGCGTGGCCTACAAGACAAGCAGAGGCGAGATCGGCCCCGGCGTCGACATCCGGAGCCACGGTGGTATGGCCGTCGCCCCAGGCTCACCCGGCTACACCTGGCACGGCGAGGCGCCGCTGTCCCTCGACGACATCCCCGTCATGCCGAAAGGCGTCCTCCCCGAGTCCAACGGCACCACCGGCGGGCATTGGCGCGAGCTGGACGAGAGCACCCTCGACCTGCGAGACCGAGCCGCCCTATAGGCACTGAGGGAGCTCAAGGGCCACGGTGCCTATCTGGCCGACCAGGACGGCAAGGAGTACATCGCGATCACCAGGCCCGGCAAACTCGCCGGCGGCTCAGCGTCGATCGGTTACCTCGGCCCCGGCCTGGTCAAGGTGTGGTCATCCAACTGGCCGTTGCTTTCCTCTCGAAGGCGGCGGTCACGTCCTCCAGTGGCATGTGTGGCGCGTTACGAGGTCAACGACGCGGCTGTGGCGAGGGCGCGTGAGCTGATCCTCGCGGTGATCGGCGGGGTCCTGTGGCTGCTCGGCTCCATGGACCGCAAGGTCGGTCCCCGCCGTCACTACTACTAGCTGGTGCGGACCAGCCCCGCAGAGTCTGCTCCGCAGAGTCGCCGGTTTGACCGGATCGAACCCGCGAGCCCTCGCTAGCGCTCATCCTGGCCCATCTCTAGCCTGGGCACGCGGCCGCCGTCGGGGAGATCGCCGCCTACCGCTGCCGATACGTCCGAAGCGCTGACCCGCTGGCCGATGAGTATGCGGTGAACAGGGAGCGGGTGAGCGCACGGGATCCGCGTGCTCGCCGGCAGCCATCCACAGGTGATGGCGCGACTGACTGTGGCCGGCTCGATTGGGTACTGATACTTGGCGGAGGTAATGCTCGATGAAGAAGATTCTGATGGTTGGCGCGGTCGTTGCCGTTGCGTCTGTTTCTGCATGGCTGCTGCGGAGCTGGCTGGCGAACCTAGCTCGGCTGGCCGCGCGATTGTCGAAGCCGGCGGCGACGCTCCGTGACGCCGATCCGAGCCGCCAACCCACCACCGAGTCACCGGTTCAGAAGTCGTTCGATATGAACGCGAACCGGGTCGGATCTCGCTAGCGGTACAAGGAACCGACGATGGCCGACACATCAAACGGCGGCGGAACGGCGGAGCGTCATGGCTACTCAGGGACCCACCATCACGGCGGAGAAGCAGAGGAGCCAGACGTACTCCTCGATGTGCCGCAGTTGCAGGTGGAGGAAATCAGCCTGGATGTCGAGGAGCTGCGCGCTCATGTTTCGGTAGAGGCAGACGTGCTCAACCTGCTCAACCTCAGCATCGGCGTGGACGCGCAGTTGAGCGGCGTCCATCTTGAGATCAAGGGCGTGGAAGCCCAAGTGCTTCTCAAGGTCCGGCTGGACAAGATCGCAGAGATCATCGACCGGGTGTTGACGACAATCGACCACCACCCCGAGATCGTGGGCCAGATCGTCCCGCCCTTGGCCGCCACAGCCGGCCAACCGGGACAGGCGGCAAGACGTGCTGGAACCGAGCTCGCGGACACTGCCACCTCGGCGGTCGGTGATGTCGAATCGTCCTCGGCGGAGGTGACCGGCGACACCAGCTCCAGCGAGACCACCCCCGGGGACCAGGCTGTCGAGGCCCCCGAGCCCGACGGCAGCTCGGCCGAGGCTGGCCAAGGGAGGTCTCGCGGACTGCTGCGCCGACGAAAGCAGGAACCTACCGGCGACGACCCACCGTCGTAAGGGTCACCGTTATGGACTCGAACCCAGCACCGGCAGATATCGAGTTTGCCGCGACGGTGAAGGCAGACCAGCTGCGGTTCCGACAGGAGCCGACGGTCGAGATTCACTTCAGCGGCACACCGGATCATCAGTCCGCCAGCTCGAGCCGTCGTGCCAACCTTCCCGACCCGGTCGTAGAAGACGTCGACTACCACGACGTGCGCATCGACTACCTGCTCACCAACCGGATCCGAGACGCCGACAAGGCCAACCAGCCGTAGCGGTGGATCATCCGCGAGCTCGGGGAACGGCAAGAGCGGGAGGTTGCCGATGGGCTCCGTGCCGAGACCGCATGTCCGCCGCCGGAATGAAGGGGGGAGCAGGTGGGTACCACGCGAGGCGGCATTGGAGGTCGGGATGGAAACAGTCGTCGTTGTTGTCATCGTCATCGTGGTGGCAGTGGGTGTGGTTGCGGCCGTGCTCTACCGACGGAAACGCTCAGGCCAGCTGCGGCGGAGGTTTGGGCCGGAGTACGAACGCACGGTCGAGGAGACCGATGACCGCCGGGAGGCGGAAAGGGAGCTGCGGGAGCGGGTGAAGCGCCGTTCCGAGTTCGAGGTCACGCCGGTGAGTGGACAGGATGCCGCCCGGTACCGCCAGGAGTGGGCGGACATTCAGCACCGGTTCGTCGACCAGCCCGCGGAGGCGGTCGAGCGCGCGGACCAGCTCGTTGCCCGGATCATGCGCGACAGCGGCTATCCGGTCGACGACTTCGAGCACCAAGTGGACGTCATCTCCGTCGACCATCCGGAGGTGGCTCAGCACTACCGCGAGGCGCACGCGGTGGCGGTGGCCCAGGCCGCCGGCGCTGCCGATACAGAGCAACTCCGCCAGGCCGTCACGTCCTACCGCCGACTCGTCGATGCGCTGCTGCGCGACAGCGGTGACGGGCCGAAAGCAGATACAGGAACGAGCGACGATCGGGAGCACACATGACCACCGATGCCGGCGGCCCGACGACCGAGGCCGACACCGAGTCCACTCCAGCCGCCACGGCAACGGCGGCCCCAGGCGAGGCCGAAACTGTGAGCGGCGACCTGGTCGCCGACGATGCGGTCGTGGATTTCAAATCCCGCTGGGACCTGATCCAGCAGGGATTCGTCGACGACCCGCGGAGTGCGGTCAACGACGCCGACACCCTCGTCGCAGAGGTGCTCGCCCAGCTCGCCACGATCTTCGAACAACAGCGCCGACAGCTCGAGGGGCAGTGGAGCGACGGTGAGCCCGACACCGAGCAGCTGCGGTCAACCCTGCGGCAGTACCGCGACTACTTCGACCGTCTGCTGACCATCTAGCCCACGCCGTCGGCACAAAGCTTCGCCGCAGGCGCCCCTGCCCATGTGTCCCGGGACCTTCGCGGAGAGGGACTGAAGTTCCAGGACCAGGTGCGCCCTTCCCGCGGTTGCCGTACCCGGGCAAACGCCACCTAAGCGTCCGGCTATCGCCGAGCGTTGAGGCGGCCCTGCTGTGGCAGGACTGCCGGGCCTCACAGATCGCTGGTCCAGGACGCTCTCCCACTTTCCGGCACAGCCTCCTGAACCCCACAACTGACGGACGCTGTGTGCCCTCAATGTGTCGATGTGTTGTTGGTGGGTACACGGATCGATGCCCGCACCCCAGGAGGAATCATGTGGACCGACGTCCAGCACGTTGCTAGGCACGTCGACCGTGTACCTAGCCCGCCGGAACTTCGAACGGTGTTCGCCCTGGTCGCCGCGCTTCTCGGGCTTGGCGGTGTCGCCTTGTTCGGAATCGGGCTCGTTGAGGTCTGGGGCGGCGTCTGGTCCGCACTTGGCTTTGTCATCTGCGTAGCTGTCGTCGCCGTCGCAGGATTCGACCTCGCGCCCTCCACGCCGGACGGAACCGGCGGCGAACACAAATCATTGGAGCGATCAGCCTCGGGCTAGCGGCCAAGTCGAGCTCTTGACCGAGCTCGCAAGTGCGCCTGTACGGCCCACCGGGAAGTCTCACTGAGCCCGAACGAGGAGGGAGATCCTCGTTTAAGCGTCATCCCGCTCGGCAGCGAGATATCAAGGGCAAGGTCGAACCGACCCGCTGGCGACTTCCGCGGCGCACAGGCGGCAGACGGGTCACATTGTTGTCCGTATCGTCCCATTGGGAAGTGCCTCGTGGCTTTGTCGAGCGGATCCGCTCGTTCGCCCCAGAACACACTGGTGCATCTGCTGGAAGCGGATGTCGTGCGGCGGCTGGTCGGCGTCGAGTAGTGCCTTGACCTAGCAGACGATGTGAGCGGCCGCATTCGGCCGGCGTCGGAGCGGGTTGGAGTGTCGCTGCAAGTTCGAGGTAGTCAAGCGGCTTGGTCATGCATGGTGCGGGCCCGGTGGTCAGCAAGGACGGCCGCGAGTTGTTCGCTTCCCGCGGCCCCTGCATCGTGCTGACATCGAACCCACGACGATCCCGTCCGGGGTGAGCTGAGACCTGACGATGCCAGGCAGCTCGATATTTGGCCATGGGGACGGACAGACCCATTCGTGCGGGGTCTACTCAGACGCCGACAGCCCGCAGGCGACCATTTGGGGGCGCATGAACTCGATCGGGGCGTTACCGGACCGAGGACAGCGTTTTGCGTTGCCGTTTCACGAGCTTGTGCCACTTCTTCTTGGCAGTTGAGATGTCGAGGGCTGGCATCGATTTGTCGAGTTCCTTGGCCCGTTTGCGCGCCTTGCGGCTCGTCTGCCGGGCTGACTTGTTGGCTTCCTGAAGGGGGTGTCGCACGCTGCGAGGGAGAAACAATCGGGTCGCGAGCCTGAAGAGTCGGCGCGACAGCAAGAGCAATGGGATACCGACGGGCAACAAGATGATGGTGATGCACAGGACCACGGCTACAAGGCCGACAACGGCAGCCAGGATCCACAGCACTGCTCCGAGCAGTCCGCGTAAGAGTCGCACGGCATCTCACTTCCTCGGCGCCTGGTCGTCCACCCAGTGCCGGATGTGTTGGCCCAGGCAGCGGGCGCGCACCATCGACACCGGTCCGTCGGTCGAGCCGAGCATGTACCGGTCGATGACCTCGGCCGTCGCGTGGCAGTCTGGCTCCGGACACGCGGTCCACTGCAGGAAAGTAGGCAATTCCCCCAGGTTGAGTCTGACCGCGTCGTCGAGCGTTAGGTGTCCAAATCGAGCTGTCGCCATGTCGTGCTCCGCAATTCCTATCCGGGCTCTCGGCCCAGGGCCAGCCGCCCGAATCACCCATGCGTAAGCTCCGAGCCGGCGATTCGGAGGGCGTCTAGCCTGCTGTTAACCGGCAAGTGCGGCGGCGGACCAGACACGCCCTCGTTGTCGATAGAGCATGTACCCGCGCAAAGCGATCTCCATGCCCGCGTATTTGGCAGCAGAAACGAACTATTCGCTCAAAGCATTAGCAATAACGCGTCCAATCCAAAGCGGACGTGCCGGGCGCCGCGACTACGAGGCCCGCTTCGACCTAACCCTTCATCGCTCGCACCTGAAGGCTGCCGTCGACCACCGTCCCGGCCAAACTGTTTGGACGGAGCTCGCCTCCACTCCGCCGGAAGATGACGGTGGAACGGTGAGTCGTGCGGCGCTCGTCACCGGCTGCCAGATGCGGTTTGGCTGAGGAGCCACCGGGTACAAATCGTTTCGGCGTTACCGAGAGCGGGTGGATCGATGGCATCGCATCGAGGCGAGCGCGTCCCACGGTCGCAAGGTCCCGCCGCGCCCGAGGGGCCGACCAAACTGACGGCCCGATCGTGGCGGTACATCGCGAGGCGTACGGTGCGTGAGTTCTCGCAGGATGAGTGTACGGACCTGGCCGCGGCACTGACGTACTACGCAGTTCTGTCCATCTTCCCGGCAGCGATCGCTCTGGTGTCACTGGTCGGCGTCTTCGGCCAGGGTCGGGAAACCACGAACGCGCTGCTCGACATCGTCAACGACCTCGGGCCGCAGTCGGCCGTCGACACGCTGGAGGGGCCGCTGGAGGACCTCAGCACCGGGCCCGGCGCCGGCATCGCCCTGCTTGTCGGGGTCCTCGTGGCCCTATGGTCGGCGTCGGGATACGTCGGCGCCTTCGGCCGGGCGATGAACCGCATCTACGAGGTCCCGGAGGGCCGCCCGTTCTGGAAGCTGCGGCCGACGATGATCGTGGTCACATTGGTCGCCGTCCTGCTGATCGCCGTTCTCGTGGTCGGGCTGGTCGTGACCGGTCCACTCGCGGAATCGGTGGGCCGCACAATCGGCCTGGGCGACACCGCCGTCACCGTGTGGGACATCGCCAAGTGGCCGGTCCTGCTGGCGATCGTGGTCGCCGTCGTCGCGATCCTCTATTACGCCACGCCGAACGTGAAGCAGCCGACGTTCCGCTGGATCAGCGCCGGCGCGCTGGTCGCGATCGTGACGTGGGCGCTGGCCTCGGTGGCCTTCGGGCTCTACGTCGCCACCTTCAGTGCCTACAACAAGACGTACGGCTCGCTCGCCGGTGTCATTGTGTTCTTGTTGTGGCTGTGGATCACGAACCTCGCGCTGCTGTTCGGCGCCGAGCTCGACGCGGAGATCGAGCGCGGGCGTGAAGTGCAAAGCGGCATCCCGGCAGAGGAGGAAATCCAACTGCCACCGCGCGACACCCGCAAGGCCGAGAAGGATGCCCGCAAGGAGCAGGCCGACGTCGAGCGAGGCCGACGGCTGCGGCTGCGACACCGGCGGCGAGGCTGACACCAAGCTTGATAAGCAACGGCTACCGAGAGAGGGGTCGGCAAGCCGCCCAAAGGACCTTAGCGATATTCGGCCGCCGCGCGACTCGAAGGGCTACGCCCTGCCACGGATCCTGATCAGCCGACGCCGACCCTGGTCAGTGGCCGGGTCGAATGGGAAGGTGACGGCGAGGATGGATCGACTGGATGGCCCCGTCGGTGGACGGCCACGCCGTGATCCTGACCCTCGACGAGGGGCGACTGCGCGCCGTCGACGTTTGGCTCAGCCCCGGCGGAGGTGCAACGGCGCTAGCCTTCGCAGATCATGTGATGAAATGCGTCCGACGTCTGGCTTTCAGGAACGATGAGGACCTGCGTTCGATGTGATGCACACGGGACTCAGCCTGCTCGGTGACCCCCGATACCGCGCTCGGCCCGTGCGACAGCGGCGCCACCACGGAAGTCCAGTTCAAATGCTCCACACCGATCTGATCGGAATCACCTGCCCTGCGGACACCTTGGGGGCTGCCTCGCCTCACGCCCCCTGACAAGCATTCGGGGTGTCTTCCGAGGACACGAGCACGTCCATACCAAGGGCGTCAACAGCAGAGAGCTAACCCCGCCATTGAACATCCGCAGGTCTAGGGCCCCACTCCAGCCTGTAGCGGCGAGGTTGACGCCATTTTGATCCGACGCGCCGTTCCTGCCACTTGCGGGTTGCGATTCAGGCGGTACAGCGCCAGGGTACGCACGCCGAGTCGTCAAGATGGCGGGCTTCGGGTCGCTGTTCGAGTCTTGGCGGGGTGTCGGCGTGTCCCGGGTGGGGACCGGTGTCATGGTGATGGTTGCCGGCTCGACGAGGGGAGGACTATGAGCAACGCCGCCATCGCCGCATTGGCGATCCTTCTGGCGCTCGGTGCGTGGGCCTCGACATCGGACTCGGACCAGCCGGAGGCCTCGTCCGCCAATGCTGACTCGGACCAGCCGGCGGCCTCGACTGCCACAGCTGTTTCGGACCAGCCGGAGGCCTCGACCACCACGGCGGACTCGGACCCGCGGGAGGCTAAGCCGCTCCGGATCACCCGGGTCAGCTATGACCCGCCCGGTCCCGACACCGGCAGCAATGCCCACCTCAACCGCGAATGGGTCGCGACCAAGAACTTCGGACAGCAGACCCACCAGCTGGGGGGCTGGACGCTGCGAGACACCTCCGGTCAGGTCTTCCACTTTCCCCAGTTCCGGCTCCGTCCGAACACGACTGTCACGGTGCACACCGGCGACGGACAGCGGACCCGAAATGACCTGTACTGGGGGATGGAGAACTACGTCTGGAACAACACCGACGACCGGGCCACCCTCCACAACCAAGACGGGTCCCTCATCGACCGCTGCCGCTGGGAGGACGGCGACGGCCTGAAGAACTGCTGAGCCGCACAGGATCGCCGGACTACTAGCGCGGACGCCCGTGGCGGGCTGTCGGCGTCCTGCGAGGGTCCGGTCCTCGCTGGCATGTCGCAGGGCGCGCCTCCTCGATCTGCCGCGACCGACGACCCAGATGGCCGGAGGTTACGGATTGGATAGCCATGGAAAGTCCGGCGTCGCGGTAGCGCGGCGCTGCGGGCACGGTGTTAGTCGAACATCGCCGCGGGTACCACAGGGTCATGTCTCACATCGTCGACGTCCCCAAGCACCATCCCGGCTACGGCCGCAGCGGTGGTGCGTTCCGTCGGCCATGCGGTGGTCAAGGTCGTGACTCGGCCGTTCCGGGCGCTTGCGTGGCTCTTGGCCAGCAAACGGGAGCCTCGTTGAACCACCTATTTCTGCGGTGAGCGTGCCGCTTCCCTCCGGCGGGTGATGTGCCTTGCGCAAGATCGGTGTCGAGGAAGAGCTCCTGCTTATCGATCCTGACACGCTGATACTCAAGCCGGTATCTGAGCGCGCGATTCGACTCCATAAGCCTGACCACGCGGAGCAAGATCTGCAACACGAGCTCTTTCTCCAACAGATCGAGTCAGCCACGGAGCCCTGCACGGACGTCGACCGACTCATCCGAGCGCTTCGGGCTGCGCGTAGGACGTCGTCGAAGGCCGCGCTAGACGCTGGGGCGGCGGCAATCGCGGTCGGGACGCCCGTGCTCGCTGCCGCGGGCGGCGGCGTCGGCGATGATCGTGTGCAGCAACCCCTTCGCAACACCGCGGCCGCGGGCCGCTTCGAGCACGCCGAGGTAGGCGACGTAGGAGCCGTCGGGGCCGGAGCTGCTCGGGAGGACATTGCCGATCAGCGCCCCGACCGGCTGCCGACTGCCCCCATCTCCGTCGATGAGCTCGGCCAGCCACCAGTGGTCCCACCGGTGCCCGGGGTCCTCCCGCAGGCGGTGCACGAAGTCGTCGAACGTCTCCTCGGTGGAGTTGAAGTGGTCGACGAACGCCCCTTCGAGCACGCCGTGCACCTCGCGGA
>Ga0081455_10002260_pt1 | contig 22953 bp, 21 predicted proteins | sample TabmetS3T2R1_FD_70207 | JGI IMG/M metagenome (GOLD analysis project Ga0081455, IMG submission 70207) | Tabebuia heterophylla rhizosphere microbial communities from the University of Puerto Rico - S3T2R1 | ecosystem: Host-associated > Plants > Roots > Rhizosphere ...
TATAAGAAAGCTGTAGTAAGGTACCTCCCTCCCATATCAGTTACTGAGTATTTAATAGGGAATTTACTCTAAACAACAACCCTAGAATCGCATGAGTCTATTTCCGGACGAAGATATTCTTACTAAAGAGATTAAATCGTGGGAAGGTTTTGGAGACCGCCTATCAACCGAAGATGATAAAAAAGTGTTCAAGAAAATATTAAATGATTGTTATGTATATGCAGTTGCTATTAATGCAAAAGGAAATCCTTTTCCAAGCGAACCACTAATTATGTCCTTATTGCTATCCCAACATAAACTAATCAGATGGCTGACTTCAGAGTTATCAAAACAAAAATCATTAGATAGTATCTGATATTTCTACTTCACAAAATCTTGTATAATTGCTATGAGCTGAAAGAAAAAAATATACAATAAGATACTACAGAGGAAGGAATGACTATCGCAGTAGAATGTCATTCTCTTTTATAATAGCGCAGCACAAAAGTATTAGAAGTAATAGGAAAGTATTATTCCAACGCCTTTATTATGAGTTAGAGTACTATTTAGATCTTTCAGATTGGCTTGATAATCGTGTCAAAGTATAAAACATATACTCCATATACACCACATACTAAATTACGTATTTAACTCCTTATGGTCACTATTAGCTATTAACAATCTCCTATGGGCCTCTCCAATCAAATGAAAAATGTTTGCTTGACTTGCCATTTCTCTCCCATTTGAAACCCATTGCATTAACTTTATCCTCTATGGATTTCCCCCATGTAGCAATTGCCCCCGGTCCTACTTCACTACCTGGAGGGTTAATAGTTTGAACCCTCTTACCAGGGGGGGTCGTAGGACCAGTTAATGCCTCAGCCTTTGCAATGATTTTTCCTGGTATCTCTGCATTCCAATAAGATAGATCATCTGCTATCTCAAATTTGATTGGGACATATTCTATGCCACGAACTTCTCCCAATAGTTTTGCAAATTCAGCCATGAAACCGCCAGCTCTTCCACTGAAAATCATATTTAGTGCATTTCGCTGCTGTTCGTTTGCCTTCTCATCAAAAAAGATGGCAACATTAACCTTTACCCAATGATCAGCCCATGGGTTCCCTTTGAAGCTATCTAAGATTAGTACATTTAGGCCTGAAAGTGATACTTCACCATAATTACCTTCCTTTATATGATATGCCATAACGCCATCACATTCTCCGTTTGTTGGAGTTTGAGCAAAAGTACATGGGCATGGTATGTTGCATTTACAAACATCAAACCAGTCTCCTGAAGCCCTCCAATTTGGAATATCCCCAACAGTAGAATCGTTAGTCGTTGTTGATTGTGATGACATGTGACTAATTAGTAGCTATAGTATTTTAGAATTATCGCGGCTCTCTTGACACGGTGGTACAAGATAAAATTTGTGGATCACATTGTGGCCAGCCCAGTCAGTGGCAGTTCTATGATTTGTTGCATTCATAATTCCTTTATCAAGAATCTTAAAAGCCAGATTTAATTAATGTATCGTCATGAAAATTCGGGCATCAAGATTAACAATATTTGAAGACACAAATAAATCAATGATATTCCATATTATTGCTATGCGAATTGCGTTGTAAAACTAAAGGTAAAATCAGAACATTAGTATTACTTGTCGAAGACTTCAAAGCGTTACCCCCCATGAGTACCGACGGTTTTGAAAAATCTTAAAAATTAGAATAATTTTGGCAGCGCGTGTTCAACGCGCACCGTAATGCGCGACGCTTTAATATTTTGTTTTATTCTCGATTTCATCTCTGAAGTCATCTCTTTTGGATCTATTGCATGATACTCAAACATGTGCACGATTGTTTCATTCATGACTTTATTCTCACTCATTCCGAAGATAACGCAATTACAATGTAGTCCGACATCTGAACATCGTACACTGAATGGTCTTGTCCAATCTTCGAATATCTGGGACATTAGAAATATGCAGTAAAAATTGATATATTTACGCTGTGGTATATTCTACGAAAGAACTATACTAGACATTTTTTAACGGTGTTTTAGAAATGAAGGAAATCCTGCAATTCCTCGTTAGCTGTATGATAGCTTATAGAGAAGGCTTTCTTAATGCGCAACATATCAAAGTACATCTCAGTCTCTCACACACACATCGAAGTAAATTTGTACCAAATCATTCAGTTTTCAGCTAGGCAGTATGTTCTATATGATTATAATATGTCTCAGATCCCGAAGTCAAATATGGATAATTAGCGAAAACGAATTGTATAACAAGTGTTAGATATCTTTAGCCCATTTGTTTCTTTCATAAGGCTCTCATCTATTATGCCATACAAATGGGCATCACTCTCTATTCTCTTGATATTGACTATGCTCTCTATCAGTGTGTTTGGTGATCTTGGTTACATACATGCACAAGGCCCTCCAGTTTGCGACCGTCAGACATTTTCATTAGTCAATTGTTCCGGAGCTCTGTCAAGTGATGGAGACGCTAATGGGGATCATAGCATAGATAATAATGAACAACAAATACCAATGATAATTCCATTTCCTTAAAGCTGACATATAAACAAGAGTCGCACTAACGATTTTCCAACTACAGAAATTCGGTACTTGTTTGTGAAGGTTCATCTTAACATTCTCCTTTCTTTATTAGTTTTATCAATTTTATCCAGCCACATATAACAGCTCATTTCAAGTTACTTCATATCTTTTTTACTCGTACGACTAAAGCTCGAGTATCATTAATTAAATGACGTAAAAAAAATTCACCCTTACCCAAAAAGCGACCAACTAGAATATTCTATTAATATTATTCTGTTAGTATTAACAAGTAAGTTGGCATTCAATTAACGACATAATAATATTATAATCTCTGCTGCTTTTAGCGCAATATTAATAAGAGATATATTTTGGGAAGACATGTTCAGAATGTGTCTATAGGCTATAGATGTCCTAATTGTAATGACGTTAACTCAATTAATGCTAATAGGATTTATAATGGTCGATTGATGTTTGCTTGCTCCAAATGTAGTATATGTGGTATTGTTCCATCTATGCCTGAACAGGACGAAGCGTATTTGGAATTTCTTTCCATGTATGATGATGGACACGTTGAAAAAGTACAAGATTTAGAGTCAGTAATTGAGCAAGAAAAACTCGTGCGTCCATTATCTGATATAAAAGAATTAATCAGTAAAAATAATGCAGTGGGCAACAAATTACTTGAGGATGTATTGAAGTCTAAGCGAGATTATGTAGTTGATTTTATAGTCCTTGAAGAACCTGAGCCAGAAATTGGTCATGAGCTTAAATTTCTTAACATCGATGAGGGAATCGTTACTAGTCTAATCGAGCGAAATATTCAAAGACTTTACAAGTTTCAGGAAGAATCGATTCTCCAAATTTTAGAGGGAAAAGATGTTGTAATTGTTGCACCGACGGCGTCTGGTAAAACTGAGGCCTTTTGTATTCCTATAGTACAGAGAATTTCAGTTGAAGCAACACATTTTTCATCTCTTCGGCTAGAAACAAAACTAAAGAGACGAAAGGTGTTTGCTGTATTTGTTTATCCCACGAAGGCATTGGCAAGGGATCAGCTTCCAAAAATAAAGCAAATTGCTAATTCGGTGGGTCTAAATGTAGGTATATTTGACGGTGATACTTCGCAATCTGAAAGGGAACTAATTACAAGGGGGTTGATCCCGGAGATCATAATTTCCAACTTTGATGTAATCCATTACCATCTTCTCCATAAGACAAGATTTTCTCGCCTATTAAGGACATGCAAATTTTTAGTTGTGGACGAAGCTCATGTATATACTGGAGTTTTTGGGGCAAATGTGCATTATATCATAAAAAGACTCGAGAGAATGGCATCAAGTGCTACAAAGCAGAAACTTCAGATCATTGCTGCATCTGCCACTTTACCAAATGCACATGAATTCTGTAGTTCTCTTTTTGGAAGGGAACTGAGATTAATTTATGGTAAGGGTAGAAAAGGTAAAATTAATCTTGCAATCATATTCCCATCACTACATTCGCAAAGATCACTAATGCTTGAAATCTTAAAGAGATTGATCAAAGCAAGTCACAAAACTATAGCATTCAGCAAGTCACATCTAGGATCAGAACTTTTGGCATTCTATTCAAACAAACAAGGAAACCAGATACGAGTCCACAGAGCAGGTTTGTTACCATCAGAGCGTAAATCAGTTGAAGATCAATTTAGAAATGGCAAGATATTAGCAATTTCGGCGACTCCTACGTTGGAGCTCGGAATAGACATAGGAGATGTCGATGCCATCATATCTGATATCGTTCCTGTTAATCGGCTTATTCAAAGATTGGGTAGAGCGGCAAGAACTGGGCAGGAGGGGTATGCATTTCTAGCATTGGGTAACGATCCAATTAGTCAATATTACAAGCTTCATCCAGAAGATTATTTACAAGATCAAGAGATAGCGTACACTGATCCGACAAATTCCTTTGTAGAAGAATATCAAGTTCTTGCTATGGCTTGTGACAAACCAATTTCAATCGATGAGTCATCTCCAATTCAGAACACTCTCCAAAAATTAATTTCAGTGGGATTGGTTCAAATCTCAAGAGGAAAGTTTGTTCCTGAACTTGGCAAGGCATTAGATGTACTTTGGAACTTTAGTATTAGAGGTATAGGATCCAGAGTTGACATAATTTTCAATGAGAAAAAAATTGGTGAACGACAAATGCCACAGGCTCTAGAAGAGCTGCACGACCAGGCGATTTATTTTCTTGGAGGAAAGAGGTATAAAGTTACCAAATTATACAAAGAAGGCCCAGATAAATATCTCGAGAAAGGTTCATACGCAAAATTAGCGGCTATACCTGGAGACTATCCATACTATACAAAGGCGATTGTTGATGAATGGCCAACTATTCTTGAAGTTTATGAGCAAAAGACCGTATTTGGAATCGAGGTCAGGTACTGCTCACTTGAGATTCTAAAAAAGGTTTCAGGTTATTCTAATATAGAATTAGGTAAGGAAGTTACCCAAGGAACAAGAGTATACCTTGAAAGTCCATTAGAGTTCAAATTCATCACAAAAGGGTTGGTCTTTCGTGCTCCAAAACCTAAGAATGTTGTAGAATCTGCGATGGATGATGATGATGATGATGATGACGACTATCTTGAAATGAGTGGATATCATGCTACAGAACATGTAATTATAGAAGGAAGTATGATGATAACCGGCGGTTCGTCACAAGATATGGGGGGTATTTCAATTGGTTCGACTGGTCTAATTTTTATTTACGATGGAAGCATAGGTGGAAATGGTGCGAGCAGGACATTGTATGAAAAACTTGATAAAGCAATGATAAGGGCGCAAAGAGTAGTATCTGAGTGTCCTTGTAGAAATGAAAGTGGGTGCCCAAGATGTACTTTTTCTTATAAGTGTGGGAACAATAACGAATACCTGCATAAGCGCGCAGCTGTCGAAATTTTGAATAATATCATTGCGGGAGAGGTGACCAGGGTCGGAGAACAGGTTCCTGATGACAAGCCTTTTGTTTAGCTAGCTTTAACTTAGATGGATTAACCACTTACCTGTGACAAAGCCTTATATTCTAAACACTCTAAAACAACCAATCGCAATAGGTGCTCAGATCCTAAGAATAGAAACATTATATTTCTTGTAACTATTTGCCAGTAATAGAACATATAAAAGATCAAAAAATAGTATCGAGACAAATAATGAGGGCAGAATAAAAGAACTATACGAAACCGGTTCATATAGATAAAAGTGTATACTTGTTAAGCCTGTACCTATCATTTTAAAAACTGCAATGAAAATTGATTGACCCCTTAGCCCCTCTCCTCTTTTAAAAAACATGCCTACAAATAGTATCGACATCAAAAGGTTTTGTCCAAATGCAGCATACACCCCTCTATGATCACCTAGCAATATCGAGCCTGATAGTATAATAATAAATGCGGAAAATAGTAACAGACCCAATGCAACAAATGCTTTTGATGATGACAAATTTGGGAATTCATTTTTGTAGTATCTAAAGAACTGGTATACAATCACACAGTCCAACCCAAACCAAAGATAATTAATGAAAAGTTGTGGTGCAGAAGAAGGAAGAATAAATGAGAATATAAACTCCCAGGAGATATTAGCACATAGCGCAATAAGAGGCATTCCATAAGTTTTGTCCTTGGAACCCTTGAATATTATAAAGACATAAGTAAGAATCCAAAATATTCCGCCTACTGCCAGAATTATCGTCTGCATCGAGATAATTTTCAGATATTTCTTAAAACATAAAAGATTTTCAAATAACGAAATTCAATTTCAATCAGCAGGTTAAAATTCCGTACTTTCCACTTTTAGATTACAAAAGCAAAGAAATTTTGATTTGTTCTATGACTATTGCATATTACTCATTAATGACATAAAAAATCGGTAAAAAAAGAGAGCGGTTAGCTCCTAGTCGTCGTCATCGTAACAGTCATCCCAGTCATCGTAACAGTCGTCATCGTCATCTGATGATGCTGCCGCCGCCGCTGAACTATCGCCTGCTGCTGCTGCTGCCGCTGCAGATCCGCCACTGGCTGCCGCCGCCGCAGAAGAAGAAGCAAAAGCCTGTCCTGAGGTCACGCTGACTCCTAACATTGCTGTAATTATGACTACAGCTAAAATTACCGGCACAGTTTTACTCATTTAATGCATAGTACAACTTGAGCTATTTTAAATAAATTGACATATCAGTGGTAATTATCTTCTATAATCTTCGTATAGATTTATCTCTATTAATGTTAAGTAAATTTGAAACTGAGAAGTCAGGCTAAATCCAATAACTTGATAAGACGTCACTACTGCATGAGGCAGAATTCCAAGCCTGCACATTCACATTTGATTAGACTCTGACTAGAAGGTGGTTTTTTATCTAATGAAATCTTCATTAAAATCAACAACTAATAACCATTGCCCTGCTTGCTGAAATTATTACTCATTCCTATTGATAGTGTTTAACCGTTTTGAGAAGGCAAAATTGGCGTGTATTCACTCTGGCTATTTGGACATTTTCCTCGTTGTTGCAATCACATCGGTTGGGGTTGGATTGGGATATCTCATATCAAAAGCAAATGCGTTAAATCTATCATATACCAAACAGTGATGTGTCCGTGGCAGCATTGCATTATCTTTGGGCGCAACGAGTATTACACCTTTCATCTGCTTATTCTTAATTGTATACCGGTTCAACTCGGGATTATCGCTCCAGTACGAGATGGGCAATATATGGAATAATTCCGGCAGTAATGATTCTTCTAATACCAATTTTACGTATTCCGTTGTCACCATTTTTGCTTGCCTGTTTTGGCTGCCATTTGTATTGTACAAATAGTTATAGATTTAAAACAGCATCCATATCATCGTTGACGTCGAGTCTTGAGATAATTTTTATATATACAGTCACAGAAAAGCTACTTTCTTATGTCGATGTATACACAGCAGGCACACATCGATTGATTTCGATCACCTGTTCAGAAACATGCGTACAGAGTGCATGCGACAAAAAGAGGTCGAGAATTGAAAATGTGAATGGTGGTCCGAATCGGGATAGATGATCAGTTGCGCAGTGATCTGAGGCCCGCACGAATCTCTTCGGAATAGAGCTGCGGCTGTTCCCAGGCTGCAAAGTGTCCTCCTTTAGCAACCTTGTTGTAGTAGATGAGTTTGGGATACGCCCGCTCTGCCCAGCTTCGCGGAGTATAGTAGATCTCGTCAGGGAAGACACTGACGGCAACCGGGATTGATACATTTTTGACATCGAAGTAGCTGCCCTTCCATTCCCAATAGAGACGGCCAGCCGAAATTGCCGTGTTCGTCAACCAGAAGTGTGTAATGTTGTCGAGGACGTCGTCTCGTGTAAGGCCTTCTGGAACCCCGTCAAAGGACCGTGCAATCAGCTCGTAACTCCGCAGGTCGTGGTCAAGGAAAAAGGCTGCGAGGCCGACGGGTGAATCTGTTATTCCGGTTAGCGATTGCGGGTGCGTAGCCATCATGATTCCATATCCTACATTATTGTATGTGAAGGCCAGGGTATCCCATGCACGTCTTTCCTCGTCTGATAAATTGGAGGGTGGCGAGGCGCCGGTCCGAATCGCCTTATCAATCTCAGATGGAAAAATGCCAGGAAAGTTAGTATGAATCCCTATCAATTCTGAGGGAGCTTGTGCACCCATCAGGTCAGTAACAATCCCGCCCCAATCGCCGCCTGCAGCCACAAACTTCGTGTATCCAAGATGCTTCATAAGTTCAATCCATGCACGAGCAATACGGTCAGGACCCCAACCAGTCGTGGTAGGCTTCCCTGAGTACCCGTAGCCCGGCATCGATGGAATCACGACATCGAAGGCGTCAGATGCGCTTGCGCCATGTGCCGTGGGATTAGTCAGGGGATCGATAATCTTCAGTTGTTCAATGATCGAGCCAGGCCATCCGTGCGTAACAATGAGCGGCAAAGCATTTTCATGTTTCGAGCGAACGTGGATGAAATGAATATCCAACCCATCGATGTTTGTAATGAACTGTGGGAGAGCCTTCAATCTAGCTTCGACCTTGCGCCAATCATAATCTGTAGCCCAATAACGTGCGAGTTTCTGAATCGTGGCAAGCTGTACGCCTTGGCCCCAATTTGGCGATGCACCTCTCTGACTGAAGTTTGGCTCCGCGACCGTTTCCTTTTCGGGCCACCTTGTCGCGTTTATGCGCCTGCGCAATTCGGTAAGTTCGGCTTCCGGAATATTTACATGAAACGGACTAATATCCATAGTGATTAAATTATTCACATATTATTAAGGATAGTGGTTACACACTCTTTCTGGCTAGGGTTTATGAACAAAGTCTCTCCATTAGATCATCACGCAGCAGAAAGGTATAATCATGATAGGTGGTAAAGCTAGATTTAGATGATACAATCAGTTAAAGCTAGCTGCTACAACAAACCTCTATAATATAGTACGTCTGGGTCAATACGCTACACTACGTAGATAGTACATCAATAATTTATTATAATATACGGTATAAGTCATATTAGGTATTTGTTCCAATTTTGAAGAAATGGTTTGAAAGCAAAAAAGGTAAGTTAGGGGCTATATGACCTGTTCTGTTGAGATCTTATCCTGTCTAAAGCATCATCTCTTTTGGCGCAGGAGTAGTTCTTAACCAAAGCCACTAGCAACAAGGTCAACAGTAACAACAAGGAGAAAATCCGTTGAGTAAAAATTCTATATTAGGAGAAACTCTGGCAGAAAATAGAAAAATACAAAAGTAAAATTTGGTACCTTTAGTCAATATCAAAAGATACTCACAGTATTTATGCTACTTCTTTAGAAAAGAAGATGTTTGGTTGACAACTTATGGTTTTTTTACACCGCTGTCATTGTAATCTATAGGATATAGTACAATATGCGACTAGGAGACAGAGTTCTTTTGCAAAATTCTCTGTTCTCTCTGAAAGGAACTAACCCATATCAATTACCTTGAAACTATTAAAATTTTATAGTCAACTTTTGATGCTTATGACTTGGATGGGTAAAATGTGTTAGTTAATTCAAGCACTTGGGAAGAACATGTTGTTAAAGATGAGCATAAATTCGCAGTATATTCATTCCTGATATAATCTTTATTCATTTACCAGTCAAATTATTCACAAGAATTAACGATGAGATACGATAGCATTATAAATATTAATACAAGTTGAATAAAGCTAGAACCATGGCTAAGATTGCATTAATAGTCGGATCTGTTAGACGAGATCGTCAGGGCATCAAAGTTGCTCGCTGGATGGAAGAGAAATTGAGAATCCGTAACCACATGGTATTTTTTATTGATCCCCTGGAACTGAATCTCCCTTTGCTTGACAGAATGTATAAGGAGATGACAGAGCCTTCAGAGAAAATGAAATCACTCAGAAGCAAAATAAAAGACGCTGAGGGATATCTAGCTGTGACTCCTGAATATAATCGTAGTACATCTAGCGCAATGAAAAATACTTTAGACTATTTTTTGGAAGAGTATTTTTTTAAACCATCGGCTATTGTTTCATACTCTCCAGGAATGTTTGGTGGAATAAATGCTGCTCAGCAGTTGAGGTTAATATTTGCAGAGCTAGGGGCTCCGTCCATATCTTCATCTTTCACAATACCAGGAGTTCATAAGGTATTTGGCGAAGATGGGAAACTAATGGATGAGACATATGACAAAAGAGTATTAAAATTTCTTGAAGAATTTGAGTGGTATATTGAAGCCTTCAAAACCCAAAGAGACAAAGGCACTCCCTACTAAACAGAGTCCTTTTTGTCGAAGTCTATCATGTAGAAGTAGGTTTTCTAAAATAATATGATATGATGATGATAATGATGCATATAATCACTCATCTAAGTAGATTAGTTGGATTTTAGTTAAGACACAAAGTATTGAAATTAAACTTTATATGAAATGCCGCACTAAATCTCTCACAGGTATGTCAAATGTTCAATCCTACAGATGTGAATCTTGCGATAGCATATTTAGTTCACAACAAGAGCTTATTCAGCATGAAAACTATGCAAAATATAGGAGGCCAGGTTGTTGCTGGCAATAAAATCACCTCTGACAAGATAAAATAATCAGATATTGATTGAATCTAAATAGGATATATTATACATCACAATCAAGACCTTTCTCTGCTGCCCCTTATTGTACCCATTTAAGATTTTTAGACTATCTATCTGCCTCTTCCCAATCACAGCTAAATATTTAGACTGAAGTCTTACTGTGTGCTTAAGTAATGTATTGGAAACATTTAATCGAATAGTTGGGGATCTCCTGAGTCTATAGTGAGAATTGTATGACCCCCGTTCAAAACTATGAAACCTATAATTCACTTATTGACGTTCCAGTGCATGTCGAACTCGTTTGGCACAGTTGGCCGCAGCTTCATACGTAGTTTGAAGGAAAGATAGCTACTTTGATTTTGATACTCATCTACATCTGTTTTTAATTGAATACTCGACTTGTCAGAACCCCTCTTTAGTCAATCCATCAACAACATGCCAGGTTTCTACCATTTTATTATTATGAATACGGTATATGCTTATGCCCCTGTAGTTGATTGTTTTTTCTGCTTGTTGATTATTTGAGGTTGCTTTTGGTATCAATGTTCCCTTCCAATATGCACCTACAAGATCCGGATAGGCAGGTGATGCAATCATCTCCTCTACCACATACTTCAAGTCATCTAATCTATCCAAAGAAAACTTAAGGTCATTTTTTGCTCCATCAATTCCTCTTCCAGGCGAGCCCATATAAGCGGATTGGCCATGGTCGATGTAATCAGAGGATATTATTTCATCAAATATTGTTTCATTTTTATTATTGTATGCGTCAAAGTAGCGTTGAATAATAGCCTTATTCATTTCAATTTTAGAAATTGTATCGTTGGTATTCATAGTGATTAATTCGTTCATATACATTATTAAGGTTAGTGATTACACATGATAACTAATGAGAATATCTTCAAAAATAGAAAAAGCGATCAATGATCAAATTTCGTATGAAGCATCAGCCATCAATGTATATATTGCGATGGGATCTTGGTGTGAAAGAACAGGATATGACGGAAGTGCCGCATTCTTTTTCGAACAAGCAACCGAGGAAAATACACACATGTTAAAGTTCGTTCATTACCTTAATAATGCAGAAGCCGAAGCCATAATCCCAGCAATAGAAAAACCACAAAGTAAATTCAGTTCACTTGAATCTACTTTTCAAGCTGCATTAAAAAGTGAACAGACAGTTACTAAGCTTATCAACGATTTAGTAGAAATAGCTGAAAAAGAAAAAGACCGTGCTACATCCTTGTTCCTACAATGGTTTATAAGCGAACAAGTAGAAGAAGAAATCCTATTTCAAACAATACTTCAAAAGTTTGAGATATTTGGACGTGAGAAATTAGCAGTATATCAAATTGATCAATCCTTGGCATCGATTAGATCTCAAGTTATGGCTAAGAAACAGATCTCCCGTTGATATTACTAGTCATAACGTAGACAAAAATGCCATGACAGGTAGGGCAGCATTACCAGATTCGACTCGCTAGGCGTTTCGCTCGGCCCTCTCTTAGATAAAGAAACTTGCACATACACCATTAGTGCGTACCGGCAAGCTACATTCTAAATTTAGGGGGGGACCAGCGAGGTCCAACCTGAACGTAACCAGTGCCTACCCTATTCATGAGGGATTCATGACCTTCGAAGTTATGAGTGCATCAACAAAAGGATAATGGCAACATTTGAATACATTAGTCGATTATCCACTTGTAGAACACTACTGCATTTGTATATTTTATCTCAGGTTTATGTCCACTTTTGCTTCTAATTCTCCGCACACAAATTCTCAAGTACCTTTATAAACGCGGTTTTTGTACAAGAGACGAATCAACAAATTGACTCAATCACAGGAAAGACCATTTGGAGTTACAATAATTGCTGTTCTTGCTATCATAGACGGTATTTTATTAGTATTCGGTGGGCTTTCATTTCTGGCATTTGGAACATTTTTTGCGACCGTTCCTATAGAAAATATTGTGATAAATCAGCAACAACAACCTGAGCTTCAACTACAGCAACAGCAGCAGCAACAACTACAAGAAGTGCAGAACGCAGCAGAATTACAAGCTTTAACTCAATTCTTTGCCAGTATTGGTCTCGTAATAGGAGGCATAGTACTTGCAGTTGGAATTGGATATTTGGTCGTATCATACGGCTTATTGAAAGGAAAAGGATGGGCTTGGACAATTGCAGTAGTATTATCAATCATAGCAATCATAGTCCAGATAATTTCTGCTATAACAACAGCTAATGCATTATTATCATATGATATTAATGCTTCTTGGGCTGGAATTATTTCTCATATTATCGGCATAGCGATTAATGGGGTGATCATATACTATCTCTTCCGTCCACACGTAAAGGCCTTCTTCGGCAAAACGAGACCTTCAACAACTTTTCAGACTTAACATTGAAACTGTCGACCATTGTTTTGCGGCCTCATGATATTGTTCTTGCATAGCCTTCTCTGTGCTGGTATTGAATGGATTGAACTAATAGTCTGTTTTGTCCAACATGCCTTTCCCACAATACAATTGTTAAATCAACTTTTGTCATATCTAGTGAGGATGTTTTTCACGCTTTTCACTCTCAGGGCCATTTTGTCCGGGACTGAAGAGTATCAGCAAAAAACCAACTTTATGTGAAACCATTCATTTTTTTGGAAAGCATACCGACATATTGAAATTTGCTATGTTCGTAATACGGTGTGGATATTTGTTTGAGAATGGTAAACAGCCACTGAGTGAATCCTCACGAAGAAAGGATATGACCGTCTACCTTACTGTGTTGTGTCAGTATGCATTCTTAAAACCTCTTCAAACTAAAAGTCTTTTGGTATTTCTATAAAATGAGAAGAGGGGCGCGACCATGAGACATACCAATATGAAGCTCCACCCTAATACATGGATAAAATATTTGTAGCCATTGGCGTATTTTGTTTTGATACTAGTACTGCGTAATTAACCTTATACAGCAAATTACGAAAATGATTTGCCAGAGTGGCAAGACAACCATGCTTGAATCGGAGATATTGAAAATACAGATCACACCTACTACGGCTGTTTGTATTACGAAATATGAAAAAGCACAACGACCTACTTAAGTCATGCCAGAACGTGATAGGTCGCCCCCACCTTAAGTCCAATCGAGCAATTCGTGCTTCAAAATTTTTTGTGCTACGATGAAGATTGGGCAAGTCAATTCTCTAATGTGAAAAAAGACATGACAAATAAATATTCTCTTTAAACCCTCCAACATCATATGGTTAAGAATGATGAAGAAATAAACTCGCTGGGCCAATTAGTTGTTAGTATGACTAAAGAAATCCTAGATACAAACCGTAAGGTCCTCGATTTAGAGAAACGAGTTTCAGAACAAGAGAAACGATCCTTAGAAGTAGAGGCAAATCACAAAATCAAGGAATTGGAGAAGCGAATTACAGAACTTGAAAAGAAACAACTTGAGCCTGCTGAGGGCAAAATCTAGAACGAAAGCATAGTTCTGATTCTGAGGTGATCCTATACTGCATGCTCTGTTTACATGAGTATACGTAGCACCTTCCGCTACTCTCAAATCGTTAGAATCGTCTAACCTATTCAAATATCTCAATTATGTATCCCTGGGTGAGGCTGTTGCTCATACAGTCTGGAGGGGGGGAGTTTTGGTGTTCCACGCAAACAGACACCCCTCCTAATTTATCGCACTCCTATCTACTTGATCTTCTGAATATATACTAGAGTCGCTCATTGTATCGCTAGTAGGGAAATCAAATTATTGATGATGACGATGATGATACTCTCAGTAATCTAGAATCATCTAATCTATTCAAATAGGTTCATGGAGTAATAATAATTACACCAAGAAATAAGCAAATGATCTACCAAGAGGGGCTTTGAGATCTAAATTCTGACAACCATCTAGAGCCCCTCCAGACCAGTCTTTCACAGAATTGATCTTACTCTCCGAAATCGGAACATTCATATCGATTGATCATTGTCAGTGACTTCCTTTTTTGCTCTGATCGAGGATGAACTTTCTCAACAGAAGCTTAGTCGGAAGTACGTATTCTTAAAACAATTTTGCCTTATTAAATAATACATGTGTGTGCCAGAAGTCCCACACACAGATTTGCATATGACATTACCAAAGAGCATATGACAACCTTTGATGAACTATTCTTCTGGATGATGCCCTTTCGCTTATTTGATCTGGCTTCAGAACTTAATATCAATAGCTATGATTTCCTATTTTAGAGAACGAGAATAGCTTGAACCGATTTAGTATAGAAGCCTGTTTCAATTTCTTTTTCTAACCTTTTCTTTTTATAGCTAGCCCAAGAGGAATATCTAGCTGCGTGTGCCAGAAGTCTCACATGCAACGAATGTATACAAGAAGCATCTGATAACAATTGCCTTGTGAGGCATTCTGATGGGACGTTCCTTGCCGTTATCAGATGCCTATGTAGGTCCCAAAATTCATTGTTATGTCTTTCTAAGCAAGAAAATGAAACAATCATCTCTTCGCACAAAGGTATGAATTAAACTGAATGTGTGTGCCAGAAGTCCCACACACTGTGCAAGATTAACCATTCTAGCATCTTATGGTAGATGATTCTACAATTCTCCTGGAAGGTGCTAGCTTGGAAGAATAAGTATGTTTTAAAGACTTATATCAATAACTACGTTTTTCTGCACAAGAGAATGATAAGACTAATTAGATGCTTGCTTGTAGATGTGTTTTTCCTTCTCTCTAATTAGGAGAGGATGTTACTAAAGGAAGTGAGTACCATGAATTCTATTAACTTTACTCTGTCCGACCGAGTGATCGGGGTTTAACTTCCCTCCTCCAGTAAATCTTGTCCGTGCCTATGTCCTGATTGCTCATCTTGTATCTTCGCAAGTTGGCAAATCCCAACTGCTGCCACTACGAATGCCTACCCTGCAAGTGGGTTGTGGCAGCAGGAGTACTGGGATATTCACCATCCTTTGAGGATGATTAGCTGCATTTTGGGTATGGCAGCACTGTAGCTATGTCTACTGACTTTTATAGAAGTTGTTTCATTTCTCAGTCTCTGGATTGAGAATGAATGCAGATTTTGGGAACGAATTATCTATTAGGCTCATTTCTCAAACCAGAGAATAATTTTATACGGCATTCAAATGCAGGCACCCCACTTGAACTTCGGATTTAGCAGGGTTCCAGATATCATGCTAATTAACTATTCAGCGAACCACTACACGGCCTGTCATTGAAGGATGAAGCATGCAATAATAACCAAAACCTCCTGCCTTTTCAAAAGTATGCTCAAAAACTTCGTCAGGTCGCAAAATACCAGAATCGAATTCCCCTTCTATCGCAGTAACAGAATGAGAAATACGGTCATCGTTAGTCCATGAAACGCTGCCCCAAATAGGTAATTCAATTGGATTTGGCTGATATGATTTGTCGCCTAAATTAGTTGAATCTAAAAGGATTGTTGCATTTGTTTTTTGGGGATGATTTTGTGCATCTACAATAGTCAAAGAGGACAAATTTGTGAAGACAAAGAGAACCACACATAAAAATCCTAAAATGGTTAGTAGATTGTTCACAGTTGATCTTATTTCCTTAGTTTAAATTTAATCATCAGGTTCATTCTCCTATCCGAGAATAGTGTTCCCTAGTTCTGTAGTATTGGCTAGGAGAACAAGTGAGTGCATAATCTCAACTCTAAAGTTGATTTGCTGTCGAGCGCAGACAACGCTATCATTCTATATTTCGTATGATAAATGAGTTGCTCAGATTCTCAAACTGTATATTCAACGATCATAATAATGTTAACGCCCAAGTTATATGGATAAGACTCATGCCGCGGATGATTCGGCAATCACATCGAGATTACTATGAAATCATTAATCAAATACTTCAGAATGTCTATACAAAGGCAGGTGGTTGTAGACCCTCTGAACTGGCGTATAGGTGTGAATTACCCTGGCAACTATTCAGAAGCTATCTAGATTTACTGGTCAGCCACAACTTGCTGCTAATTTCGTCAAATAATAGACCTAACCAACATTACGAAATAACTCCTAAAGGTGAACGTTTCCTACAGTTATTCGCGGAAATAAAAGACGATTTAAGGCCTGTCAACACGGTATGAATGGTTTCGTTAAGGTAATCCTAAACTAATAAGGAAAATTATAGTTTGGGTTGAACAGAACTAACTCCCAAATCTATAATCTTTGCCTACCGTTTCTAAGGAATGTGTTAGTGTTCACGATCATGAGTAGTAGTATCTGGATTCGAAGGGATCTAACATAATAGCCATTTATCCAGTTGAGGACGACTATTCCAATTATCAAATAATTATTCTACCCAAAGTCTTTATTGATAGTGAACACCCTGCAGAATCTACGATGACTCCACAGTGGGATAGATCCTATCCCTGTTCCATTGGCGAGACTTTTGAAGAAGGGGGAGAAATGCTTTCAGGATAGGCAAATCCGATAAGAGATAGTTTGTGTACGACCCTTATCTTGGGGGATCATCCTCCCCATCAAGTTTTCCTAACGTTACTTTTTAAGTGTAGGGATCTGCATCCTTAACTGTTAGGGAAGCTTACAGTCTTGCTTCAAGGACCAAATTGAATGGTGTTTGGATGGCCCGACGAAACCTTGAAAAACCTGCAGATCTTACAATTTCTGCTATTCTTTCTTCACCCGCCTGCGCCCCTAGTGCAGATCCATTCTCGTTTAAAGAAGCTGGTACACATACGACAGAAGAGACAGAGTAGAATACTCTCCCAAGCGGATTTAGGTTGTCCTCTACTTTGTCATTTGCAAAAGGCTCTACTAACATCAACGTCCCATTTTTCTTCTTTAGTGTTTGCAATGCATGCGCGGCTGCCCCAGCTGGATCGCCCATGTCGTGGAAACAATCAAAGAATGCAACCAGATCATAGTCATCGCCTGGGTAATCTGTAGACTTTGCAACTTCAAATGTTATATTTCGCAAGCCTTCTTTTTCCGCCTTCTTCCTAGCCCATTCGATTGACGGTTCGTGAGAATCAAATCCTACGATTGTTGAATTGGAGTAGGCTTTTGCCATCAAAATTGTTGATACTCCATGACCGCATCCAACATCTGCTACTTTAGCAGCTTCACCTTTGAGTCTATATTCCACATCTTCTAACGCTGGAATCCAGCTAGATGTTAGGTTAGCAACATAATTAGGTTTGAAGAATCTTTCCGTGCCTTCAAATAAGTAATGATGATGGTCTCCCCATCCAAGTCCTTTTCCAGTCTTGAACGCCTCAATAATTTTTTCTTCGTCTTTAAAAAGGCTTACAAGGGATTGGTAGAAACCTGCTATGTACACTGAGCTATTCGAGTCAGTGAGGGCACAAGCTTGCTCTTCTGGAAGCTTGTACATGCCGTTAACACAATTGTATGTAACAATGCCTCCAGCAGCTTGACCAGCAAGCCACTCTCTTATTATCCGTGGTTGAGTCCCTGTTATTTTTGCTAGCTCTTCTGGTGACAACTCACCGGCTCCTGCCATAGCTTGGAACAATCCAAGTCTGTCGCCAATAAAAGTTAATAACGCGCCTTCGGTTGCTCCCCATTCATTGACAACTTTTCTTATAAATTCCTGTAACTTTGCATTATCTACATGTACTGATGGTATTCGAATTCCGTTATAATCCATAGCAGGTCGCCGTTGTATCTCTAGCTTCTCTGCTTGTTCTATACTTTCCATTTCAATTACTTCTGATGAAGTTTCTTTTTTTATCATCGTATTCGGTATATGCTGGATTAATGATAAATTGTAGACGGTAGAACGATACCCACATTTCACAAATTAACAAACATATACAACATCCACCTTGACATGGCGGACCATTCGTAGTTAGCCTTATTTGACGCTGCCCTACTATGGAAGCTCGAGTAAGTAATTCTTTGGATGCAAAAGATGTAAGAATATTCTGTGAAATAGCATTCAGGGGTCTGGATTATGATTCGTTTACAGACAGGCGAGTTAGCCCATTAACTATCGGGAGAAAGCTTGGATTAGACGAGAAGACAGTTCGGTTAAGAGTAAAGAAGATGGAAGACGACGGATTTATCAAATACTACCAAGCTACGCCTAGTCTAATTCTTCTTCAACTGAAAATTATGAATACCTACAGATTCGAGGCCTTAAACATTTCTACAAAGCACCGAGTCATAGAGCACATTCAGGAACTTCCACTTATAGTGGAGGCAATCGATTATTTAGGTCAGGTAGTGTCAGTTAGTATCGCAGGTACCTCATCCAAAGAAATAGATCAAGTGGCTTTCAAATTAGCAAATAAATTTGAATTGTATAAGTGGATTCTTGGAAGTCGTATAGTAAAAGAGACTATATTGGCTGCAGATAGATTAGACTGGCAAATTATTCAAGGGCTTAGGTATAATGCTCTTCTAGGCGTCAAGGATCTCTCCGAGTTGTTGTCAATAACTCCCAGGATGGCCGAATATAGGATTAAAAAACTTCTAGCTTCAGACATGCTGGAAATCCGAGCAATAATAGATAGCCAGAAGCAGCGAGGACTAATATTTTACGAATTGGAAATATCGGTTGATGAAAGAAAACAGTACGAAGTTGTGAAGCGACTGAGTGAAATTTATGCAGAAAGGCTATGGTCAGTACGTACCTTGACGGCGGGAATTTTGCTGGCTAATTTTTTTGCTTTCACTCTTGCAGAGCCCGAAGAAGCTTACGTAAACGCACTTAAACTTAATGGCGTAAGGTCATGTTCTCTTTTTATATTCAAGGAAATAGTTGAACCGAGAAGGCCAAATTGGATGGACAATCTAATAGAACAAAAAATATTAACGTCAAATCGTAGATGATATACACCCCTAACCAAAATATGAAATTTGGCAAAAGTATTCCTTATTGGTGGACAAACTAAACGGTTTTGATCATCTTTACGACTTCGTCTTCGGTCTCAGTCAGCCCTGGATGACAGTCCTTAGCATGAATCATTGCGTGCTTCTTGATGTCCTCTTCTCCCTGGGGAGATATGAGTGTCCAACCACATGGGCAGCTAAGCATTTTCGCCATGTATTCTGATTGTAAGTATTTCGTATATATTTTTTCACTCAACATTAACTATTTTGATTATTTTCAAGCATTCATTGATTTCTCTCCTTCAAGCGTCGCATAGTAGTTATCCTCTCAACTGGCTAGAAATTCTGCTAGAGTCTAGTTTTGGTTCTCAACCGCAGAAATATCGACGCTTCTATCGATAGTTAGCAATTCGACGAGGATTGGATACATGAATTCGCTATTAAGGTATATTGTTGTAAGGAATGGATAATATTTGCCCAGTTAAGTGAAGCCTAATCCTATGTGTTAAAATGAGGTATGTCAAGTCCACCAATGGAGGATCCATGTTGTTCTAAGTTAAAAATACTAAAACACTATTTAATTGCTGTACCAATTATCAGTAAATGGAAACCAGGGGTGGAGGTTAGTTGTAAGCATACTCATTAGCAGTAGTGCTTGAACACTTGACTCCATGAGCCTAAAGATGATGAAGATAAACCAGAGAAGCTAGACACAAAAATACTCCCTTAAAAACCTAAGAACACCACTAGCTACAGACTTTCAGGGATCGATTAAAATGCACGGGGATATCTTGTAATCTCACTTAAAACTAACTATAAACATCTTATCTAATTATTCAGTCTTATCTAATTATTCAGTCACAACGAAAAGGTCATGCTAATTATTTGTAGCTATCCATTAATGTTAGTTTCTTTAGCACAAAATAGAAAGTACACTAAGATAAAAAAAGGGAAGTAATTACTCTACAACCACCGTACCAGTCAGATATGGGTGTAGTGTGCAGAAGTAGGTATATTCTCCTGGTTCAGAAGGCATGGCTATTGGTTGGCTTTGTGTCGTTGCACCCACCATTCCTGAGTCAAACACTCCGTCGGGAACTGCTGTTTCAGGATTTCCTGAAGTTGCTGTGTGAAGAGCGTTGTCTTGATTATCCCAAATTATTGAACTACCTGCTGATACAGTTACAGGATCAGGATCATATCCTACTCCGGCATTAGGATCCAATGAACCTGCTGGCATCACTACGGTAGTTTGACCTCCTGCTCCTCCTGCCGGGCTGGTTGCGTTCGTAGCATTTGAGCCTTGTGCAATGGCTTCGGCAGGACCTAATACAACGAACGAGATAGCCAGTACGACGAATACGACACTGTACCCCATCTTTACAACGGGCTTTCCATCATGGTTTGTCACTATCATTGTGAGTTTTCAGTCCCACATACAATATAAACATTGAGGGTCTGTGGTTGTTAGTTTACCTGAATTAAAATTAAACAAATATTTCAGGTTGCAGACAATCTTAAAATTGATATCCAGCTTCTCTTCACTAACTATTCGACCAATCGAAATAATCTGGGAAAAGTTCGTATTGAAGAAGCAATCGTCAACAAAAACCTAGACCATATTAATATATTATGTATGCAAAATAGATATCACTAGCAGAGGATAACAGGATAGGAATTACATATCCAATAGGAACTGACTGAGATAATGTAATTAGTATTACTAATGCTGCCGCTATCTTGTTGTAGACAATCCTCTGCTAGTGGTAGTTCCAAAAAAGGAACGTTTCTGAATACATGATCTCAAGATTCTGATATATGACATCACCGGACATGAATTTAAGCAGTATAAGATTCCAAAATGGTACGTTCGAGAAATCCAAATGTTTTTCGAAAGTTTACTTCATATCCAATCACCTGTACTTGCCGTTTCTTCCTCCTCAGCTATTTATTAGGCAGTTTTCACCAATTGATAATGCTATGATGAAATCGAAAACGATGAATAAATCCATTAAAAGCGATCCAAAAATAGTCTATGATTTTCTCTCAAACCTTGAAAACCTGCCTAAGTGGGCTTCTAGCACCTTCCCATCAATTAAAGAGATGAATGGAGAATGGATTGTAGATACTCCGCATGGACAGAATAAGGTTATGCTTACGGAAAAGAATAACTTTGGAGTCTTAGATCATCACGTTAAGTTGACTTCTGGGGTCGAAGTATACGTTCCAATGCGAGTAGTGCAGAACGGCGATGGAAGCGAAATAATGATAACTGTATTTCAGCCACCGGAGATGACAGATGAGGCTTTTGTTGAAGATATACAAACGGTCGAAAAAGATCTAAATCACCTGAAGACCATTATCGAAGAAATTTAGAAACAAAATTGGTGAAAATCCACTTTTGACCGCGATGTCGAAAGATGAGCTTGTTAGCTTCCTTAGTCAAGGAACTCTTACTGCAAAACTAGCCACAGTTAAGGAAAATGGAAGTCCACATGTTGTCCCCTTATGGTTCGTGCTTGACGATGAAGGCAATATAATTTTTGGAACGGAGACTAATTCAGTTAAAGGGAAGAACACTCAGCGCGATCCAAGAGTCAGTATTTGTGTCGATTATCAGGAATTTCCGTATTCGTTTGTTACAATATTTGGCACAGCAGAATGTTTTAGATGTTATCAAGAGGAACCAGGTATGGAGGATAAGAGGCTACCAGATGGATCCAATGACTTCCTACATTGGATGAGGAAAATCTCTACAAGGTATGTGGGTTCGGAAAAGGCTGACAGATATGCAAAAAGGAATACTACTGCAGGAGCAGTACTATATCGGCTGAAGTCCCAACACGTAGTTTCCGAGAAAGTCATTGCAGACTGGTAATGGATGTTTATTATTATTATTTATTAAACATATGTCTACTGCTCAGAAGGTTCTCTCCTGATGAATAACTCATTTATTCAGTGTTTCTACAAATTGGTAAGATTATTCTTATATTCTTACACATACATAAGCAATCAACTTAATTTATTCTTGGTTTGAGCAACCTGGTTTAACATGATAGGAGTTCCGTCATCATCTATGTAGTATTATACTTTGTTCCTTAATCAACTCATTATAACCATGAATGCTCCTATTTGGCTACCCATCTTTTGATTAACAAGTTTTATTGTGGGTATTAGCGCACACGAGGCCATCAAGATTGTCTCGAACACTTTCTGTTCTGCGATTGGTTTTAATAACACAAATTTTTTGCATCGAGTATCGATATTGCAACAGCACAAGAAGAGATATTCGATTCCTTTGGCCAAAAATGTGGGCGGAATCGTTCTAACAAACCTTTGATGAACACACACAAACAAAAACATTCTATAGCGTCCACAACCATGATACACCATGGTGAAGGTCCTCCCTCATGTAATGAGAAACATCAATGAGTTTAACATACC
>Ga0081455_10002261_pt1 | contig 22946 bp, 20 predicted proteins | sample TabmetS3T2R1_FD_70207 | JGI IMG/M metagenome (GOLD analysis project Ga0081455, IMG submission 70207) | Tabebuia heterophylla rhizosphere microbial communities from the University of Puerto Rico - S3T2R1 | ecosystem: Host-associated > Plants > Roots > Rhizosphere ...
CGCATGCTACGCCCGCCGGTCCACCGGCGCGAGGCGTCGCAGTGGCGCAAGCCCCTCACCCTGCGGGCCCTCACCCTGCCCTCTCCCCGGAGGGGAGAGGGAGATCGCGGCCTAGCGGTCGCTGCTGGGGCCGGTGCCGCCCGATTCGCCTCCGCCGCCTTCCCGCTGGTTGCGCAGGAAGTCCTCGAGCTCCTGCATGAACTTGCCGGTGTCGATCTCGCCCTCGGGCAGCGGCTGGCGCTCCTCGCGCGACTCGGCGTCGTACTCCTGCTCGAGCTTGCGCACGTGCTCGCGAGTGGCGCGGTCCCGCGCCACCGCCTGATCGCACTGCGTGCGGAAGTCGTGGACGGCCTCCGCGAAGTGGGACATGTCCACGCTCAGGTTGAGCAGGCGGGCGACGTAGCTCACCAGCGCCTCGATCGCGGCCGGGTTTTCGGTGTCCGGCAGGTAGTGCGGCGCCTGCCCCATGAAGCCGACGTGCTGCATGCCGCGCCGCTCCGCCGCGTCCAGCACCACGGTGGAGATGCCGGTCGGGCCCTCGTAGCTCGGCGGACGGTAGATGCCCCAGGCTTCGAGCAGCGACCGCGAGGCCGCGTCGGTGCATCGGGCGGTGACCCGCACCGGGCGAGTGTGCGGCGCGCCGGCCAGCAGCGCCCCCAGCGACACGATGCGCTTCACCCCGCACCGCTCGGCCACCTCCATGAACGCGGTGGTGTACGTCTGCCATCGCTGGTGGGGCTCCGGCCCGCGAAACAGGAGCAGGCCGTCCTGGCCGCCGTCGGGCTCCCAGGCCAGGAACTCGCTGCGGGGCCAGTGCAGCTCGCGGCTTCCGTCGGGCCGCAGTCGGACCTTCGGCCGCTCCTGGGTGAACACGAAGAATTCCTCGGGATTGATCCGCGCCAGCCGCTGAGCCGGCAGCTCGCGGGCCAGGTGGCGCAGAGCGCCGGTGGCCCCCCGGCCGGCGTCGATCCATCCCCCGAACGCCATGATCAGCGTGGTCAGCCGGCGGGGCGGCTCGCGGTCGAACTCTACGTGGTCCATGCGCATCCTTTCGGCTGGGTGGTCGCCATGACTCTATATTGACGGATCGTCGGGCGCGGGGCTACTGTCCGTCTCTCCACGAGAGCGCGTCGACCCCGGACCGAACGAGGAGAGCCGCCATGCCCTTCTACCAGAGAGGCCCCACCCGCATCCACTATCAAGAAGTCGGCTCGGGCTTTCCCCTGCTCCTGATCCCGGGCGGCGGCCTGAATTCGGCCCTCGCGTCCTGGAAGACCGCCTCGCCCTTCGACCCGATGGAGCGCTACCAGAGCGACTTCCGCTGCATCTGCGCCGATCTGCGCAACGCCAACCCGGGCCAGTCCAGCGGCCCGCTCGAGATCGACCGGCCGTGGGACGCCTATACCGACGACCAGCTGGGGCTGATGGACCACCTGGGCATCCGAGAGTTCCTCGTCATGGGCTTCTGCATCGGCGGACCCATGATCCACAACCTGATCCGCCGGGCCCCCGAGCGGGTGGTCGCGGCCGCGATGATGCAGCCGAGCGGCTACCGGCCCGAGACCCCGGATCTCTTCTACCAGAACAACATCAAGGGCTGGGGGCCGGCGCTCTGCGAGAAGCGGCCCGACGTCACCATGGAGATGGTGCACGACTTCCTCACCAGCATGTACACCAACCGCGCCGACTTCGTGTTCACGGTGTCGCGCGACTTCGTGCGCTCGATCAAGACGCCGCTCTTGATCGCCCCCGACGACGTGCCCGCGCACCCCTACAAGGTGGCGATGGAGGTGGCGAGCCTCGCGCCGGACTCCGAGGTGACGATCTATCCCTGGAAGGACACGCCGGCGCACGTCGACGAGGTCGTCGAGCACGCGCGGCGGTTCCTCAAGGCGCACGTGCCGGTCGAGGTCGGAAAGGCCTCGACCAGGTAGCCTCAGAACACCTTCATCAGGGCGCCCAGCACCTGATAGTCGAACGGCTTGGCGCTCGTGACCGGCACTTCGACGGCGCCGAGGAAATACCAGTCCGCTCCGAGGTGGGTCCGGAAGCCCGGAGTCAGCGAGACCGTATTGGCGCTCGGACTCGCCGCGAGCGCGAGAGCGGTCGCCAAGCGCCGGCCTGTGGTCCGCATCGAGCCCATGAGGATCCCTTCTCGATCGAGGAGAACGTAGCGAAGCCGGGCCGCCCCGGATATTGGACCAAGGGCCTATCGACCCATGGCCGGCCCGCCGGTTGACGAAGGGAGACCCCTGGGCTACTGTCGCCGTGGCCGCGCGCCATGAAATTCGGCCTCTACAGCTCGATCGCCAATCCGCCCCGTGGCGAGCACCTCGACCGCTGCATCGACGAGGTCATCGCCGAGGCCCAGCTGGCCGAGTCCTGCGGATTCGATTCCTGCTTCTTCGGCGAGCACCATCAGGACCGGGACGGCTTCCTGCCCTCGCCGCTGATCGTGGCCGCCGCGGTCGCGGCGCGCACCACGCGGCTCCGCGTCGGGACCTCGGTGATCCTGCTGCCGCTGCATCATCCGGTGCACGTGGCCGAGGACGTCATCACGCTCGACCTGGTGTCGAAGGGACGCGTCATCCTGGGCGTGGGCATCGGCTACCAGCCCGCCGACTTCCGCGCCTTCTCCGTGCCCATGGAGGCCCGCGCGGGACGGTTCGAGGAGAGCATCGAGATCCTGCGCCTCTGCTGGGCGGGCGAGCCGTTCTCGTTCCGGGGCAAGCACTACACGCTCGATGACGTCCAGGTCAGCCCGCGCCCGTATCAGAAGCCGGGCCCGCCGCTGTGGATCGGCGCCAGCATCGACGCGGCCGCCCGCCGGGCCGGGCGCATCGCCGACGGCTTCGTGGGGACGCCCAGCACCGGCCTGGCCAACGCCACACACCTGGCCGACGTGTACCGGGAGGCCGCACGCGAGGCGCGACGGTCCGCCGAGGTCATCCAGATGCGCGACGCCTGGGTGGCCCGCACGCGCGCGGAGGCCGACGCGGTCTACGGCCCGCACGTCATGACCGCCTACCGGTATTACTGGGAGAACCGCCTCGCCGAGTTCCGCAGCCTCTCCGCGGGCTCCGAGTTCACCCTGGACGCGCTCGCCCCCGACCGGCTGATCCTGGGCGAGCCGGAGACGTGCGTCCGCGAGTTCCAGCGCTGGCAGAAGGTGACGGGGGCCAGCACGTTCCTGCTGCGGCTGCGCCACGCCCATTCGGGCGGGCCACCGCACGAGCGGATCATGGAGGCGATCCGGCTCTTCGGCGAGCGCGTCCTTCCTTACGTCTGATCGCTCGGATCAGCGCCGCGGCGCGGGGAAGAACTCCACCGCCGCCGATTCCAGGTTGTACATCGCCCCCGCGATCTTCACGGTGCCCTTGCCCTCGAGCCCGGCGAGGATCGGGCTCCGGCTGCGGATCTCGGCCATGGTGAGCTCGACGTTCTTGCGCGCGACCGCGTCGACGAAGCCGTAGTTCTTCGCGGAGCGCTCCCCCTGATAGACGGCGCCGTCGACCGCGGGCTGGATCTTGGCGAGCAGGCCGGTGAGGTTGCCCAGCTGCACCCGGTCGATCGCACCCTTGATCGCGCCGCAGGCGGTGTGCCCCATGACCAGCACCACCTTCGCGCCCGCCACGTCGCAGGCGAACTCCATGCTGCCCAGGATGTCGTCGTTGGCGACGTTGCCGGCCACCCGCGCGTTGAACACGTCGCCGATGCCCAGGTCCATGATGGTCTCCGCGGGCGCGCGCGAATCGATGCAGCTCAGCAGCACCGCGGCCGGGTACTGGCCCTTGGCGCTCGATCGCTGCTGGGCCAGGTAGTCCTGCGAGCGCCGCTGGCCGCGTCGGAACCGCGCGTTGCCGTTCTTCATCAGCTGGATGATGTCGTCCGGCGTCAGCCGGTCCCGCTCGGCCCGGGTCAAGGCGGCCCCCCAGGCGATCCTGGGCCCGAGTGCGGTGCCGGCGAGCAGCGCGAAGGCCCCGGCCATCCCCGCCGTCCGGATGAAGGTCCGGCGGTCGACGACACGTTCCCGACTCTCCATGGTGACCCTCCTCGTGCGGGCTCCATCCTCAGCCGCCCGCGCAGGAGCATAGCAAAGGATGACCGAGGGGCGACGTGATCTCGCAGTGATCGAGCGACGGCGGGTCGGTCCCGCGATTCAGCCGAGGCTCACCGGCAGCGTCACGAGATGCCGCATGTTGAAGTTCTCCGCGTACTGGAACCGGTCCGTCGCGGCCTGCAGGCGCGGGAACCGGCGGAGCAGCGTCGCGAACGTGAGCTCCGCTTCCAGGCGGGCCAGCGGCGCCCCGATGCAGTAGTGGGGGCCGTGGCCGAAGGCGAGCGGCCACTCCGGCCGTCGCGTGAGGTCGAGCCGATCGGGATCCGGAAAGTGGGCCGGATCGCGGTTGGCCGCGGCCAGGATCAGCAGCACGACCTGCCCGCGCCCGATCGTCTGGCCTCCGAGCACGAGGTCCTGGGCGGCCCGGCGGCGGATGAACTGGTTCGGCGTCACGTAGCGGGTCAGCTCCTCGATGGCGCCCGGCAGGAGGGCGGGATCGGCGATGAGCCGGCGCAATTCGTCCGGATGCTGGAGCAGCGCGAGGGTCCCGCACGCGATCAGGCTGGTCAGGTTCTCGTGACCGGCGATCAGGAAGAGCACCACCGTCGCGAACAGCTCGTCGTCGCTGAGCCGGTCGCCCGCCTCGGAGGCGTGCACCAGCGCGGAGAGCAGGTCGTCCCGCGGATGGGCGCGCGCCGTCTCCACCAGCTCGTGGACGTACTGCGAGAGAGCCGCGCCCCCGTGGCTGGCCCGCTCGAGGTCCGCCGGGGAGAGCGAGCCCGGCTCCCGCCCGAACGGGATGAGCAGCTCGTCGCTCCACTGCTTGATGCGCTCGCGGTCCGTGGCGGGGAACCCGAGCAGGCTCGCGATCACCGCGATGGGCAGCGGATACGCCAGGTCGTGCACGATGTCCATCCGGCCCTGCGGGGCGGCCGCGTCGAGGACGCCGTCGACCAGGGCCTGGATCATCGGCCGCAGCGCCTCGACCGCCCGGGGGGTGAAGGCGCGGCTCACGAGCGCGCGCAGGCGCGTGTGGCGCGGCGGATCGGAGAAGACCAGGCTGTTGTTCACGAAGGCGAGGAGGCCCTGGAGCACCTTCCAGCCCTCGGCGCTCGATCCGCCACCCGCGTCCGGCCCGAGGTCGCCCAGCGAGCTGGACAGCCGCACGTCGCCGAGCGAGGCCGCGATGTCGGCGTAGCGCGTGAGGACCCAGGCGTTCATGGGGGCGTGCCAGTGCACCGGATCGGTGGCGCGCAGGCGCGCGTAGGCCGCGTAGGGATCGGCCACCATGGCCGGCCCGAAGAGCGCGATCGCGTCGCGCGGCGGCGTCATCTCGGGAGGCCGGCGCCATCGGTGGGCGGATCCGGAGCCAAGTGCGTGTGCCACACAGCGCCGTGATCGTAGCACGCCAGTCGGGTCGGTGTGCGCGACCGACGTCCCGGGCCCGAAGCGGCGGTGGCTTGCCCGGGCCGTGGCGCGAGCGTATGACCCGCAGCGGGCCGAGACGCCGGTGTCGATTTGCCGGATCCCCGTTCGACCTACAGAATGAAAGCCGAGAGAGGGCGGAACCTCAGGGAAAGGGAGAGACACCATGCCAACCGGAACCGTCAGGCTCCATCGCGTGCTGCGCACCACGCCGGAGAAGCTCTACCGCGCGTTCCTCGACCCGGACGCGATGGTCAAGTGGCTGCCCCCGCATGGCTTCACCGGCAAGGTCCACCATCTGGACGCGAAGGTCGGTGGCACGTACAAGATGTCGTTCACGAACTTCACCAGCGGCCACGGTCACAGCTTCGGCGGGGAGTACCTCGAGCTGGTGCCGAACCGGCGCATCCGCCACACGGACCGGTTCGACGACCCGAACCTCCCGGGCGAGATGCACGTGACCATCTCGCTGCAGCCGGTCGCCTGCGGCACCGAGCTCTCCATCCTCCAGGAAGGCATCCCGGAGGCCATCCCGACCGAGATGTGCTATCTCGGCTGGCAGGAGTCGTTGATGCTGCTCACCCAGCTGGTCGAGCCCGAGATCCCGGGCTGAGGCCGGGCCACCGAGTCCCGGCCATCGATCATCTACGGCCAGGGCAGGCCGTAGATCTCGGCCGCGTTCACCCCGAGCACCCGCCCGGCCATCGCGAGCGCCTCGTCGCCGCCGAGTGCGCCGAGCGCGACCAGCTCGTCCAGCATGGCGCCGAGCCCGCGCCGCGCCCAGCGGGCGGCCAGCCAGTAGAGCTCGGGAATCTGAGAGGCGTCGCTCGAGTACATCACCTTGCTCGCGGGCGCGAGCCCCAGCAGCTGCCGCAGCACCGCCGGAATCTCGGCGGCCACGTGTGGGATCGCGAGTCCCACGTCGGCGTACACGTTGCGGTACATCGCGGCCAGGTACGAGAGCTCACGCACGTACGGGTAGCTCGCGTGCAAGAGGACAAAGGGCACGCGCGCGTACCGGCCGCTCTCGAGCAGCGGACGCAGATGCAGCGGGTTGGCCTCGCGGAGATCCAGGTCGGCATCGCCGAAGCCGGTGTGGATCTGCACCGGCATGCCCTGCCGCTCCGCGATCTCCAGCGCGCGCAGCAGCAGATAGTCGGTGAGCGGCTTGTCGGCGAGACGCACACGTCCATCGCGCCGCGCGCGCTCCTTGACCGGCCCGAAGGCCGCGGCCGCGTCTGCGCGCGACGCGGACGCGACCGCGAGCCCGGTGCGGTAGGCGATGATGCTCTTCAGAGCGACGAAGCCGTCGGCCCTCGCCCGCTCGACGACGGCGGAGTAGGCGTCCACCGCGGCGTCGAAGGTCTCGTGGCGGACGATCAGCGTCTGCGCCAGCGTCTCCAGGCGCAGGATGGGCCACACCCGGCAGGGTACTCGCGCGGCCAGCTCGGCCGGCGTCCACGTCTCATCGGTCAGGTAGCCGTGATCCACCAGAAGGGCGCCGATGTTGGCCTCGCCCAGCAGGCGCCGCGCGAGGGCCTCGGCGGACACGCGGCCGCGCGCGGCGAGGACCGCCTCGGTGGTCGGGCCGCACTCCAGCAGCGCCCCCAGCTCGCGGACGGCCCACCGGTAGAAGACGCTCTCGGGGACATGGCGCGCGTGCATCGTCGCGTCTCCGCTCTCAGTGAAGAACGAGGCGTAGGCCGCGGCGCCGGAGACGGCGCCGTCGCGCAGGAGCGCGTGACAGTGCTGATCGAGGATCGGGACCGCGGAGAGATCCACCTCAGAACTTCCAGAAGTGGTGCTTCGTCTCGAACGCGGCGTCCTCGCGGGCGAACGCCTCCACCTCCGAGCGCTTCACGGCCAGATACGCGCGGGCGAGGGTCGGGCCCAGGGCCGACACCAGCGCCGCGTCGGCCTCCAGGCGATCCAGCGCCGCGGCCAGCGTCGTCGGGTACCGCTCGATGCCGCGCTTGCGCCGCTCACCGTCGGACAGCGCACCGGGGTCCACCAGCACCGGCTCGCCCGGTTCGAGGCCGCGGGTGACGCCGTCGAGCCCGGCCGCGAGCAGCCCGCCCAGGGCCAGGTAGGGATTCGACGACGAGTCCGACGCCTTCAGCTCGGCGTTGGTCGAGCCGGCACGGTCGGAGGGAAACGTCGACGGCACGCGCACCGCCGCCTCGCGATTGTCCGGGCCCCACGCGATATAGGCGGACGACCAGAAGTGCGGCTGCAGGCGGCGGTACGAGTTGACGCTGGGACACGTGAGCGCCAGCAACGCGGGCAGGTGCTCGAGCACACCCGCGATGAAATGATAGCCCAGCGCGCTCACGCCGTAGCGGCCGCGCGGGTCGTGCATGCGCGCCCGCCGGCCGGGCGCGTCCCAGAGGCTCCAGTGGATGTGCGCGCCGTTGCCGGCCTGGTCGAGGAAGGGCTTGGGCGCGAGCGAAGCGTACATCCCGTGGCGGTGCGCCACCGTCCGAACCGTCTCCCGATAGAACACCTGACGATCGGCCGCCTCCAGCGCCGGCGCGTGGGCGATCGACAGCTCCTGCTGGCCGTGGCCCAGCTCCGGGTAGTACTGCTCGACCGGGATGCGCTGCGCCTCCAGCGCGGCCACGATCTCGTCCATAACTGGCGCGGCCGTCGTCATCCCCACCGTGGAGAAGCAGAGGCTCTCGTCCAGCGGCGCGAAGCCGCCCTCGGCCCGCTTCACCGCGAGGGTCCACTCGCACTCGAAGGCGGCGCGCACGCTGAAGCCGGCCCGGGCGCAGGCCGCGATCTGGCGCTTCAGGAACGCGCGCGGGCACGCCTCCCACGGCGGTCCGTCCAGCGTTCGCATGTCGCAGGTCATGGCCGCGGTGTGCGGGGCGTACGGCAGCACCGTGAACGTCTGCGGATCGGGCACCAGCCGGATCTCGCCGACTGGCCCGAGCCCCTCGACCGGCTGGAGCTGGTCCAGCATGTTCATGGCCTGCATGGCCACCGTGAGCCCGATGCCGTCGGTCAGCCGATGCGCGAGTGAGTCGACGTGGGTGGCCTTCCCGCGCGTGACGCCGCCGTTGTCGGTGTAGAGGAAGCGCACCAGGCGGACGCCGGCTCGGCGGGCCTGCTCGATGACGTCACGCCCGCGTGGTCGGCGATCCCGGCTGGCCATGCCGCTTCGGAGCGTGAGGGGTGAAGGCTCGAACCGGGCGGTCCCCGCCTACCGGGGAGGGGCCCAGTCCCGGTGCAAGACCCGGCGCACCATCGGGGCGAAGGTGGCCATGGGCTCACTCCGGTAGCCTGGATCGAACGACACCTCGTCGTAGAGCGCGCAGAACTCCGCGGTGCGAGCAAAGTGCGGGCTCGCCCGGTACTGGTCGCGCGCGTTCGGATCTATCTTGAGGTGGCTCCCGTAGAAATAGACCTGGAACACGGGGTGATGCTCCAGCATCCAGCGGTTGGCCTCCGACACGAACGGCTTCAGGACGGCGGCCACCACCTCGCCGTGATTGAAGGGCCCGAGCGACTCGCCGATGTCGTGAAGCAGCGCGCACACCACGTATTCCTCATCGCGCCCGTCGCGAAGCGCGCGCGTGGCCGCCTGCAAGCTATGCTGGAGGCGATCGACCGGATACGCCTCGTCGGCCTTGAGATCGCTCAGGAGCTCCATGAGGAGCTCCGGCAGCTTTCGCATGTTGTCTTCGTGGACGCGGGCGAGGACCGCGAAATCGGCATCGGTGCCCTCGTCCATCCGCCGGAAGTGCATCTTCCCGATGTCGTCCACCATCGCGCGCGCCGCGCCGTCAGACCGGGGGCAGGCCGTTGGCCTTGCGGATCTTGGCGATCTGGCCGGCGTGGTCGTTCCAGTGGAAGTCGTACATGGCCCCCACGTAGACCGGCAGGGTGATCTCGTCCGTGCCCATGAACTGCTTGAACAGGGGGATCTTCGCCTTGCGCCCCAGATCCGCGTCGCCGAGGGAATCGAGGTAGCCGAACAGGTCCCGGCGCTGGGCCTCGAGCGCGTCCAGCAGCTCGGGCAGCGTCATCTGCTTCCGCTCGGCGGTGACCGCGGTGTGCCCCGGGTCGATCACGATGAGCGGCAGCTTCGAAGTCGTGAAGGTCTTCAGCTCGGCCACCGGATCGGAGCCCGGATCCCCGAGCAGATGGCAGAGGACCTCTCGGGTGGTCCACTCGCCCGGGGCGTCCGCCCGGTCCAGGTACGGCCCCATGCCCTGCAGCTGCCGCGCGAGGCTCTCCGCCGCCGCGTCGCTCTTCTTCTTCAGCTCTGAGACCACCGCGCTGGCCATTCCCGCTCCCTCCTACCGTCTGGCCGAGCCCTCGAGGTCGGCCGGGTCGATGCGCTCCTGGAGCTTCGGGTTGTCGAGCGCGATCGGGACGCGCAGCGCCCGCAGCCCCTGCACACCCTGCAGCTCGCCGAGCTCCAGGCTCTCGACGGGATCGCCGACATAGCCGAGGGCCTGAAGGTATTCGATGTACGAGCGGTACTCCGCGGCCTCGGCGGGCTGGTTGTAGACGATGGCCACCTGCCCCGGCTGGGTCACGCGCTCGCTGCCACCCTGGACCACCGCCTTGTCGATGCGCTTCTTGACGATCTCGTAGCGGATATCGTAGGCGCCGTCCACGTCGAACCGCTTCTCGTCGAAGCGGAACCGGATCGAGAGCGGGGCGTGCTGCACCAGGATCAGGTGGGTGGTCTCGAGCGGGATCGGCAGGCGATCGCGCAGCCGGTGGGCGCGGACCGCGATGCCGCACGTCACCATGAGCTGCCAGAGACGCAGGTTCTTCAGGCACAGCGGGTCGACGCGCCCGTCCTCCAGCAGCGGCGCCCCGACGTAGATCTGGTAGTCGACGCCGTCGGTCTTCTGCTTCTCGAAGTAGTGCGGAAACATCGCCTGCGCCGCCTGCTCCTCGAGCTCCAGGTAGGACGAGATGCTCTCCGCGATGCGGGTGACGCTGTCCTCGAAGAGCCGGCGCCGCTGGTACACCGAGTGCAAGCGCGGATCGAGGGCGGCCCGGTAGACGCGCACTCGCTCGCTCACCTTGGGACCGAAGCCGCCCAGGTGATCCAGCAGGCCTTCCACCTCCGTGCGCAGGAACGCGATGATGCCGACCTCGTCGCTCGAGCTGAGCGAGCGCTCGATCCGCGCCGCGCGGCTGTCGATGCGATAGCGGAGCTCGTCGAGCGCGGGCAAGGAGCGCACCTCGCTCGCCGCCTGCACCACCGCCCACGCGAGGCGCAGCTGGGCGAGCAGATCGGCCTGGATCGCGTGCCCCCGCTGCGTGGACGACCCGCGGATGTCGGCCAGGCCGTAGAGCGGATACACGCCCTCGAACACGATCGGCTCCAGCTCGGTCACCGCGCTGCCGGTCCCGCGCTGCCGCTCGAAGGCGTTGAGCACCGCCCGCCGGAAGCGCCACTCCACGGTGGGGTGGATGGCGGTGCATTGCTCGTTGATGACGGTCTGGATGCGGCTGCTCAGCTCGTCGACGCTCCGCTGGACCGCCATCGAGAACAGGGGCAGCACCTCCTCGAGCCGCGGAAGGTGGGTCGCGTTCAGGTCGCCCGCCTCCGGTGACACCAGCTCCAGGGTGCCGATCACCCGCTCCTGGTAGTGCAGCGGGGCGCAGACGAAGTTCCGCACGCCGCCCCGGATCAGCTCCTCCTCGACCGGCGTCCGGTGCGGATAGGTCGCGAGGTCCTCGATGATGAGCGGACGGCCCTCGAGCACGGCCCGCTCGTAGACGGACCCGGCGAACTCGGCGGTGGTGTGGTGCGCGGAGTCCGCGAAGATGCACGCCTGCTCGTGGCCGGAGGCGTCGTTCAGCACGAGCACGCGGTCGCCCTCCACCGCGGCGAGCCCGAGGCGGAGACCCGGCCGCCGGAAGAAGGTGCGCAGCTTCGCCTGCAGCCCCTGGAACTGCGCGTGCGACACGATCGAGTCCCGGTCGATGAGGTCACGCTTGAGCGAGGACAGCACCTCCTGATCGGTGACGTCCACCGCCTTCACGATCATGAAGCCGCGCAGCACGAAGCGCTCCGGGGGCAGGAGGCGGCGCAGGTCGTCGGCGTCGAAGCGGCCGGCCTGCAGCCGCTGCCGCGCCGCATCGGCCAGCGGCGGCTTGGGCCCCACCACCTGCACGTCCACGAAGCGCCAGTCGAACTGCAGCCGGAAGTGCTGATCCAGCCCGGTCTCCAGGTCGGTGGCGGTGAAGATCACCGGCACGTCGCCGCCCAGGTCGACGCCGTAGATCCGCTCGAGGATCAGCTCGTAGGCGAGCAGCAGCCGCGCCCCGGCCAGGGTCTCCGCGACGCTCTGCGCCTGCAGGAAGCTGGCGCGGCCCCGCAGCGAGCCGTCCGCGCTCATCAGCGTGCGGCGGAAGGGCGGCGTCGCGTAGAAGGCTCGCAGCTGGAACGGGAACAGGGCCGCGCCGTACTCCTGCTCCCAGAAGGCCGGGGGAAACATCGCGGTCATCATCAAGTCCACGAACCCGCGGTGCTTGTCCACCACCGAGAGGTCCTCGATGACGCCGCCCAGCTCCGGAGCCTCCCGCGCCTGCTCGCGCACGAGACCGGGGATCGGGCCCCGGCCGAACTCGTGGTAGGCCGACAGCTGCGTCCAGAACTTGATCAAGGGCGCGAGGCTCAGCTCGCATCGGAATGGAAACGCCGCCTCGTCCGTGGCGGGGGTCGCCGGAGCGGTGGCAGACGTCGCGCTGCCTGACGTGGCCATGCCCGAATTCTACCAGTCCCGTCGACCGGCCAGGTGCCCGGGAGCCGCGTGCACGGGCCGCCGCTACTGCCCGCGGGCGGCCTGCACGACCTCCACACCCGCCGATCGGGCGAGCGTGTCGAATCTCATCTCGGGCGGCTCGCTGGCCGTTTCCATGACGGCCAGGATCGTCCGGTAGAGGTCGGAGCGAAGATACTGGTTGAGCGCGGCCTGGGTCGCCCACTCCTGCACGAGGACAAGCCGATTGTCGTCGTTCAGGCACTGGTAGACCGAGCACTGCCGACAGTCGGGATAGGCTTCCGTCGGGCCCCGCAGCGAGCGGAGGGCCTGGATGGTCTCCATCCGCTTGGAGGCCGGAACGACAACGCGCAGGATTGCGGTCACCATGGTGGTCCCCTTCCTTTCTCCTTGGATTGCGACGTGGCCTCTTTCAGGTCAAGAATGGCGCCAGGGCTCGGCTCGGCCGGCTCCGGGTCTAACCGCCTGTGAGCAATGGCGTTTCCCCGCGAGGGCACGCGCGGGGAGGCCGGTCGGCGGCGGCCGGCGCCTCCAATATCTTGGAGATCGCCCCGCCCGGATGGAGCCGCGATATCGAATCGGGCGGAGTATGCGACAATCGCCAATCCGGTCAGGTCGCCGGTGGAAGATGGAGCGAGCGCGAGAGCACCGCGAGAAGCCTGGATGACCATGCCCGAGCGCCTCGAGCGCTTCCGAGCCCGTGCCGTCGGCGCGGCCGACCGGCCGGGTGGCGGCGTCCCCGGTCTGGTGGCAAAGCTCCTGCTCGTGGCCATCGTGTGCTACCTGAGCACCGAGATCGGCTTCGCCCACAAGCTTCCGCCGCACAACCTCTCGGCGCTGTGGCCGACGAACGCAATCCTGTTCGGCGTGCTGGTGGCGACTCCGCCACGGCTCTGGTGGGCCTACACCTTCGCCGCGTACTTCTCCTCCCTCGTCAACGATGCCCGCGCCGGGTTTCCGGTCTCCGGGCAGGTGTTCCTCCTCGCCGATGTCGTGGAGGTTGTCCTCGGCGCGGCCGGCGTGCGCCGCTTCGCGGGCGGGCTTCGGGCGTTCACCGGCCTGCGAAGCCTGGCCGCGTATCTGCTCCTCGCGGTGCTGGCCGCCCCGTTCGTCTCCGCGTTCGTGGGCGCCCTCGCCGGCACCGCCGAGACCTACTGGTTCTATTGGCGCGCGTGGTTCCTCTCCGAGGCGCTCGCATTCCTGGTGCTGGCCCCGGCCGTGCTCGCCTGGATCGACCGGGCGCGGGCCGGATTCACGAAGCTCTCCGTCGCGCGCTGCCTCGAGGCCGGCCTGATCGGCTGCGGGTTGCTGGCGGTCGGCGCCGGCGTGTTCATCTCTCCGGCGCCGCCGGAGCTGGGCGTCCCCGCGCTGGTGTACATGCCGTTACCGTTCCTGCTCTGGGCCGCGGTGCGATTCGGCTCGATCGGGGTCGGCACGTCCCTGCTGGTCATCGCGTCGCTGTCCATCTCGGGCGTCGTCCACGGGCGGGGTCCATTTGCCGCCACCCTCCCCGCCGAGGGCTTGCCCTCGCTCCAGCTGTTCCTCTTCACGCTGTCCCTACCCCTGATGTTCCTGGGCGCCCTGATCGAGGAGCGGCGCGAGCGCATGGGGGTCCTTCGCGAGAGCGAGGCGCGGTTCCGCATGGTGGCCGACACCGCGCCGGTGTTGATCTGGATGTCCGGCCCGGACAAGCGGGGCACGTTCTTCAACCGGGGCTGGCTCGAGTTCACCGGGCGCACCATGGAGCAGGAGGTCGGCGACGGCTGGTCGCAGGGCGTTCATCCCGACGATCTCGACCGCTGTCTCGACACCTACATCCGCTCCTTCGACCAGCGCCTGGAGTTCGCGATGGAGTATCGGCTGCGACGCCACGATGGCGCGTACCGGTGGATCCTTGACCGGGGCGTGCCTCGACGCGGCACCGATGGGACCTTTCTCGGATACGTCGGCTGCTGCGACGACATCACCGACCTCCGGCAGGCCATGGCCGAGATCCGGGAGCTGAAGGACCGCGTCGAGCTGGAGAACGCGTATCTCCGACAGGAGGTGACGGTCAGCCGTCCCCACGAGGGCGTGGTCGGCGAAGGCGCGGCGATCATGGGCGTCCTGAACCAGGTCGGACAGGTCGCCGGGACTTCCAGCGCCGTGCTCGTCCTCGGGGAAACGGGCGTGGGCAAGGAGCTCGTCGCCCGCGCCATCCATCGGCTGAGCCCGCGCCGGAGCCGCGCCCTGGTGAAGGTGAACTGCGCCGCGTTGCCCTCGGCGCTGGTGGAGAGCGAGCTGTTCGGGCGGGAGAAGGGCGCCTACACCGGCGCCCTGACCCGGCAGGCGGGGCGATTCGAGATGGCCGACGCGTCGACGATCTTCCTCGACGAAGTCGGCGAGCTGCCGCTCGAGCTGCAGTCGAAGCTGCTGCGCGTGCTCCAGGACGGGGAGCTCGAGCGGCTGGGCAGCGCCAAGACGATCCGGGTGGACGTGCGCGTGATCGCGGCCACGAACCGCGACCTGGCGAGCGAAGTGAAGGCGGGCCGGTTCCGGGAAGACCTCTTCTACCGGCTGAACGTGTTCCCGATCGTGGTGCCGCCGCTGCGCGCGCGGCGAGAGGACATCCCGCTCCTGGTATGGGCGTTCGTCCGGGAGTTCGAAGTGACGATGGGCAAGCGCATCGAAACGATTCCGAGGAAGGACCTGGACGCGCTCGTCGCGCACGCCTGGCCGGGCAACGTGCGCGAGCTGCGCAACGCGATCGAGCGCGCGATGATCGTGAGCCCGGGGCCGGTCCTGCGCGTGGAGATCCCGCCCGGTCCGGGGGCGGCCACGCACGAGGAGGACAGCGCGCAGCTGCACCAGATGGAGCGCCGGCACATCCTGGCAGTGCTGGATCGCGCCGGATGGCGCATCCGGGGACCTCAGGGCGCGGCCAGCGTCCTCGGGCTGAAGCCGACCACCCTCGAGGCCCGAATGGCCAAGCTCGGCATCAAACGCGCTCCCGGCGGCTCTCTTCCCTGACGTGGTACGCTTTGTTCCCGTGTCGCGGGGTCGATCGTTGGCCTGAAGACCGCGGCGCCGCATCGCGTCGCACCACGAAGGGTTGTCACGATGAGCCGCAGCATTCGCGAGCTGATCGGGGTCCAGCCGCAGTCACTCAATACCGACCGCTCGACCGTCCCCATCGCGGCCATGGTCACCGCCAATGGACCGGCCCGCTTTCTCGGCGAGGCGCTCGCCAGCGTGCGCGCCCAGAGCGCGGCGCCGGCCGAGATCGTCGTGCTCGACGACACCTCACCGGGCGCGGGGGCGGAGGCCATGGCCGAGGCCGCCCACGCCAAGCGAGTGCGCCATCGGCTGGGCGCCAACATCGCCCGCAACGTGGCGATTCTGGAGTCGCACCAGGAGTGGATCGCGCTCATCGACTCCGACGACGTCTGGGTCCCGCACAAGCTCGCGGTGCAGTGGCAGGCGATCCAGGCCTGCCCGGGCGTCGATGCGGTGTTCGGCAACTTCTGGGAGGTCAGCGAGCGGCGCGGCACCGTGGAGCCCTTCCTCGAGCAGAAGCGACACTACTGGGCGGTGGAGCGGCGTGAAGTCGCCCCCGGAGTCCTGCTGTGCGAGTCGCGAAGCCTCGCCCGCCAGTTCGTGGTGGGCAATTTCTTCGGCCGCTCCACCCTCGTCGTGCGGCGCGATCTCCTCGTCAACGCCGGCCTGTTCAATCGCGACTTCATCCACCTGGAGGACCGGGAGTGCTGGCTCAGATTGCTGGTGGGCGGACGGTTCGCGGTGCTCGAGGAGCCGCTCATGTGGAGCCGCATCGACGAGGAGTACAACCCGCTCCGGAGCCGCTGGGGCTACGAGACCGCGCTGGATACCATCCGGCTCGGCGAATTGATCGCGATGCACCCCGACGAGTATCCACCGGAAGCGGTGGCGCACTACACCGCGCAGCTCTGGCGCCCGTCCCTCGAGGTCGGCCGCCTGGCCGATCGCGACGGCCTGCCGCGAGACGCTCGCCGTCACTACCTGCGCTCGTGGTGGCTCGGCGGCGGCCTGCGGCCCCTGCTCCTCGCCGCGCTCCCCGCCCCGGTCCGCCGCGGCATCCGCCGCCTGCGCTAGACGGCCCGGGACCGGGGGGCTGGACGAGGTCGCCGCGCATCTGGCTCGAATTGCCGCAGCACGCCACCTCGGGACCAGGGCCCCCGGCGGCGCCATCGATGTGCCTTGCCCTCGCCCGGCATCGGTGTCACCATCGCGATCACCCGCGGCGACGCCCGGTGCCGCGGACATCCTGATCCGAGGCGACATGCCATGGACCCGATCCCGGTGATCTTGCGGCTCGATGTCGAGCCCGACGATTTTCAACCCGGCGCCGGCCGGCCCCCCTGGACGGGCTTCCTCGCGATGACGGATCTCGTCGAGCGATTGCGCGGGCGGGTGGCGGACCGCTCTGGCGCTCCGCTGCGGCCGGCGTGGTTCCTGCGACTGGATCCGGAGATCGAGCGCTGCTACGGGCGGCCCGATTTCGCGGTGCAGCAGTACCGCGACCGCATCGAGCGCTTGCAGGCGCAGGGCGATCCGCTCGGGATCCACGTGCACTGCTATCGCTGGGACGAGGGGCGGCGCGTGTCGTATTCCGATCACGCGGATCCCGCGTGGGTCACGCACTGCCTCGAGACCTCCGTGCACGCGTTCGAGCGCTGTCTTGGTGAGCGGCCACGCCGCGCCAGTCAGGGCGCGTACTTCGTCACCGACGCGGTCGTGGACCGCGCGATCGCCCTCGGGATCGAGGTGGACGTCACGGCGGAGCCCGGCCTGCCCGCGCTGCACGGCGACCCGACGTTCGGCGCCTACACGACCGCGCCGTCGACCGATTTCCGGCAGTATCCGCGCCGCCCCTACTACCCATCGCGCGCGGCCCTCGGCTCGCCGGCGGCCATCCCGGATGACGCGCGCCCGATCCTCATGGTGCCGCTCACCGCGTACGACTATCGCCGCGCCTTCAGTCCATGGCCCAAGCGGCTCGCCAAGCGCCTCCTGCGATGGCCGGATCGGCCCCTTCCGCTGAACCCCTGGAAGGCGTGGCCGAGCCCCGGCACGTTCTGGGATCTGGTCGCTCGGGCCGTCGACGAGGGGCCGGCCCGCTACGTGGCGCTCGCGATTCGCACGGACCGCCCGGATTCGGCGCCATATCTCGGGGTCCGAGCGCTCCTCGAGCAGCTGCCGAGCCATCCCATCGCGCGGCGACTCCGCTTCGTCGATCCGTTGTCGCCGGAGATCCGGTCGCTCGCCGAGATTCCCGCGCCCGCCGAGCGGTGAGGCGAGCGCGACGCTACGGCCGGGGCGCCTCGCCGCGGCCGGCGTTCTCGAAGACGCGGTAGATCGCGTCCGCGGTGGTGAGCCAGGCGCCCGGCCGGACCTTCATGTGGTCGAGATACTGCCGGACGTACTTCGCCCGGAGCGCCTGCCCCGAGATGAACGAACGGATGCCGATGGCCATCGACCGGCCGTGCACCGCCCCGTCCACCAGCAGCTGGTCGAAGTGGTCGATGACCGCCCGCGCGACTTCCGGCCCCGCCAGCCGGCCCGTCAGCACGAGCGTGTCGTCGTTCGTCTCGAGGTTGTAGGGGATGTTGAGCAATCGCCCGCGGTCCACCGGATACCAGTAGGGCTGGTCGTCGTTCATCCAGTCGGTCGTGTAGCGCACGCCCGCCTCGGCCAGCAGATCGAAGGTGTCCTCGGTGAGGCTCCAGTTCGGAACCATGAACCCGAGCGGCGCGTGGCCGAACGCCTGGCGCATGGTCGTCAGCGCCTGCTCGATCAGCTTGATCTCCCCGCGCCGGGAGACGCCGCGATGGCCGGCGGTCTTGGTGTTGAGGCCGTGCGGCAGGACGGTCCAGCCGGGATGCGCGCGAACGGCCTCCACGATGCGCGGGTAGCGCTCGCACACCTCGGCGTTGAGGCAGACGGTCAGCGGCACCGCCAACTCGTCGAACAGGTCGAACAGCCGCCAGACGCCGACGCGGTTGCCGTAGTCGCGCCACGCCCAGTTCGCGATCTCCGGCCGCTCGGCGAGGAGCGGCTGGATCGCGGGGCCGGGCTGGCCCCAGACGAAATGCTCGACCGCGAGCATCGGCCACACCGCCACGCGACCCCCGCCCGGCCACCGCCAGGGCGCGCGATCCACGATCGGGGAATATGCGGGCGGTTTCATGCCAGCCGTCGACAGCGGGCTCCGATCGTAGCACGTCGGGAACCCGGTCGGTGGTATGGTCTTGCAGGCTCGTCAGCCCCACGCGGGAGAGAATCGGATGTCCAACCTGATCGGCAGACGACGCGACCGGCTCGCCTTCGCGGCCGCCCTGTTGTCGCTGGCCCTGGCGTCGCCGGTCGCGGCCGAGACCGCGCGCGAGGAGCCGCGTTCGTGGCGGTGGCGCTGGAGGAAGGGCTCGGCACGGCGGCCAATCCGGAGAACGCGGCCCGGTGGCACCTCATCGCCGCGACCGGCTACCTCACCCCCAACGTGCCGATCCGGATCGAATGGCTCGGCGAGGGCGCGATCCGCTATGACGTGCCGCCGAATCACCAGCGGGTCACGGTGCGCGCGGACGGCAGCTGGACTCGCGAGCTGCTGCACGAGCGCATCGTCGTGAAGGATGGCGGCGACGGGCCGGAAGGGGAAGAGGCTCCGCAGTGCGTCGTCACCGAGGACACGAGCCCGACGTCAGCGCGACGGACGGGCGCGGAGGCTGGTGGAGCCTCACCGCGGCCTCGCCGAGCGACCGGCTGACGCGCGATGAGCGTCACCGAATCCTTGATCGCCCCCCCGCCGCGGCCGCCGCAGCCACCGACCCGGTAGCTCCACCCGCTCCGTTTTCCGAGCGTCCGGCGGCCGGCCCGGTCGCGGCCGACCGCCATGAACTTGACAGTTATTCGGCCGCCACATAAATTCAGTGCGGGTGGCCATGTACACGGAGCATTTTGGACTGTCCGAGCCGCCCTTCTCTATCACCCCCGACCCTCGCTACATCTATATGAGCGAGGGACACCGGGAAGCGCTCGCCCATCTGTTGTACGGCATCCGCCTGGGCGGGGGGTTCGTGCAGGTCACGGGGGACGTCGGGACGGGCAAGACGACCGTCTGCCGCTGCCTGCTCGAGCAGGTGCCGGAGGGCGTGGACGTCGCCCTGATCCTCAATCCGCGGCTCACCAGCCCGGAGCTGTTGTCGGCCCTCCTCGACGAGCTGCGCGTGCCCTACCCGTCGGGGGCCACCAGCGTCAAGGTCCTGGTCGATACGGTCTATCGTTACCTGCTGGACGCCCACGAGCGGGACCGCCGCACCGTGCTCATCGTGGACGAGGCCCAGAACCTGTCCCCGGACGTGCTCGAGCAGCTGCGGCTGCTCACGAATCTGGAGACCGCGCGCGAAAAGCTGCTGCAGATCGTCCTCATCGGCCAGCCGGAGCTGGTCACGCTGCTGAACCGCCCCGAGCTGCGTCAGGTGGCGCAGCGGGTCACGGTGCGCTATCACCTGCGCCCGTTCGCCTACCGCGACACCCGGGCCTACGTGCGTCATCGCCTGCGGGTGGCCGGGCGCCGGAAGCCGGTCTTCACCGAGTCGGCCCTGCGGCAGGTGCAGCGACGCTCGCGCGGCGTGCCGCGGCTGATCAACGTCATCTGCGACCGCGCACTGCTCGGCGCCTACACCCGGGAGCGCGATCAGGTGACCGCGCGGGTGGTGCGCCGGGCGGCCCGGGAGGTGCGCGGGCCGAGCCTTCGCCGCGCGTATTTCTGGCAGTGCGCGGCGGCGGTGGCCCTGGCCGCCGCGGCCTGGGCGGCGGTGCTCGTCACGCCGCGATCACTCGCGCCGCTTCCGCCGCCACCGTCCCGCGACGCGCCGGCGCCGCCCCGCGACGCGGCGCCGCCGGCGGCGGCCGCAGACCACGCCCCGCCAAGCCCACCGCCTCACGTGCAGCCGATCGCCGCGCGCGCGCCCGACCCGTCGTCGGCGGCGCCACGCCTGGCCGACCTCCTGTCCGATGCCACCGTCGAGGCCGACAAGCGGACGGCCTTCGCCCGCCTCTACGCCCAGTGGGGCGCCACCTACCACAGCGGGCTGGCGTGCGAGCAGGCTCGATCCACGGGACTCCGGTGCCTGTTCCGGGTCGGCACGTGGGGCCGCCTCCGCCGGTTCGATCTCCCGGCGGTGCTGGAGCTGATGGCCGCGAGCGGAGAGAAGCGCTACGCCACCGTGGTGGCGCTGCGAGACGACAAGGCGACGCTCGAGTTCGGCTCTCGCCGCGTCACGCTGCCGCTCGACGAGATCGACGGCTCCTGGGACGGCACGTTGATCATCCTGTGGCCCGCCCCGCCGGTGACCACGATCCCCATCGAGCCCGGTCAGCGGGGCCGCGACGTCGAGTGGCTGCGCGGCCAGCTGGCCGCGATCGACGGGGTCAAGGCCTCGCCGGTGGGCCAGGCGTATGACGAGGCGCTCCTGGACCGCGTGAAGGCCTTCCAGCGTAGTCAGTTGCTCACAGCGGACGGCGTGGTCGGCGACGAGACCCTCATCCGGCTGTTGACCATCGCCCGCCAGCCGGGACAGCCGACCCTGGTGACGCCCTAGGGCGGCCGTGTCCTACATCCTCGACGCCCTCCGCAAGCTCGAGCGCGAGCAGCAGGGGCGGAGCCCTGTCGGCGACACGTCCCTCGGGGCGCCGGAGCCGGCGCCGCGACGGCGCCTCACGTGGCCGCTCATCGGGGGCGCGGCGCTGCTGGTCAACGTGGGGCTGATCGCGCTGCTCCTCTGGCCCGCGCGCGTGCCGCAGGTGCCGGTGGCGAAGGCGGCCGCGCCCGCGCCGGGTGCGGCCGCCACGGCCAGGAGGCCGCCCGCCGCCTCTCCCGCCCCGGCGGCCCCGCCGCCGCCGGTGACCGCGGCGCGTCCTGCGGTCACGGCGGCGCCGCCGCCGGTCGCGGCCGCGCCACCGGCTCGTGTACCGGCCGACGACGTGAACCCGGATGAACCGGCCCCGGTCCCGCCGCCCGCCGGAGAACCGAAGGCGGCGGCCGATCCGCTCAGGCCGGCTGGCCCGCCCAGGACCGCGCGCCCGTCCGACCCGCCTTCAAGTCTCCATGGGGGCGCGATCGCGCGGCCCTCCGCACCGGCCGGGAGCGCGGCGCACGCGCACAGGCCCGCGGTGGTCCCACCGTCGACCCCGGTCGGCGAGCCGCCCGAGCGCAAATCACCTGCGACGGCGACGGCCGCCCTGACCCACGGAGTCCCGGCCGGCGCACCGCAGCTGAGGCTCGAGGTGCTCGTTTACTCGGAGCGCGCGGCGGACCGGTTCGTGTTCATCAATGGCCGCAAGTTCATCGAAGGTCAGCCGGTGGACGAGGGCGTCGTGCTCGAGCGGATCCAGCCCGAGAGCGCGGTGCTGTCCTACCAGGGCCGGCGGTTCCTGCTGCGCGAGTAGCTCTCCGCGCCAGAGATCCCTCCGGTCAGCGGCGGAACCCACCCGCGCGGGCGCCGCTCCATCGCGAGAAGCCTCGCTCTCGCGCCGCCGACTCGTTCTCGAGCCCCTCCATACCACCGCCCGAAAAGCGCTGACCGAATCCCTGACCCCCGCCGGATCCGCCGAAGCGCGGACCCATCCCCTGGAAGCCTCCCTGTTCCGTGCCGCGCTGGCCCCCGAAGCTCTGCCCCGCGCCCGGCTGCTCCGGACGGGTGCGCGACGAGCCCGGCGCCTGGCCCGGGGCACTGGTCGCTCCCGGTGCCTGTCCGCCCTCCCGCGACTGGGCTTGCTGCTGCGCGTTCTGCCGTCGCGCGCTGTCCTGCTGGGTCGAGGGCTGGCCGCTCGCGCTGCCCGGCGCGGTCTCGGTCGAGGTCGTCTTCGACTGCCCCTGGGTGCCGCTGGTATTCACCGGCTGCCAGCCGCTGCTGCCGTCCCACTTGTCCCACGTCCCGTCCTGCTTCTTGTAGACGTTGCCATCGTGGGAGGCGTAGACGTTGTTGTTCTGGTTGTTGGTCACCACCCGGCTGTCTCCGCCCGAATAGACGGTCGCGCTCTTGTCTCCGCTGCTGACCGTGCTCTTGCTCCAGCTGCTGTAGACGTTGCCGTTGTTGTAGTTGTACGTCGTCTTGTTCACGTTGACCGTGGTGGTGGAGGAGCTGGCGCAGCAGCCCCACACCGCGGCGGTGGTCATGGCGCCCATCATGAATCCGGTGGTCGCTCCCCACGCGAAGGCCGCCCCGTTCCCGTAGGTGGGCGGCGGCGGATACCAGACCGTCCCGACCCACGGCGTGTACACGACGCCGGTGCCGTAGACCACCACCCCGTCCGGCGTCACCACCGTGCCGAGGTATCCCGGCGTGTAGCCGACGTAGACCACCGTGGGGGTGACGCCGTAGACCCGCACGTAGGTCACGTAGTGTAGCGGCGACGTCACCGGGATCGTGTAGACGACCGCGGGCACGACCGTGGCCACCGCCCACGGGCCGACCGGCGCGGTGGTCACGAACCAGACCCCGTTGTAGAGGGCGTAGTACGTCTTGGTGTCGACGCGGATGATCGGGGTGGGCGAGTTCGCCGCGTAGGCGAGCGGTGTGCCGGTGATCGGCCGCCAGTGCGGCGGGCCGTCGTAGGTCGCGGTGAAGGTGGCCGCGCTGCGCACGACGGTGGCGGTCTGCGGGATACTGTTGGCGATCACCGCCTCC